>Ga0099826_10002526_pt1 | contig 11869 bp, 5 predicted proteins | sample Mtrugardesep15_FD_76830 | JGI IMG/M metagenome (GOLD analysis project Ga0099826, IMG submission 76830) | Root nodule microbial communities of legume samples collected from California, USA - M. trunc garden sep15 | ecosystem: Host-associated > Plants > Roots > Nodule | place: USA: California...
ATTGTTGAATTTTAATGAATTTGTGTTTATGTAATTTAACGATGAAATTTGGGTAATTTTGACCGTTTATGTGAGATTATGTAATTTTAGAAATTTATGGACAAATTTGTGTAATTTGGATCGTTTACGTGTCATTACCGACGAATTTGTGAAATTTGGACCGTTTGAATCGTTACGTGTGATTATGTGATTGTGAGATAAACAACGTTTTTGTGTAATTTTGATCGATTATGTCGTATTATCCGATAATCATGTTAAACTGGCGTAATTCGGTTCAATTATAAGCGTGTAGAGATTACAGGTCATTAATGTCAATGTTTGCAATCAATGCACATCAGTTCAACATTAAATGTTGTACTGATATATTAGTAGAGCGTGAGTTAACTCAGGCATGTGTTAGCACTATGCGTCAGTTAACTCACACAGTGTTTTACACTTGCGCATCTTAACTAACACAACGTTAGTTAACTAACGCATAGTTTTACACTTGCGTTAGTTAACTAACGCAGAGGTATTTCAGTCAGTTTGGCTGGGTGCGAGCGAAAAGTGCAGGGGGAGAGCAGGATTCTTAAAGTGATCATAGTCATCATGGGCGAGTTTAATTGCCAGATAACCTACTTTATGATTTCTTCGTATAGTCAATGAATTTTTTTGGTGTAAGTGAAGATGAAGAGAGCACAAATACGTATAAAAGTATGGAGTAGTGGTATTTATACAGTTATTTTATGATAATTTTTGAGACAGTTATTTTTACTGGTCAAAACAATAAAGAGAAAGAAAAAAATAGTAAAAACACAATATGAATATAAGAGATAAAATTGTCTAAAAATTATCACAAAATGACTGGACAAATATAATTTCTCAATCGTATGTATGTCAGGATAACATGAAATTTCCCATCTATAGAGTGCCAACAACTATTTTTTATTTATTTAATCCAAATAATAAAATAAAGATAGTATAATTAGAATTACCGAGTGTTGAGACATTTTTCATCCACATCTTAAAGTTACTAATGGTGATAAGAAAGTCAAAATACTTGTAAGGATACACCTAAACAGTTCAAGTCATGGGAAGTTAACAAACCAAAACCTTAATCTTAAACCCTTAATAAGTTTCTTCCCCATCGACAAATGATTAAGAATAATGCAAGATCTATAATCTTTAAACTCTTCCATCTTTGAAAAAAATATATGTTGATGTTCGCTCATATTGACTATATGTGATCTTAGACATGACCAATTCAATCACATGCTGACAAGTTATTTGTGAGGATGAGAAAATGCTAGATTTGGTGATAGCCTCCATAAGTCATTTACTTGCAATCCAGTATAAAAAATATGATTCTTTCTCAGACATTTCATCAAACACATAAAGTATAATCTTAAACTACAAATAAAAAAAAAAAGAAATATAACAGTAAAATCATAAAAACACCAATAAGGACATTAAATCTCCAACTGAACATTAATATAGTGACCAAAACACAAAGAAGTCAGGGTGGCTTTAGAGGGAGTCAAGTGGAAGCAGATTCTGCAATTGAGGTTGTAGTTGTATGGGTGAGATTCAGAAGTGGTGGGCGAGGTGGAGGATGATGAGGCGGAGAAGGACCTGCAACGATAAAAGTTGTTGTTTGAGAAACTATGGTGTCTCCCAAAACACATGAGTATTTTAAGATGGAAAGACTTAGTGTAAGTATACACTATCCAAGTTATAGTATAAAAAGATATCGATCTCATAAGGACCATGAAACTATAGCACTATATCTTTCAAGCAGAAAACTTGTTTGCAAGAAAATAAAATAAATCAATTGTCACAACAATAAAATAAAAGTTAAATGTTTGAAAAAACAGTTAAAATTAAAAGACTTCAAAATTTTCAAAGTTAAAAGTGTCGTTTAAACAAAACTTCAGTTATGACAAAGTTTTACTACGATCTACAGAGCTATATCTTCTATGACTTCATGGCAACCTAGTGGCCACAGAGAGTGTTATGCACTCATCCTTCATGTTAAGCACGTGAAGACTACCGATCGAAGTACAATCACATAATCTTAACACGCACCGTTGCTAGCTTAGATCATAAAAAGGAAACAAAAAGTGCAAACCGTCCTCTTTGGGGTATTTGTTTTTTTGTTTCTTTGGGGTATTTGGTTGCAAGAGAAAGAGAGAAGGTGTGGTGGTGTACCTATTTGTTGGTGATGGATCATGTGATATTGATTTTTGGAGGGCTTTGATTTGATACTAAGTTTGATGAGTTTAGATGAAAAATGAGGATCTTGTGGTTATGGCGGCCGGGCGCGGGTTTGGAGCTCAAGAGGAAGAAGATATTTGTGAAAATTTTCTTTCTTAAGACATAAGTTTACTATTCATAGGAATATTGAAATTTGAAAATAAAACAGGCTAGATTCACTATCGGCTCAAGGTACACATCTCGAATAACCCTCTATTCTGATTCCCACGACATTTCTAACACTCTCATATTTATTTTTAAAATACATCGTCAGTAATAAAATTTACTAACTTGTGACAAATAATTTTCCTGGCGGAATTCACATATTAAAATATTTAACAATGAAACGATTGAAAAATATTACTACATGCGATATTTAATTTCTCTGGTTTAATTTTGATGACCATCGAAGTACACTCAAATTTTAATCACAAATAAATTTTATACCCGGTTTCACTTAAATCCAAAAATTCATGATGCATAGAAAACAGAAAATTAACATAGCATATAAAAAACATTCCACATGTAATCAAGCTTACATAGTAATATAATCATGTTTAAAATCACTTGTCATAAATAAACAGTGGTGATAATTGTTTTTGACAACACAACAATTCTAGGTTCACAACAAAAATCCTAGATTAATCATACAAAATTCTAGTTTTAGAGAAAGCTAAAATATGGGTCATTCAAATCCTATTGTTAATCATGATAGAAATGTTGGAAAACCCCAAGGACCAAATAATCCTAAGATGTTGTTAACTGTAATTTAACTAAGTTATGCCCTTAGCCACTACTTGTCAACCGAATCTTAACCTAATATATATTAGCATTTTTTACTTTTGAACTTTTAATTTTAAGTTGAAAATCCAAAATGATTTCTTTAATTTTTGCACAAAATAGTTTTCAGTTTAGGAAGTGTTGAGTTAAGAACATCACAATCTTTGTGGATATGACTTTCTTATACTACCTGCTGAGAAAATGTATACTTGAACTTTATTTGCAATGAAACTATTTTAAAAAATTTCACACAACAACCAAGCATATCAATTCTCTCTCATTCCCTAATTATCAATTACCTTTATTTTAACGTAAAAAAAAAAACCTTTAGTTTACTTTTATCGGTGTTCTGGCGACGCCACTCATTTCCTTGTCTAATTTTTAGGTTATATATTCTTTTTAAAAGTGCAATGCATGTTACAATTGTGTGCGCTCAATAACGACAAAAAAACGGAACAACATAGACTATTAGTGCTATTTTTTTAAGACATCAAAGGTATAATACATTTTGGCGGAAATATATTTGATAAAGTTCCTACAACATACATCGATGTAAGAAAGGTTCGTAAGAATGGTAGTGCCCCTAACAGCCACATATTAAGTAATGTTAGACGGGAGAAGGTTTACCTATGGATTATCCTCATGCATATATACTTGGACCTTCTATTAAAGAAAAATATGGTAGGTACTAGGTGATAAACCACAACAATGGACTTAACACCATCTTTATTCAAAATATTTTAACATTATTAACAAATATGTAAATCTTCACGACTCGTCTTTTTCTAAGAAAGAAAAGTTATAGATATAGAGTATAAATAAAGTGTATACAAGCACAACATTCCATTGGTTACACTTAGCATCCCATTGATATTTTTTTATAAGTCTCCTTACAAACATCATTTGAGATGCTCCGAATAATCGACGAAATTGGCAAGTGCACAAAATCGTAACAAGTAATAAAGTAGTAAGTTTATCGTTCTTCACAAAGATTGTCATTCAACTTAGTAATTAAAAAAATGGTTAAATATGTTTTTGGTCCCTATAAAATTGAGACCTTTCAAGTTTAGTCCTTACTTAATTTTAATAGTTCTTTTAGTCCATAAAAAATATTTTTGCACTTAGTATTAGTCCCTCCTCAACGAAAATTTGTTTAATTTATGCTTAAACTCTTTAGTTTTTGAACAATTTTTTACATACGTGTTAAGAACATTACTAAAAGTTCCTCTGCAAAAAATTGTCGGAAAATTTGATTTCTACGTCCAGATTTTGTTAATTTTATCTTTAACTTTTGCCGTTTTAAAAAATTTATATTTAATTCGTTTCATGTTAAAAAATTCAAAATTTTAGTAAATGAACCTTTCATAGTGTTCTAAACTTGTCTCAAAAAAATCGTTCAAAAAATTAAGAGTTTAAGGATAATTAAACAAACGTTGTTGTAACAGGGACTAAAATTAGAAGTAATTCTTTTTGTAGGGACTAAAAAACCTATTAAAATTAAGTAAGGATTAAACTTAGAAGTTCCCAATTTTATAGGGACCAAAAACATATTTAACCCTTAAAAAAAATATTCTAAAGTGTGAAAGTAAAATATAATTGAATAGATTTGCACGGTTGAATTTCCCTACCCAATGCAAGAATAGGTTTGTGATTCAGATAATTAACGGTGATTAGGGAATCCTTTGAGCCCCCATTGTTTTTGTTGTAATTAAAATTTAAGAAACAAACAACCATGTGTGCTGCCTACTTATGATTTATTGAAACTAACAGATAAAACTCAATCGAAGCTTCTCGCAACAACTATGTGTCGAACTAACCAAGGTTATGTATGGCGTTGTCTAAAGAAGGGAGTATTTACGGCTAGATTTCAAACTTTAATTTCTTATCCTCCTTAAGAACAAGTAATTAGAAAAGCCAACATAACTGAATAATTTCAGGGTTGTCAGCGCTTACTTTTATCTTATGGATCATTCTTCAAGATTACAATTAGGTTAACTAGTTGAAAAAAACATTATGAACAAGCATGATCTAATTAAATCGGGCATAATAAAAGCATAAACTAAATGAAAAACTTTATTAATAATATCCAACACATAAGAAGGGGTTATCATGGAACCCTAATCAAGAGGTTTAGTTGCTCATGGGTAGGGTTTAGGAGAAGAAAACTAAACTTTTTTGCATCGATCCAACTTGGAAAACAAGTTGTAGGCAAAAATTTCCCGCAACCAGGTGCCAATAGCACCCAAGGCAGTAGTAAAACTGCCTCTGGCGTTAATGAGGCCTGAGGCAGCCCTTGATGTGCGAATTCTTACCTTTTTCTCCCGCTTTTGATCGTTCTTCCGTCTCGAAACTCCTAGGAACTTGAAATGAATTTTCTTCACTTTATTGTATCTTCAAAAACCTTATAAGAACCATTGAATTCAATCTTCATATCATTGAATATTCACGTGACGTCTTGATTTGTCGATTTACATGATTTCTCGCTACAAAACACCTATGGAGTTTCATGATCTAGGATAAAAGTGAATTACAACGACTCAAGTGAAAACAATACAATATATTCCTCAAGCCATTGACAAATCCTATATCTCTCAACTTATTTGTCTTCAAATGCAAAGAAAAGTACTAAAAACATAGCAAAAATTTTCATATGATGCTTTGTCACCACAACCCCAAATTTAAATTGTTACTTGTCCTCAAGCAACACAATAGCAAGAAGTTATAATTTACATGAATTTAAAAAATAGAACATACCTTTCCAGAGATTTGGTCGGATTGTCATTCCTTTCACTATCAGACTTACTAACTTACCACCTCCATGCAAGCGGAACATGCTTAGAGAAAATACTCTTAATTTCAACCACATACAATTTCAAGATACACGTATGTATCTCCTAAAGATAGTGGGGCTGGTCAAGGCATTTGCAACACTCCATTCGTCATGTGATTGTACCTTTTATGAGATTGAAGCAATTCTAAATAGACATTCAAGGTATATATCATCACATACACATATAGAGGTGTTTTCAAGGTTATAATGTGGCTGAGGATAAGGTGGGATATATTTGGGAAAGTAGGCTAACGAGCACTTTGGAGTTAGTTCCAAAGGATTCCCTATTTGAAATACTTTGACAACTTTATCATCCAAACCTGTAACTGTTAGAACAAGAATGGTTCGTACAAGTTCTCTTAGGTTTTGATGATAACAAAGTATTGAAGAACAATTGGATTACTAACATATGTTCAAGTGTACATGAACTCTTATCATGAAGAAGGAACATATGAAGAGCATCAGAAAGAGATTGGGAAGCCTAGAAGACTATGGATGAAGATCTATTGAAATGTCAACCAAAAGTCAACATTCTAGTAGACATGAGTCTCATAGAAGTTGGGGAGTAACATCAACAAATTCTGTGAAGGACATCGACACAAAAGCTGACTAGGCTACATCATTCTGAGGACCCAGAATCCACATATGCTTTTGTCTTATTCTATGAATTGTCTCTATCACTGCATCTGGCAGATCAACTATTTTGTCTTCTTCTGTCTACGTGTAAAGGACATCAGGAATGAGAAAAGAAACAAATAATTCCCCTTTCAGCAAACGAGATTCAAAGTACTTTCCAACTGGATTATCCATATCAGGCAAATGGCCAACATTTGTGATTAAAGCTTCTCAACGACTCTATTTGCACGAACAATATTCTCCAATGTGTCTCAAATCATTGCTTATAAAAGGAGCTGAAGGCCTGGAGAAGAAGTAACAAGACTCTTCTATTCAACTGTGCCATTACTCTGTCAAATTTAATAGCGCAAAACACTTAAAATTTATTTCAAGTCAAATCTTAGAAATCCTAGGGACTCTGTTCATTTGTTCAGTTTACGCTTACTAGTTAGAACAAGCATAAGAACAAATTAACATGTTTGCAGTTGGGGCAAAAACTTTAGAAAGTCTCTCGTCTGCATGCTTGAGCTTATACATCTCTTGGTGAAACCTTGAGCACTTAGGAGTCTCAATGAATGGGGATCGAGCAAAGGGAAGTCTTAAGCAGTTGTGCTTAAGCAAGAGGAAGTCTTTAGGTAGAGTCAGAGATCAGAAATCTTTAGGTAGGGTCCTTGAGCATAGAAATCTCTTGTAGTTGTGCTTGAGCAAATAAAAGTCTCTTGCAGTTGTGCTTGAGCATATGGAAGTCTCTTAGAAGTGTCCTTGAGCAATTTGTAATCAGTTGTGATTATAGTGAAATCCGTTGGAAGTGCAAGGGAACTGGACTACTCCTGGATTGTAGGAGAAACCAGTATAAAATTGTTGTGTGTCTTCTTTCTCTATCCCTACCTCTTTATATTTGTGTTTTATATTTATCCGCTACACACAAACTTTGCATCAGAATATGTATACCTCAGATTATGTTCACGCTGTTTAACCAAAGAAAAGGAAACCCACGAATAAGCTTACATAATTCAACCCCCTTCTTGTGTGTTTTTCTTAACTTCAGTTGGTATCAGAGCACGCTTTGTGCTATGTCACTTAACCGTGCCACATAAAAAGATCAGTGAGAAAAACATGTCCTCTGAAAACATATCCGACAATTCAGGAAGAAATCATCATGCAATTATTTTCTATGATTACAACACCTCCAATGATGAAAGAGACAACTACTCCAAAAAGGTCTCTTTTTTTTTTAACGGAAATGCTTTTAAGTTCGCTTGGTGGAAAAGTAAAATATATAGTCATATTATGAGCATTGATGATGAACTATGAGATATTGTTGAAGATGACATTGAAATTCAAGTCAATGAAGAAGGAAGAGCACTTGACAGAAAAGGTCTGACGCTAAGAAGAAGATCTACAAAAAGCATCACAAAGTGCGTGGAATCTTTGTAGAAGCTTTGACTCATTTAGAATACATGAAGATTGTTAAAACATCCACTACCAAAATAATATTTGAATCTCTGTGCTCTAATTATGAGGGAAATCAACATGTCAAAGAAGCTAAGGCTAGCCATTTTATAAATTGGTATGCGCTATTTATATCGAAGGAAGGTGAAGATATTGAAATCATGTTCTCTATGTTTCATGTTATTCAATCTGGTCTTCAAGAATTAAAGAAGATCTATACGGTGTCTGATCATGTCAAGAAGATTATGAGGAGTCTTCCAAGTAGATTCAGGACTAAGGTGACAACCATTCAGGAAGCCAGAGACTTGGATATGCTGAGACTAGAAGATCTCATAAGCTCTCTCAAAAGTCATGAGATTGAGCTCACTGGAGATAAAACAACTGAGAAGTTCAAGCCCCTAGCTCTGATAGCTAAGGACGAAGATATCAGGAATATGCATATAGGCGAGTCAATATAAGGATTTTCAGATGAAGGCTCAAAATGTGACTTAGAAGTGATACAAATTGGACATTTAACCAAAGGAAATCAACCCTCAAGTAGAAACAACAGTTCAATTATCATCAAGGATCAGGAGGATGAATTAAGACCAAGAAAGTGTAAGGAAAGCTCTATGACAACCTGGTAGAAGAAGAAGAAGAAGAAGAAGAAGAAGAAGAAGAAGAAGAAGAAGAAGAAGAAGAAGAAGAAAATCTCGGATTGATCGTCTCTTCTATCTCTGACTCAATGCCAAACTCTGAAGACATATATAGTGAATTTCCCTTCTTTGCGAAGGAAGAATTAATCAATATTGTCAAGGAACTTTCTTTAAGATTGTTGAACCAATCAGAAGATCACTTAAAGCTACTGGAAAGAGTTAATGCTATGGAAAAGTAGTATGAACAACTTCTGACAAGAAACAATGTTCTTCAAAGAGTGAATGATCAAGTGTTGAAAGAAAAGATGACAATGAAAAATTATCTCTATCAGCTTAAAGACAAGATCATGATCTTGGAAAAGGAAGCAGAAGAAAATGTAACCAGATCCTTGACAAAGCATGAAGAAGTGTTTCAAGAATTTCTTTCTAGTTCCATTGGAAGAACCACACTTGCATCAATGATCTATGTAATAAGCAGGAATCATGGAGAAGGAATTGGCAGCTCAGAAGCACCTCGTAAGAGCAAAAGTCAGCCTCTAATGTATACACTAAGGAAGAATACAACAAACACTTTGTCTCGGCAGGAAGCAAATATAAAGAGAACTGACCAACAATCCCATTGAATATAAGACCTTTCTTAGGATAGTTGTTCTTCTTAGCTTCACAAGTATTGTGATCATAGCGAGCAGCTACATGGTGATTTTTCCCTGAGGTACTGGGTATGCCATCATGCATCATGTTTTTCTCACTGGATCTTTAATGTGGCACACTTAAGTGACATAGCACAAACCGTGCTCTGATACCAATTGAAGGTAAAAATAACACACAAGAAGGGGGGTTGAATAATGTACGCTTTTTTCTGGCTTTCTTTTTCTTTGATTGAAACAGTCTGGTCAGAATCTGAGATACACAATTTCTAATGCAGAGTCTGAGTGCAGCAGATAAGTACAAAACACAAAGATAAAGAGATAGAGATAGAGAAAGTAGACACACATTAATTTTATACTGGTTCCTCCTACAATCCAGGAGCAGTCTAGCCCCTTGCACTTTCAAGGGATTTCACTATAATCACTACTGATTACAAAATGCTCAAGGACACTTCCAAGAGACTTCTCAATAAACAAGCACAACTACAAGAGACTTCTAATTAGAGGACTACATATTCTCAATCCAAAGATACAACAACAAGTTGTTTTACAAAAGATAGTGTTTACACAAACTCTAGGAGTAGTAAACGGATATGAAGATCAATACACTTAGATTGTAGCATTACAAATGTTTCTTTTCCCTTTGCTAGACAAGGTATACTATAAACAAGTATGTATATAATTACAAGTATACATGAACATGTTAGACTTTGTATGTAAGCTTGAATGCAATATTGTGCCATTGTAACCTTCTTCAATCAAATTTGGTCTTTTATAGAGTAGTGAGGTAGATGATAGTTGATGATGAAATACTTGACTTTGAATGCCCGAATGAATATTGAGATATCTTGAAGATTTGAAGGTCAATGCTTCAGTCATTCAATTCCATTAATGATGATCTTAAAGCATACTAGCTGTTGCGCACATCAATGATAATTCACTTAAGTCAGATGCTTGGTACAGAGGATCCTACTACAAAGGATTGTAGAACAACATTGACTTCAAAAATTGACCTTATTCTTGGTATAAAGTTTTGCCTTTATCTATAACACGAAGATCAACAAAGTCCAGAGCTTCGAAAATACTTAGCACATGAAGCAACACTTAGTGAAGAGCTTTGACGGGGTGCAAAGCTTTGACTTCACGTCCAGAGCTTTGACTTGGTGTAGAGGAAGTGTTTCACCTGTACTTAGAATTTCCAGCACACTTAAACACACATTAGAGAATCCTAATTGTTCTCGACTATGCTTTGTACATTGATTTTTTTATCATCAAAACTTTGAGGGCTTTGTTCTATTAACCTATTTTGGTATAGCACCCTCCTCCCCCCCCTCTTCTCACTTTTCCTCTCGCATTTATATCTTCCTTTAACTTGCAAATGCTTCTGCATGCGAATCTACCTCTGACGTGTTTTAATTTTTCTCGATGAATATCAAATTCTTGTTCTCTATGTTTTATTTTCATCTCATATTTTCTAAATCAATCAATTGTGCGAAATCTTTTGCATATAAATGATTTTAAACAATAACATTTCTATCCAATTCGCAATTTATTTGACATTTGTTTTCTTTGGATTTAGAAATTTTAGGTTTCTTATTGTTTTCAACAATATTTGATGGAATAATATTTTGATATTTTTAATTAATTTTAATTAATGATTTTGTTGATTCTATTTACTATGAAATTAACTTTCATTGTGTGAGTTTTTGTCAAGATTATTATCATGCTTAAAGTTGACATTTTATTATGTTACTTTGTATCTCTATTGTAAGAAAACTATTTGCGATACATTGTGATTGATTGATTATATGAAATGTTACATCGTATCTTATTTTCTTGATTGTGCTTTCTTTAATTTTGTTGATTTTGTTTATCTTTAGAACTGATGTTCTATTTTAACTTGTTATGTTGTGGTTATGTTAATTCAGCCATTTCAATTTTGTTTTAGTTTCAAGTACTATACATTTTTTTTTTAAAACAAGTACTATACATTTTTATGTTGCTGCTAAAGATAAGTTTAGTTGACGTGAGTCTTTTAACCTATAATATTTTCAAATCGATAAGCTTTAATTTAGATACGTTTTTTAAGGCTTATTATATTTTTTCTAACTCCGCCAAATGGATTGGAAAGTAAAATTGATATGTCTAAAATGGAGACCCGTGCAATAATACATCCAAATTTAAGAGAGAAGAAAATAATATAATTATGACATTCTTAGACAAATCCATTACTGCAAGGTCCATAAAAGTTCAAAAATAAAATAAATAAAAGAGGAAATTTTAGCATAAAGGTATACTGCATAGTTTTTTTTGCTCGTGTAAGAACCCATTTCCCCTGCATGACGTAAGTATAATCTCTGGTATGGAACTCATATGATCCATCGCCTTATTTTTTTATTTTTTTTTGTTTTGTTTTTTTTAGATAAAGTGGTAATCCACTGAAATTAAACTCACACAACTGTGAGGTCCCAGATTTGAACCCGAGTCGTGCCGTTCGACCTTACAATTTCGGCATTTGTCAGTTGAGTTATGACTTCTAGTTTCCATTTCCTTATTCTAATAGCACGACAATGGTTGTCAACGCACTGATACACAACTTGACTTTTTGGACAATCATCAACAGTTATACACTTAGTGTATGCTGTAATGAAAAAAAGAGAATGCAATAATGTTACTAA
>Ga0099826_10002527_pt1 | contig 11866 bp, 4 predicted proteins | sample Mtrugardesep15_FD_76830 | JGI IMG/M metagenome (GOLD analysis project Ga0099826, IMG submission 76830) | Root nodule microbial communities of legume samples collected from California, USA - M. trunc garden sep15 | ecosystem: Host-associated > Plants > Roots > Nodule | place: USA: California...
ATCAGGACCGAAAATGGCCGGACACAAGAAAATAGAGTCGAAAAATGAAGTTCAAAGCAATAAATTAAGTTCCAATGGCCTAATTCAGAATCCTGCTCCATCGAGAAACTTGAAATTGGCTAGTGACTCGGAATTCGGTTTAAAGAGCCAACGTACTGCAAAATTGGTGGATCAAGAATGCGCTAATGTTCATGACTCTAATGTGAATCCTAGTAATTTGACTAGCTTAAAGGTGGTAGGTGGCAGGAAGAATGACTCAGAAAACCTGTTTCCTATGAAGCTAGGCCACGCAAAGACATCAAATACAAGCTCTGTGAAGCATCCTCTAGCACTTCCTTCGCCAAAAGCTCCTTCAGAGTCTTGGCTTAAGCGCACTTTACCTACAGTTTCCTCTAAGAATATGACTTTGCGGTCTAACCTTGCTGCTGGCATTTATGCACCAGCTCAAACTCCCAATGCAGCACCACTGAATCCCAAGTGGGAAATGATCGTTAAAACTAATGCTCATCACGGGCATATGAGATTTGCTGAGGTAATTCGGTTAATTCCTTTGATCATTTAGGGTCTGTTTGGAATTTACTTATTTGAGCTTATTTATTGACATATACACTTATTAGACTGTTTAAGAAAGTTTATGAAAACTACTTATGACATGTAATCAGCTGTTTTCAGCTTAGTTCCGTAAGTTATCTATGATAGCTTATGAAAACAGTATGTGGCTTATATGAAAACATTTTGATTTTCTTTTTTCTTTTTATAGAATTAGCTTATACATAAGCACTTATTTTTAAGCGCTTAAGCTATACTCCCTTAATTAAGTTGTTTATCCAAATTGGGCCTTAGTGCAATTGTTATCGCTCATGTGGTTGGTGATGCTTATGTTCCTTCAATTTTTCTTTTCAGGAACTGGCACCTATTCCGGAAGCCTGATTTTCTGAAGAGTGGACTTCTGATAATATGATTTGCACTCTGAATTTTCAACCTTTTTCTCAATGTAATTATTTGCTCTCTTTGTTTTCATCCTACAGGTTGATCTCCTTTTTGGTTCTATATACATATAGGTGGTATACAATTCAAAGTATAAATCAAAGTTGTCTTTTTATTATCCAGTAAATCAAATGTAATAAGTGGTTTCAATTCAAAGTTGTCTTTGTAACAACACCATCTTAATGGTGATATGTTCCTGCAATAATTTGGAGCAAAGGATTTTTGCCCAAAAATAATTGTATCTTCAAAAGATGCTTTGTATCATCAAAAGATGCTATAGAAAATAATTTCATGATAATTGAAGATCTTGCTCTTCAATTTTCTTCAACTGTGGAATAAATTGTTAATAGTCCTGGTATTGGTGTGTGATGAAATTCAGATACTAAAAGATCCAATTTTATTTTTTGGCAAAATTGATGTTTTTCAATTGATTCTGAAAATTGGATTTGCTGCAGAAGTGGCCAATCTAACATGAAACTTGTGCATGTAGGTGCTTCATGAGATGAAAGGGCACTTTCTTCGTCAATTCTATATGGCTGCGTAATTAAACTTACAAAACCAATTGACACTGATCCAAGTCTTCACTCAGAAACTTGGATCCATTTAGTGTGTTTGGAAATTTGTTTAGAACGTAATTGATTTGGTAAAGTTTGTTTTTGGTAAATGGTTTCTCCATAAGTGTACTGCACATTTACCATGAAGCTCCCTGTTGTAGGGTCTATGTACAACGCGGTAGCAACGATCACTCACCTCCCTAGTTTAATTTCTCCGAAGGTCGCTCACTCTACAAGTGTTCTAAGTCAAAGGTGTTTAACCGTAGAGTTACAAATTACAATGTTCTCTAACTCTTGAAAAGAATAGAAGTCTTATTGTAAAATTCCTCCATAATGAAATATAAACAAAAAATATAAATATGTCGTCCAATCGATTCATATAAGTATTTCTTCAACAATACAATCTCATTCAATCTTTCAATATATAATCTAGCTTATATATTGAAAGATAGATTAAGCTGAGGCAGCTTCCATTGTGAATCACTATCATAATAATTGGTTTACAGTGGACCATTAATTTATAACCATCGAAATGAAAGGAAAAAAGTTTGGTGTGAAGAATTCATTGAGATATTGTAGAACCCTTAAATTTAACAATGTAGATGGAATTAAAATGTTATTTGCCATGCCCTTATATTGATTCTAAAAATTGTTTCAGGAAACTTGTTCTGGTTTTCATTTCCTATGAAATTCAGCTTCAGTCTAATATGGGTAATATTCGGCATCGATCTTTCTTCATGAAAATCTGAACATCATGGTATTTTGCCATACTTGTATATTAACACTAAATCTTGATGGAAATAAAGATATGACAGATGTTCTTAAAGAACTAGTAAACATTTTCAACCCACTAATTAAAACAAATGAGGAAATAGAAGATTCAATAATTGGCAGAAAATAGAAAATCACAGAACACAAAAGTCTACGCTCTATACCACTGCGACAAAAAGCATAATTTCTGGCTTTTCACAAATGATTTGGATATCTTCATCCAAGATGCTGCAATTTTTTCAAAGTGTCTCTGAGATTAGAAAGTTGAATCTCATATTTTAGAATCCACAAAATCTCATAGATTAAGAAAGGGAAATAGTATAATAGGTTCACTATAAAACTCAAATCCTTCATATACATAACTAACACTAAGGATAGGATGAGAAAATTATTTGATCAGTCAGAGCATGTCGATTCTTCCCAGGCACAAGAACCACCCTAGAGTTTGCAGCCTGAAAACAATGCCAAATATTAGACCATTTCATTCTAGGTGTTCCACCTAACAGTGAAACAGCCACTAATAACTAGAAAGTGTTCACTATTTTCGCCATATTATGAAATGTATTTTACTCACTTCATTCTTGTCAGTATCATCGTCAGGGAATTCAGAATCAGAAGACCTGGATCTTTAACTGAAACAGTGAAAAGTGAAAACAAAAATATATATCAATGAGCAGACCAACAGAATTTCAGACTCATGAACTCAAACCCCTTTCTATAATAATACACACATCTTTCAGATTCACCAATCAATCCTCCTCGACAACCAAAAGCAAAGGAAAAGAAAGATTTGATATGCTACTGAAGCCATTCTAAACAATTACATTGTTCCATTTCCTTATTAACATTCACCAACAAAACAAACAAAGTTTGTCCAATTTTATAAACTGATTTAATTCACAAAGGGAATTTCCATAAAATTGTCTTAGTTGTCTAACCAGTGAAAGCTATTTATTTATTAACCACGCTTTAAGTTTCGAATTAATTGAATGCCTTGTAAAAGAAAACAAAGAAAAGAAAGAGAATTTACTAAAACTTGATGACACAGCTTCCCCGGCCAACATGCTGCAATTGGTTTCTTACAACAGCCAGCTTCTCAAAATCAGCTGATAAATTTCTCGAGCAGACTATCTGGATCTCTGATAAAAATGTGGCATTTTCTAAGAAAAACTTGACAAATTTGAGTTCATATTGAGCTCCATCAAAATTGGAAATGTGTAATAATTTGAGAGAAGATTTGACACAGAAAGGCACCGAGTTCAAAACCAAATTTTCACCCACATAGGTAAATACCTAAATAAGAGCAAATAAATAAGTCAATTGACAGAAATAATATTGCAGTTATCGAGGAAAATGGTAAACGCAAGCAATGATGCAGGAAATACAATGTACCGCAGAAATAACGTGAAGAGCTTCCAGTTTAGGAGACTTGAGGAGAATGTCCATGAATACTTTACTAGCGATGTAGCTATACCCCGAAAGTGAATAAAGATGCGTCAAATTGTGAAATGAAGGAAGGTGATGGAAAGTATCCTCGGCCAAGTTAATACACTAGTAATGGAAACAGAACTACATTCATTGTTGTAATACTGATAAAATATGCAATGAATTTAAGAAACACATAACTAGAGGTAGCACTCTCAATAGGCATTATCCTAGACAATATAGGAAAGAAAAAAAATGAAGATGAGCGAACAACCATACATACCTCAAGAGTTTCCTTTGATATTTTAAGAGATTTGACACTATTAAGTCCACTCAATAGCTTAATTGCACGATGAGCAGCACGGTGAGCAAAATGTGCTACATGTTGTGCATAATTACAAGTAAGATCCACACATGCATCAACAATGGAGGTCAGGTTAAGAGGGATAAATTCTATGATTGGATTGCTTTTGCAGCTTAAGAATAAAAGATTCACAGCATCAATCTTGACTATGCATTTATCTAACTGATCATAATTTAGACAAACAAAGTCAAAATGAATGATCAAGATCCTTAATGTGGAAATCGAAATATTGATCTCCTTTATGTTCTTAAAATGACAGTTACACAATGCCAACTCTTGTAGGACAGGGCACCCGGAGAAAAGACGTTGAACTGACTTCTCATTTGCAAAGGTAACATCTATAACTAGCAATGTCTTCACACTAGGGAAACAAATACGACTGGGAATATATAGAGTGAACTTGAGTTCTAAACACAGTTTCGTCAATGACTTGAAATCTGAGAAACTATGAGGTAACACACACTTACGACTTACATCACCTAGAGAAAGTTGAAGATATTTAACTTTGTGCTTAGCAGCAGAAGCTATTAAAGGACTAATTTTGTATGCATCAACAGGAATTCCACGTATTTTAAAGCAGAGTCTTTCTACGCAATTAGAGTTGTGCAGTAATCGTGCCACAAGATCAAAGAGGCAATTCGCTGATTTCTGATCTTTTTGGTTCGAGTCATCCTTATAAACTTCAAAATCAAAGACAGATAATTGAGTCCACAAGTACCTCCACTTTGATGATAATATGGAAGTTCTAACGGCTTCTTTGGTAGAAAGTAAAGAAAGAATATAATGAAGAATGGCGTCAGGCAAGTCGCTTATTATATCTTTCATGTCACCCACATTATGTCTTTGGATCTTATGCGCATCTGGTGATGACATTGGACTGGAGCTCTACCTGTGCTCAAAATAATTCAAAAAAAAAATGTAAAAAGTTGGAAGAGTGACAAGTAAATCATGTTATTATTTTGTTTATTTAGTTACCAATTCAATGTATAATATATGAAGCTTTGGGTAATCCAATTGAAATTGTGTATTGAAGATGATCGTTAGTTGGATTACAATAGTCACTCATTCATTCATCAAAACTCTTAACACACTATATAATTGAACTTAATGGCAGAAATTTTGGTTAATTTACGGATTGGAATGCTTAAAGAGACCTAGCAATAAAACACACAATTAAACTAAAATTGGTTATCAAAATTATTAAATAATCAAGGAAGAGATGTAATGCATACCTAATCAATAGGAGGAGAGATCAAGGAAGAGATGTAATGCATACCTAATCAAGAGGATGAGAGTGGGTCAATAACTGAAAACAGCGGCAAAGAAATAGGGAATGGAATCACCAAAAGAAGTAGTGAGAATTTTATTTTTTTTGTTAATAGAAAATCAAAAGTGAATCTAAAACCTTTTTTAAATATTATAATAATATTATATTACATGATTTCAATTTTATTTCATTTAAATTATTATATTTTCAACTTTATCCTTTTTATTTTATTTTATTACTATAATTACTAGAGTTAATGTGTATATAAATTCCGAACAACAATTTTCATAAAATTTGTAGGGTTAATATATTTTTACCTCTTGTAATATTAACGATATATTTGTAAAAAAAATTGTTTATATTTCAACTCTGTAATTTAAAGATTCTTTGGTTTTAGACTCTCGTGACATCAAATTACAAAATTTAAGGTATTTTTGCCCCCTGTAATTTGAGAGCATTTCGGTTTACCCCCTGCTATATATTTTGTACAGTTAAAATTCATGAAGGTTCAAAACCAAAAAATCTCAAATTATAGGGTTAGAATCTAAACAAATTTTTTTACAGAGGGTAAACCGGAAATCGCTAATAGTATACGGATAAACATATATTAACCCTAAAAAAATTATTTTGGGTAAAATTATTTGATTTTTATTAAGACTATAGGTATAAATATTTTTCACTTTCATATCGTAACAAAATATACTTATTTTTTTTCAAAGCCACCAATAGCATAATAAATATAATATAAATTTTTATTTTTTTTAATGACATCAACAATATAAAATTCTTATAAGTAAATTTGTTTAAAAGTATAACTCAAAGTGAAAAGTCAATTCAAAATTATGTATTCCCTTTGTATATGGTATAAATTAATATAAAAAATGTTAAATCTTATTAAAATAGAAACAACACTACTAAAATATGAATTTAAATGATTTATAAAAAAATATTTAAATCATATTAAAATAGGAACAACATCATTTATATATACCGTATATATATAAAAAAAAAAACTTGTTTTGACTCTTTTGTGCTGACTTTTTCTCTTTCTAAAACAACTCTATAACATAAAAAACACCGAAGAGATATGCTATTTTCATTCATTGCAAATTTTATATTATGGATTCTTTGCAAGATTGTCAACATTTTCTTTATTCTTTCACGTTTCTTCTTTTCTTTTGTTTTCGGTAAGCTTTTCCTTCAAATTTCTTCATTCTCAATGCATCAGCATATCAACCTAACCAACGTTGTTTCTTTATTCGCCGAAGATCGAATTTGCAGGAGTTTATGGCTTTCTGGACCAGCAGAGGAAGGTGAATTGAGTGAGAAATTTCAAGATGAGGCTGTTGTTAGTGGTGGGGGTATCAATGGCACTCGTCCACCGATGATTAAGCCACCACCGGAGACGAGAGTTACAATTGTTGATGATGATACTTGTTCCACTTGGGACTTTTTGAAGGAATTGTTTCCGGTAAGGGAAAGCGAAGAAGGGGAAGGGCTTTTTGACAATGAACGGGAAGTGGCAAGGAAAGTAGGTGAGGAAGTTGGTAGGGTAAGTCTGAAGAGAGAAGAGGAAGAGGGGTTGGTGGACAATGCTGCATGGATTGCCCAGGTTGTTGCTGGCATTTTAGAATCGAGTTCATTTAACACTCTGAATGAAGATGATTCCTGCACTGCCACAGAACCTAGGTCCAATAATGTATCTCCTAAATGAAGATGATTCCTATAGCACTGCCCAGGTTGTATGCATCAACAGTAATTCCACGTATTTTAACGCAGAGTCTTTCTACGCAATTAGAGTTGTGCAGTAATCGTCCCACAAGATCAAAGAAGCAATTTGCTGACTTCTGATCTTTTTGGTTCGAGTCATCCTTATAAACTTCAAAATCAAAGACGGATAATTGAGTCCACTGGTACCTCCACTTTGATGATAATATGGAAGTTCTAACGACGTCTATGGTAGAGAGTAAAGAAAGAATATAATGAATAATAACGTCAGACAAGTCGCTTATTATATCTTTCGTGTCACCTAATATTATGTCTTTGAATCTTATGCACATCTGGTGATGACATTAGAGCTCTATTTGTGCTCAAAATAATACAAACAAAATGTAAAAAGTTAGAAAGGTGACAAATAAATTCTGCTGTTATTTTGTTTATATAGTTACCAATTCAATGTATAATATATGAAGCTTTGGGTAATCCAATTGAAATTGTGTACTGAAAATAATCGCTAATTAGATTACAATAGTCACTCATTCATTCATCAAAACTCTTAACACATTATATAATTTAATTTAATGGCAGAAACTTTGGTTAATTTACGGATTTGAATGCTTAAAGAGACCAAACAATAAAACACACAATTAAACTAAAATTGGTTATCAAAATTATTAAATAACTAATGAAGAGATGTAATGCATATGCCTAATCAATAGGAGGATAGAGGGTCAATAAAGGGGCGGCAAAGAAATAGAGAATGGAATCACCTAGAGAAGTAGTGAGAATTGAGAACAATAAACTTGAATAGAAAATCAAAAGTGAATCTAAGAGATGTACTGGATTAGGATTCTAAGGGGTTTTGAAAGACTTTAATTATAAAAAAAAAAAAATTGAGATATTCAATCAAGACTTTTTGCAACTTAAAAAAAACATTGTGATATTCAATGAAGACGCTTTTTATCACTTTTTTTGTGGTGGCGGGGGTTTGAACCCTGAACCTTACATATATTATGCATTGTCCCTATCAACTAAGTTATGCTCACGAGGACAGACTTTTCATTACTTAAAAAAGTCGTTTAATAAATTGGATTTTGTGGGATTTTTAGTGAAATTTTAACATGAAAAAATTAGAATTTAGATTATATTTTTTTTGTTATATTGTTGGTTGCATTGAAATAGTTAATCATGATTAGCATGGTTGTGAAACTCGCGATTAGACTCGTATAGACTCTCGAGTCTATGACGAGTTTATGTTATAAAAAAAAACTCAAACTAAACAAAATTTGAAAGGAAAAAACCTAGAATTATTTTTTCTTTTTTGATCTCACTCTCACCGAAAAGAATTCAGGTCATACTCACCTTCGGGCATACTCTCAATTTGGATTATATCTTCTTGCTATGACATTGGGTATGTGTAGATTTTGTTTCTATGAGTTTTAAGTGATAAGTTCATAGTTTAAAAGTGATTATGTGGTGTTCTTGAGTTTTTGGAAAAATGGTTGAAGAGTTATGAATTTGGAATGTGGAATTGATAGTGTGTGTTAAGTGTTTATAATATAGTAGATGGCGTAGGGAAATGTTTTTGGAAGATTGGAATGTGTTCGGGTTGATTTAAGGGCTTTAGAGGTGAATATTTGACAAAAATTGTGTTGTAGAAAGCTGAAAAACTGTTTTTTTGCAAAAGTTTGCTGATGTAATCGATTACACCATGTCCCTGATGTCGATGACCTGTTTTTATGAACTGCATAATTGATTATGTCCTGTCAAAAACCTTAAAAATGCATCTTTCTTCACTCTAAATATTTTTAAGGCTTAATTGCACTTTTGGCACCCTATGTTTTCAAAAGTTGCGATTTTGGCCCCCTAACTAATTAAAATACAAAACAGCCCCCTATGTATTGGATCATTGGCAGTTTTGGCCCCCAAGACCACTTTTGACTTAGTCTTCGCTGACAATGTCAAAAGTGGCCTTGGGGGCCAAAACTGCCAAAGATCCAATACATAGAGGGTTGTTTTGTATTTTAATTAGTTAGGCGGCCAAAATCGCAACTTTTGAAAAGATAGGAGGTCAAAAGTGCAATTAAGTATTTTTAAACTTGTTATTAAGGGTGGTGACTTTATTCTATCAACCAATGGATGTTTTTATAAAGAAAATGAAGCAATGTGATGGGTTTTATAGTAGTTTGTGTTCATTAGCAATTGAATGGGTAAAATAGACAAACTTAGGTGAATGATGAAAATGAACGGAATTTGTGGAATAATGAATTATGGCATGTTAGCTTGTAATTGATTACATGATAAGGATAAGGTAATGAATAATGGTTGAATTGGTTAATGATATGTGAATGAAATATTGATTAATTAAGTGTAAGTGACCAATTGTTTATCATGCAAATTAGCTAAATGAAGAGATGTTGTTTATTGATGTTAATGCGATAAACATTATGATGTGGTTATAATAATATGACGATGTTTATGTGATTATGATGATATAACGATATGATATGATATGATGACATATGACGTTGTTATGATGATGTTGAATTATTGATGTGAATAAATGTTGATGTGGTAGTGAAATGATTTGTTGGTGTATGAATGTGTTGATTTGACGATGTTTGATGTGTTGGTGTGATGTTATGATATATGATGAAGGGATCATGTAACATGAACTATATAGAGTCATGCATTGTCGAGTCTATACTTGGTATCCATGCATCATGGTCAGTCCTATTTAAAGAATGGTGTTTAAAGACGGGAAGATTAATCGGTAATATCAGATTATCCAAATATTTAAAGACGAGGGATCACTCAGCAACATAACTCCAACATCCAAAACTTGGTACCACATACATATATAGTCGAACTAGAACATCGCATGCATATTAGTCTATGTGAGAGTCGTGATTTGATTATGTGAATATGTGTACATGACTATGTGTGTTCATGAGATAGTTGGTGATGGTGATGAAGTGTGAATGATATATATTCAATTTCATGATAAAATAACAACGTGAGTACTTGATACATCTTATGATGATAATTTGATAATTGTTGTATTTTTTTAATTGATTTAATAAGATGATATGTGAATATAGTATTTTAGGAAATGAGTATGTATATCTTTATGTGATGTTTGATTCCTAAATATTATGTTTGAGTTCATATTTTCTTTATGTTGAGCGTATATCTTACCCTCCAGTGATTTTTTGGTCGTTTGGATCCACGTGGTGTAGACGTGCACAAAACGATTAAGTATACGTGAGCACTCGAGGATGACATGATGTCTTCTCATTTTTATGTTTATAATTTTGGAGGCTCTGATTAGGTGTCGAAGATTTTATTGAAAAATTTATTGAGAAGTTGCATCTTGATCTTATGTAAGTTGCATGTTTATATTGTAGTATTTATAAAACATTAACCTATAACAACATGAGTTTAAACAATACAAATAAGCAGGTTGCACCGAAAAATACTATTTCAAGAAAACATATGACACAGACGGTCAAACCAATATAATTAATAGTTGGTTACATAAAAAGACATCATGTTCATGTTCTGCATTTTTTTTTAATATATAGAAATTATTGGCACACACATTGTTTTCATTCAATGTTATCTCTATAACAACAAGTTTTTTAGGTATTCATCGCGATAGAAGAAAAATGTCTTTACAAATTATCTTTCAGCAAAATATGTTTTACATTTAAAGTTTTGAAATAAGAAAATATTTCATATGTAAAATATAAACTTCCATAATCTAAATGTGATTTTCGAAACATTTTTATGTTTTATATATGCAAAAAGGAAAGAGAAGAAAACACTCACCAATATAATTGAATAGTTTTCGAAATTTGCAATGTCATTTCATAATCTTCAATTAGAACATAAGTGTTCTAGACCTTTAAAACAACAAAATATAATGAAGAATGGCGTCAAGCAAGTCGCTTATTATATATTTCATTTCACCTACATTGTCTTTGGATCTTGCGCACATCTGGTGATGACATTAAAGCTTTACCTGTGCACAAAATAATACAAAAAAATGTAAAAAGTTGGAAGAGTGACAAGTAAATCCTGTTATTATTTTGTTTATATAGTTACCAATTCAATGTATAATATATGAAGTTTTGGGTAATCCAATTGAAATTGCGTACCGAAGATGATCGCTAGTTGGATTACAATAGTCACCCATTCATTCATCAAAACTCTTAACACATTATATAATTTAATTTAATGACAGAAATTTTGGTTAATTTACGGATTGAAATACTTAAAAATACCTAACACTAAAACACACAATTAAACTAAAATTGGTTATAAGAATTATTAAATAATCAAGGAAGAGATGTAATACATAGCTAATCAAGGGGAGGAGAGTAGGTCAATAACTGAAAGCGGCAGCAAAGAAATAGGGAGCGAAATCACCTAGAGAAGTAGTGAGAATTGAGAACATTAAACTTGAATAGAAAATTAAAAGTGAATCTAAGGGAACATAACATAGTAAGAAAAAATTATCAAAATGTTATGAGTTTTAATCGTTAATATAGTAAGATCATGAAAACATAACCAAAATGTTTCATATAAAATTTAATTGTACGAAGAAAAGAAGAAGTTTAACATTTTCATCTTCACCAAAGATATATCCTTAAGTTGTCGATAATTGAAAATCTACACAAGGATACTAAATAGAATAAACAATGCATACACAACTATAATTTAACAATTCTCAAACACATAACCAATAAAAAACTCATCAATATATATATATATATA
>Ga0099826_10002528_pt1 | contig 11865 bp, 2 predicted proteins | sample Mtrugardesep15_FD_76830 | JGI IMG/M metagenome (GOLD analysis project Ga0099826, IMG submission 76830) | Root nodule microbial communities of legume samples collected from California, USA - M. trunc garden sep15 | ecosystem: Host-associated > Plants > Roots > Nodule | place: USA: California...
AAAGAGGAATGTGAAGAAGGTGATGTAGGAATTAATTGATAGCATTGTTGGGGCGTTTGAGTCACAATATAGACAGAGTGACCAAGTAACTTCCTTCACAATTTTTTTCATTATAATTTTTTGGGTAGTCACCTACTTTGCCTTATCTCTCATATTTTATTTTATTTTATTATACTTTTTATTTTGTTTTGTTTTATTATTTCATATTTCTGCTGATGTTATTATAAGCTATTAATTTTTAGTTGACAAGCCACTATTATACAAAGAATATGTCATTATTATATGAACCGTTTATGTATTGTTAATTGCTTTGGAAGTTAATAGTTAGCAAAGTATATATGCATGGCCCAAGTAATAATTCCAAAATCTTTCAATTCCTCTATAGTGAAAATGGATTAAAATTTAGAATTTTTTTATAGATTAATTGTGATGCATCGATGATGTAAGTGCAAAAACATATTAATCCTATAAAACTAATCATGTACGTCTCATTTTCTCAAAATTTTTTTACCCAAAATAGGGGTGACTATGCAAACACTTTGCCCTTTTTCTTCGTACTTTTGTATTGAAGAGTGCAAAAGAGTTTTTTTAGACGAAGTAACAGACACTTCTTAAAAACTAACAATACGTAAGATCTCGAGTTCAAACATGAGTAACTATGGAAAATGTCCTGCTAATCATATCGGTATCATCATTCGTTCCTTACTCATATATGAGTCAATTTATTACATTCACTTTTAAATTATCAAACTCTCCATTAAATTGGGATGGGTTGTAAATGTAAATAGAAGCATCCTTTTTAGTATAAAAAAAGTTGTCATTATAGTGGTAAGAGTTGTTGCTACAATTGCTATATAGAAAAAAAGGTTGTTGCTACAAGATTAGGGTAATGTTTTATCAAAAAAAATGAAAGAAAAAAAGAGAGATTAGGTTAATGAAAACAATTGTTCATTGGATTTGGAGTAAAGGTGACCACATGTCCCAATCATTTGTCAATTAGGAAAGCCTAATTATTACGATTTTTTTACAAAAGAAGACTGTTTATGCTTTTAGTTTTATATCCAACCCTATTTTATTTTTGATAATATATATCCAATCCTATCACTATATATCAGACTTTTGGCTCCTGATCATGAATTGTTGTATAAATGAACAGGATTTAATATTATTTATTCCCTTTTCTTAAAATTACCAAAAAAAGAACGGTTTAATATCCATGGTAGGTAAACATTCTTTTCATTATCATAATAATTTTCTCTTAATGTTTAGACTAATGAAGTTCATCTGCATTTGAAGAAATTAAATGGCAGCATCAAACACCTAATTAGCTGCCAAGACAACTACACATAACACATGTCACTCTTCTATTTTCTTTATTCTTACAACAATGTGATTATTATTACGGTTAATCGTCCATCAAATTAATAACACTTGTTTAAATGTCCTTTCTAAGACTATTTCACCAAACTCATGGTCTTAGCAGTTAGCACTTAGCACAATCAAATTTCGTCAAAACTGCAATAATAATGTTAATAAGCCGAAATTAACAAAGGACTTATTATCAATCACAAAGTAACATTACACATATCATCTTTTGACCAGCTTTATCTGTTCCCTTCTGTCACATCTTATATTAATTTGTCTTACTAGTCTTTGCATTTAAGTAAAGACATATAGTAGAGGAAAATAGTATATGGAAAAAATTGTCATTTATGAATTGAAGGACTCTAAAGTCCTAACAGTCTAACTGAATTGAACCAGAGGCGGTGATATAACTGAATTGACTTGTACTACAATTCAATGGTTGAATTGGAAAAGAATGGTGCTTTACTACTTGTTATAGTTAGAGTAAGATATGGAAGCCTTGCACCCATCGCTAAGTATGCCAGCAACTTCATCCTATCATCCTATGCAGCATATTTTGCAAACTATGATCACATTAAAATGTTGAAATAAAAACTTCTTACTAAGTAGATTAAGTCTACAAAGTTATATACAATTTCAACATATCCTTTTGTTTTTACTTAAAAGATAAGTAACAGTTTATTACTACTATAAAATAGGAAGCACACATGGACACATACATAAATAAAGTCATTGATAAATATAGAATTCTTTATATGCAGATAATATGGAGACGTAGGGAAGTATGTATACTGTATTGCAAGTAAAGCAACTCCAAAGGTGAAGAAAGATTTTGATTTTATGGGCATATAGATTAATCCTTTTGCATTTTGTTGCTGGCTAAGGTTGATTTTTGACATGCGTAGGAGTTGGACCCCACTGACAGCTTTGCCCTTGTCCATTTGAAACTTCATCTACAAATGAGTGGAAACAAAAAGGAGGATACATGTTATCCCACAATTGTACATACGTGAGAAAGAGAGCACGACTTAGGCTGTCCCTCTGCAAGTGCATAACCTTGTCAAGCAACCTCTAGCATGCAGTCTCTTTGTTAACCTTTTCCTATTGAAATAATGTACTTCTCAAACAGAAAACGTGAAAAGAAGCTTGAAATTGCATGCTCAGGAGGCATGTTCAGGAGCAAAGCCAATAAAGCGAGCAACTTTTTTAAGGATGGAAATCAAGTTCTAATGACTTGGAAATGCATCCCTGTCTTCCCATTAAACAATATGTATTTCAACCAAAAACTATTAGCAAGTAAGCAGACCCCACAATCTAACCAGTCTTGTTTATACATTCGCCATTGTAATGGTTTTGACATTACAACAGTAATTGCCAGTTTGGGGTTACAATAAAAATATAAAAGTTTTCAATTAACATGTGAGCACCGATATGTTAAGCTTTTCTTTTCTCGCATCGATTACAGTTTCGATCAAATTATGTTATAGAACACTTTCTTGTAGTAATAGTAGTAGACAGAATTGTTTTATTATTGCAAGCCAACGGGGAGATTTATAAAATAAAAAAAAATAAAAAAGCAAAGACAAAATTCAGGCATCTCAAACTATGGGGGGGTAAAACATAGTTTACTGCAATACATTCGAATGAATCACAAATCAGAATCAGAATCAGTTTTTTCCACTTTGGGAGGTGCAAACTGCCTGGTAAGATGAGATCGTGTCCAGGGATCAAGGGGTGCTCTCTGAGGTGGTTGAGGAGTTGGTGGCTTTGACTGCCTAAGCTCATTATCGCGATCAATAAGCCTGTTTCAAAGCACATTTTTTTTCCAAGGTCAAATCTTAATATCCTCATTCTAAGCAACCCTAAAAGATTTGAAGGATAAACTATAAGTCTATAACAACACAAAAGATTAAAAAGACAGGCAATAACAACAACAATGAAAAGAAGTCACTTTTTTAGTGAACTCGAGCTGGGTTACCAAAATAACAGAACTGTCAAAGTTGGTTAAACAAGTGAATATCAGAAAGGGAAGAGATTTACTCAATATAAGCCATTGGTGCAGCATCACCAACTCGAATGCGAGTCCGTAGCACCCTAGTGTATCCACCAGTTCTATCCCTGCACAACACAATGTCTGTTCAGTCTCACAGCACAATTAACAGTCATAAAAATTAGTGACTGAAATTACATCAAGTTTAATACTCACTTGTATCGATAAGCCAGTTCTGTAAACAGCTTGTGAAGAACATCGTCTCCTCGCACGAAACTAGCAGCACGCCTTGCAGCACATACGGATCCCTAACAGTTTATCGTGTAAACTATAAGTCAATCCAAGTAGTCAAGCTAGATAAATAGATGAAATGTTTATCTTTCTATCAAATTTATGCTCAAGATCAAGGCAAAATAAAAATTAACCATAGCCATGGTTTTATTGGAGACATCATGGCAACTCTGTGTCAGACAAATGTAAACTGTAACAAACATGCATGTGGAAGGTAAAATAATAAGACATAATAGTCTATATCAAGAAAAGTGAACATGAAAATGTTTTTCACGCAAATTAATTCATCAAATAAGAAGAAGTTCACAACACAGTTTTAAAAACCCAAACGTTACAGGCACTATGAAGCCCACAAGCCATATCCCCTGATTGAGGTGAAAACAAACTACAGATTTTAAAAGAAAACAGCGATGTAAGTGCAGAAAAGGTTGAGAAACTGGCCCCAAACTATGAAGCTCAGGTACTTCAGTTTACTAAATGGATCATTAATATTTAACTATTAGAATTCCCCGGATTAAGTTAATTGCTATTTGATTGCTTGCCAGTGTTGCACTATCACCGTTGATTATATTTCAAGCATTTAGATTTTCATCCAGGTTAGAACGTTACCTTAAGCCAGCAAATAAATAACAATGACTCCCTAAAAGTAACCAAATAACCAAATAACAAAAATAGAGTGCAAAGGAAGTTTAAGTTCAATCACATAGAGAACAAAAAAGAGTTCAAAATCTAACAAAAATGGCTAGCACAGAATGAAAATATTTAATGAAACATAAAATATCCTAAAGAGAAAGGAAATAATCTACATATAACATGAAAAACTACCAACTTCTTATAAGCATGTCATTCTATTCTGACTACATGTTTTGTGAGAGTGGATGCATGGTGTTGACGTGTATCAAAGGCAGATGAAAGGTGATGAAGGAAATTACAAAGCCAAAGAATCTATGGCTCTGTTTGGTAATAAATAGCTGATAAGCTAGCTTATATCAGATGAGCTTATAGCGGATGACTGATAAGCTAGCTTATAGCTGATAGCGGATAAACTAGTTGATTGAGTTTGAAGTGTCTGGTAAAAAAAACTAGTTATTAGTGGTTAAACTAGCTTATAAATATGAAATGAAATAAATAAAAATGTGCATTTAATTAATATTTATTTTTTTCAATTAGGATTGCAGGGGTAAAATGGGGATAAAAATTGATAAGCTTTAAGCTACTTGAATTAACTTAACAAAAACCACTATAAGCTCATGAAAATAAGCTATAAGCTTGTGTAAAAATGACAATTATCAAACAGGTCTTTTCTAATCATACAAGCTTATAAGCTCAATTTTATGTCTACCGACAGACAATATATATTCCTTCTGGAAAACGGACTGGAGGACAATACTTCTAATAAATGTAATGACAGATTAAACCCACATGTTTTTATCAGCATTTGTTGCTGCAACACTATACTGAACCAAGGCAATCAGAATGCTGCCTATCAACAACTATTTCATAAAACGCATTTGTCCATTTGAGTTCTATCAATGAGACTTATTCACATGCACAGAACTTTTGCAGAACCGATTTTCAACAGATAGTTTGGGACTCAATTAAATAACCCATGGATTAGGGAAAAACTCCATTAAATAACCCCTGGTGGTCTTTCATCAGTATCCACCCACTGATTTACTCAACATTTATCTTCAGGGCTGACGTTTTTTAAACCTCTTTCGGAACTTAAACCAGTTTGAAAAAAATATTGTTTGTTCAATGATGAAAGAATAAGAGCAATATTTCAATTAATTTCTAAATAAGATTATCAGAATCATTGCATAAGATGATCCAAGAACAAGAAACAATAGATGTTTGTAAAAGATGGTTTATGACAGATAATGAAGTTAGATCCTTTTGAAACTAAAAATGCACTGTTGGCTAGACTTCACATTTCACAGTCCATTTAAAATTTGCATATCAAAATAGTTAAACAAATTGTGTAAATCAATTCAATTCAACACGAAACAATGAACTAACCTCTTTACCAAGCTGTACCATATTATCCGCAAGCCTTCTAACCTCCTTAGCCTAAAATCAAAATTACAACAAGCAAGCTTTAATTGAAATACACAAACACATAATGAATACGCTCTTAAACCGAAAATGCATACGATTACGAGCAAATTTTATTTATATTACCTTGGTAATAGTAGTTTCAATGCGTTCATGCCTCACCAATTGCGAGACCATGGTTCTGAATAAAATAAAATAGAAAATGAGTGCCTACAATTGAGAATTTGGATTGAAAAAAAGAAAAAGGAATTGGAGTTGGATTGAAAGAATGTTAACCTGAGCATGGATAACCGGTGAGACGTTTCTCGACCAAGCTTCCTGAACTTTGTCATTTTGGCAGATGCAGAAGCGAAGCTAAAACCCTAGTTTTCTTTCTTACACTGTGCTATGCAGAAAACGAACAGACGAGCTTCGATTTCAATTTCAACCAAAAGCTAAAAGCTAAAATGAATTTCAATTTCACTACTACTGTCACTGCTACTCTCACTACTACTACTATCAATTTAAGTATAGTAATTTCAAAACTGACCTGAAAACTGATGGGATGCGTGCGTTCGTGTTGATGGGCTGAGAGAGGAGAGGAGAGGAGGGCGACGATTGGTTGGTGGTAGTGGTAGTGGTAATGCTGCTGCTGGGTTCGTGTTGGAAAGAAGAAGGAAAGGAAACGCGGCGTGCGTTCTGATAGAAATCAGAAAAGAAAACTCATGGGCTGGGCTGTTGAGTGCACTGATAAAATAAAAAAAATAAAAAAGAGGCTAAATTTCATTTTTTTTCCCTTAACTATTTAGATGTAAAATTTGATTTATTTTGGTCTCTTAACTTCTCTCTGTTACACATTTTTTTCATCTTCTTCTCCTCTTTTCATCTTCATATCATCTCCATCAATCTTCAACAATAAGAATCCTAAAAAAATTCCAGAAGAAAATGAAGAAAACCTAACGTTTTTTAATTAAAACGTTAATTGACCAAAATAAATCAAATTTTAATTAAAGGACCAAAACGATACTACCAAAATAGTTAAGGACTAAAAATGCAATTTAGCCTAAAAAAATTGACTATTACTTTTCCACTTTATCACCTTCTCGTACACCTTTTTTTTTTACGAAAATGTCTATGAAATATATTGAACATGTTTGTGACATTGATATTCATTTCAAAAAGATCATATTAATCTTTCTAACTCTCATCATTCTATTTTAGGTCATGGTTAACTGTTCTTGGTAGAAAAAACGATATTCGAACTATTAGATCGGATTTCTCTGAAAGTTGACCATAAAATCAGGAAAAAAAATCAAGGAGAAAAATCCAAAATTTCATCGTTTAGACCTATTTTTCATTTTTTATTATTTTTCGTATACTCATAAAAATCTAAAAAAATTGCATTAGTTTTATTTAATTTTTAGAATTTTTCTGTGGTCTTTTTAGAATTTTTTTTTTATTTGACATGTTTTATCATTTTTCCTTTGTTTTTTGTTGTTGTTTTTAATAGCAAGTTCAAAACTGCTGAAATGAGAAATATATTGATTGGTACTTATATATAAGCATATTTTAGATTATAGAATTTGAACTAGTGAAAACTCATTTCGGATTTTAGAATCTGAAAATAGCATGAACATTTTGGGGAAAAATAAGGCGTGCGAGAAATGGGTAGGGTTGAAAAAGTAATAGTAAAAAAAATTAATAAAAAAAAAAAACAATTGGGTCTGAGCTGGTGTGGCTATTGCCGCACCTTATCTTGTTCAGGTCCGCCCTGGCCATGATACGAAACAATACCTCTTCCGTACAAATGTTACCGAAAACCGGTTATGGCATGTAAAAATGGAAGGTCCACCACTACAACTTTTTTTAGGTTGTATATAAGGGGCACCCAAACATTTATGGTATTTTTTATAGAGAAATGATATTTGTACAACTATTTTGATATAATTTTTGGATAACTTTCTCTCTCATTTTTACATTACATTCTTAATCCCTCTCTTCCTTTTTCTCTCTTTATTATTTTTGATCAATAGGAAGAGAGAACAATAAGGTTATTCTAAAAGTTGTTCAAATATTTAAAAATTATGATGATAACAAAGAAATGAAGACTTTAGAGTTCAAAGATTATACTCTTTGATAATGAGAATTTAAAGATTATAGTTGTGGTGGAGTTTTTAGTGGTGGATCCATAATCTTATACATCGATGATATTGATGCAATAAGTTTTACCGATAAAGTAGAAGTTATGGAATGATTTTTTTTTTCTTCACATGATCTTAGCAGTAATGTATTCATACCACTAAATCACTGTGAAGTACCCAATAAATCATCTATTATTTTGGTGTGTTTTTAGTACTTTTTACTATTTATTATTTATTTTGAATTGTAGGCAAAACAAAGGAATCTGTGAGGAGTATGATGCAAAAGATGTCATTGTTAAAGTTCTGAAGTTAAAAAAAAAATTTGAGAGAGAGGCGATAATTGCATTGTAAATATCACAATAAGTGAAAACATCATAATAATAGTAACATCAGTGTAGAAATTTCATTCGACATTTTGACAACTTCTTTCTTCGTATTTTAAATATAAAAATTGTACCCAAAAAAAAATATAAAAATTAATGCATTAATTCAATGTAAAATTTGGAATGATTTGCTTGTTTGAAAAAAATTTGGACCGATATTTGAAGAGTTGTTAAGTTGAAGTGGATGGACGTTTTAAACTATCACTTGGTGGTAGCACTTTATGGTGGTGTTCTAAGTGATTAGGACTGAAAATGATCTGATTCAATTCGAATATAGTTTGAAATTCGATTCGATAATTTTAAACTTGGTTCATGAACCAAATGAGTCGAATATGAGCTGAAAATTAGGTTCGTTAATTAAATAAGTTGGACCTGAACTATATATAATTCGACTCATTTGATTCATAAGTTGAATCGATTATATGCGTATGTATGTATGTTTGAGTTGAAAATAAGACGAGTCATACTTCACTTTGATGATTGATAAAGAATTTCTACTCACATTAATTTCGTCTTTGCACATTTCCTATATTTAGTATTTATTTTTAAAAAATCACCTTCCTACAAAATCATCAAAAAAGGATAGAGCAAAAGTAAAAAAAGGAAAGAAGATAGTACAATCTTTGTACTATCAAGTTTGCAGATATGCAACGAGCAGAACTTGAGCTGAAAAAATGTTTGTTTTGAACTCGAATGAGTTTTGAATCAATTTTTATTAGGTTAAGCTCAAACAAGTTTGATTTGACTCATTTCCAACTCTATAAATGGTGTAGTTATGAAAATATTAAATCAGTTTTATTAAAAAAATAAAAAAAATGAAATAAGTGTTGTTTGGAATAAATCCAAAGGTAAGACTAAAACAGATAAATTTGACCAATTAACTAAATTCTTACGAATCAAAATTATTTAATTAAATTACTTTTGAAATATTACAACATACTCCGTATACAACAAGGTGCATTTAACATATTTCCAAATGTTTTTTACTGAAATATGTTTTGATTACTTTTTTTGAGATGTACATTTTGATTACTTAAAAAATAATATAATACTCTATATAGTATTAAATATTTTATTTTAATTATTTTCTTTTCGTAATCGTTGTTTGCATTTTTTTTTTTGGGGTCAAATGTTTAAATGCATTCCTATATTTTTTTTCAGAAATTTAAATGCATTCATTAACATTCATTATAATATATTTTTTTGACAAAGCATTAATTTTAATTTTGTATAGCACTTAATATAATATAAGTACTCGGTCTCAAGTAATTCAAGGGTCTTACAATATATTAGTACTAGCAATACTATGGGGTTATATTTGATTCCATGCACAAAACCAAAATCTAGGAACACAAAAGTTTGTTTTAATAATGTAAAAAGACAACACAAATGTGGACCAGCAATCATCTCCATCCTCCTACATATGATTGTCCTTGTTTGTTTGGTTTCTCCTATTAGTTCTTTAGAAACGAGTAATCATCAATTGATCAATCAAACTTTTCGATCAAATGAAGAATTTCGTAAGTTGAAGAAGATGATAGCAACGGATCTTCAACGAATCAACAAGCCAGCTGTCAAGACAATTCATGTATGTTAAAAATTAAAACATCATAGAATTTGAAATTCCCAGGTCACCTTATAAAATGTGTTAATCTTAAAATGGTCAATGTGATTTTTTTTCTTCAAAATTTACAATGTTGTTATGTATTTTTAAAAAAAAATTGGATAGAACACTCTAATTTTTCAAATTTGCAAATTAATTTCTGTATTTTTACAAATTCATCGCTATAAAATTTGCGAATCGGCTCCTGAGCTTTTGCAAAATTTCAATGATTACATTTTCTAAAAACAATTAATCCCTTTTGTTTATTTTTATATTTTTTACCCCAGATTTTTTGAAACTTAAAATAAAAAAGAACTCTATCAGAACAAAAATAATTATAATCACGAAGGTTTACGGTAAAACATTTGAATTTTTTAGTTTCATTTTTAAATTCTCTAGTATTTTAAACATAGTCAAATGTTGGAGTCTAACTTATATCATAGATTGTGTTTTATCTCACAAACAACCAGCTTTTGATCATCCTCTATTGAAAGGGCAAAAGCCATTGGTATTTTATACTCTTTGTTTTTTGTGAATTTAATAAGAAAAATTCGGAAATAATTTTTGAAAGCAAACTATTATATTTCAACTTTATAACTTGAATATTTTACTTGCATATTTATAAATATATACAGGATCCTCTAAAAAGACCAAAATGGCACAACCAAATAGGTAATTTGAGTGACATCTTTCAATTGTGGAGCTTATCTGGTGAATCATGTCCTGAAGGTACAATTCCAATTAGAAGAACGACAGAACAAGACTTGTTAAGAGCTAGCTCTTTAAACAGATTTGGAAGAAAACTCATCGATCCAGGCAATGGCCACGAAGTATGTACTCGTAGAAACTCGATTTTTCGTCTATCAAATTATTTCTTTAATAAAATATTATGTACTTTTCCTTTATTATTATTATTATTATTTTTATTATTATTATTATTATTATAAAACTCAATATAATATATCTTCTCCTTTAAATTATGTTTGAGGGGTTCACTTATTTCTTTAAATTGATAATTTTGTCGAGATCATTACCCTTTTTTCATTTAAAGTGATCAATGAGTTTTATGGTCCCTGTTTAAATTATTTTTTCATCATGTACATATAAGCAAGCGTCTATCTTTTAATTTCATTTATTTATATCTTTGCTCCAACTTTTTTTTATCTTCTATAGCAAGAAACTTAAACACAAACCAACATTAAACTCTTATGCTATTTTGAAAATTAAATAACATGGGTTCTTCTTATGTTGCTCTACACTACACAGCATTCAATTGGGTATCTTAATGGGGGTGTCTACAAAGGAGCAAAGGCAACCTTAAGCGTGTGGGCCCCACATGTGGAAAGTAAAGAATTCAGTTTGGGTCAAATATGGGTCCTCTCTGGCACATTTGGAAAAGATCTCAATTCCCTTGAAGCTGGATGGCAGGCATGTTTATTACTCTCATTAATTACTTTATTCAAATCAATGGAGTAATTCATATACTTACCAGACTCGCATGCCCCGTATGGATCCTTAGAAGTTAAACGAATAATTCGCAACAATTTAAACATATATAGTTAGCAACATCAACTTATAATTTATATTATTTTTACAATTTTCTTTGCTTTATAACATCTGTCATTTTAAAAACAATCTCAACCTATAATTCTTCTGAAAATTTTAATTTAACAATATCAACCTATAATAACTTCTATTAGTTTCACGATTTTGAGTGTTCACCAACATTTGTTTGTCTAATAACAAACTAAACCTATAATTACTCTGGAAATTTTAATTTATAATTTCTATTAGTTTGACGATTTTGAATGTTTTTTTTTTCCAAAGGAACAATTTTGAATGTTGGAACTACATCTGTTTTTCTAATAACAATATAAACTTATAATTTCTCAGTTGAAAACTAACTTGCTCAAAAAATGGAGCGCCCCTTAAGGAATAGTAACATATCACTTAGAATATGTTATTGTTTAACGATATCAATTAACGTATTATGTGTTGTACAACATACCTAGTCTGGGTGTGGTACTGGACATGATAGGTGCGCCATTTTAGTTTCAA
>Ga0099826_10002529_pt1 | contig 11865 bp, 6 predicted proteins | sample Mtrugardesep15_FD_76830 | JGI IMG/M metagenome (GOLD analysis project Ga0099826, IMG submission 76830) | Root nodule microbial communities of legume samples collected from California, USA - M. trunc garden sep15 | ecosystem: Host-associated > Plants > Roots > Nodule | place: USA: California...
AAAAGAAAAAACATAACAAAAAAAAAAAAAAAAGAAATGGGAAGATAATAAATAGGAAAGAATTATATTTATATTAATTAATTGACTTCAAATAAAAATAAAAGAAAATCCTTCAAAAAATAAATAAATAAAAGAAATTAATTAAAAAAACTGAAAACTTTAACTTTAATCGAGGTCAAATAAATTGATTTTGATTGATATTTTTAAATTTATGGGTATTCTTATTTTGCAAAAATGGAGAGAATGCCATAATGTGTTGAACCAAGGAATATCAATACTTATTGCACATGCAAAGTGTGGGAAGAGCTGGAAGTTGAATTTATATAGCAAATTCTATCTTAAATCTTCAATGAGTGCAAATATTTGGGTATTTGGTATTGTTTTTAACCCTTTACATGCAAAGTATCATGAGTGCTAATAGACACACCCAAAATTCAAATTCTTTATTAAAGGTTGCCTAGGTTGTTTTTCAAAGGTAAAATTATTCGGAGCGCGACCGTCTAAACAGGTTTATGGATGTTTGTTGAGTTATTTGAGGGTGAAATACCACCGTTTTTGCTTTGTAGATTGGTGAGATGATGCAAATAGTGACATTATTTGAGCTTGAGGAAGAAGAATTGTGGTGTGAAAATGGGAAAAACTTTCTCCAACCCTCAACACGAGTTCAAATATATACATCATCAACAACAACAACCTCCAAATTATTCCACCAAGTGGAGTTGACTACGTGGATCAAATTATGCTACAATGTTATCATAAACCATAGTTAGATCCAACTATCATTAATCTCTAAAAAAAATATTAGTTTTTCTTATAGTTTTTTTAGGTTTTTCTCTACCTCTTGTGATCTAACTATCTTCTATCTAATATTCTCTTCTTGCTACAAATCTACATGTCTTCTATCTATATGTCCAAACCACATAAGCATATTTTCCACCATATTTTATATTATATGTGCTACCCCAACTATCCCTGAGACTTGGACTTTCATCCGCTGCTATAACAAATAAGGACTATCTGATCTGGATCAATGGTCAAGATCATTCAATTGCGTTGAAATTGATGTGAAATCTATATTGTCTCATATAAACGATCGTGATTAATTACAACGTAAAACTTAGTGATTTTCTAAACACCAAATCCATATCCCTATCACTATGATGATGTCATTTCTAATCATATTATGTTCAGTCTTACCACACATCTAACTCAACATCATCATCATCATCTCCAATACGTTTACTTTATTCTCGTGTTGATTCTTAACATCCCAACGCTCCATTCCATACATCAATGCTGGTATGAATACCTGTTAGAATTTTCCCTTGAGCAGTAGTTTCGTATCACATAAAACACATGATACTTTTCTCCATTTCAACCGCTCAACTTGAATACGATGATTTACACCTGTTTATATTTCTCCTTTATATATTGTACTATGGACCTAAGATATTTAAAGTGTGTCTTGGGGTATGATATGATCTCCAATTTTTACCTTGAAGGCTATTTGCTGAAGCTACATTCCATTTACTATGTCTTGTTTCTACTCAAGCGGAAGCCATACATTTCTAAGGCTTGTCTCCAAGTCTCTAACCTCTCATTCAATTCATCTCTCAACTCTGAGGCCTGCATCATCTACAAAAAGCATATATCTCGAAGCTAACTTTTGGTGTGTTTCATATTTACATCTAAAAGTAAACTAGAAAGATAAGGGTTTAGGGTTGACCCTTGGTCCAATCATATTATTATGGAAAAAGTGTCGGTAATCTCATCATACACCCTCACACATATCCTTAATAGATTTAATGTAAGCAATCCTAACTCCTTCTTTCTTTAAGGCTTTCCACAAAATCTCTCTAGACACTTTATGATATGCTTTCTTTAAATCAATGAAAACTAAATGCATATCTTTTTATGATAAAAATTAAGAGAGAAAAATTGTGGATGATTTTTTTTTTGCAGGCTTTGTGATAATGTTATTCTTTGTATACACGTATTTTATTAATGTGTAGTGATGAGTTACAATTAAAAACAAATTGTTCGAAGGAATATAAATTTGAATTTGTTCCCTAAATAAAAATTGAATTTGTTAGAATAATTCTTGATTCGGTTTAACTTTGTTCTTGATTAAAAATTGGATTATTAGGCTCGTTTTTTATGAGTCCCAACAAGTAAACCAAACAAACAAGTTATGAAACTCTTGTATTATATAACCGTAAAAAAAATTCATCAAAAATGATTTTACAGTAAAAAATATTCATGTACGATAGTAAAATCTAGTGTTATATTTTAACATTCTTCTTCATAAAATACATCTTTCACTTTTAGATTCAAATTCTTCGAAATGGATATTGTGTTATTCTTGATAATAATACGTTAAGTACATAGATATCTTTCTAAATAGTAGATCATCTTCTAGGCTGAGATGACAGTGGTGAACCTCAAGATTTTTGTCCGATAATTGATTATATATACACACACTTTTGGACCTCGCATGTTTTCACTATATCTTGGTACCACTTGCTTTATATTTTTCGAGACATCTTCCTTTAGAATTTGGATCAGATCAATATATTGAGTATTGATACATATTTGTGATAGACTCTCTCTCTGCGGAGTGTAATAAACGCTTCCTCAATTTTGTGTTATCATCTTGTTAACATTATGACAAATAAGTACTACTGTAACAATCATTCAAAAAAAAAACGTACTACTGTAACAAAGAACACAATAATAGTATTTGATCATGATAAAGCCATGAGCTGAAGCTTCGTTGATATTAACTACCCATGTCCCTATTCTGTCATGTATTCTCAATAGAAGACATGATTATTTTGTTTGGTAAGCATAATAAATTTGATCTCTGAAAAAGATATATCAATGAATTATCTATCTCTCGAGGTCAAAATTAATTTTATTTATATATAATTTAGATGATAAAAGACTCAATGACGAGATGATTATTTTTTCATAACAAATTTAGTAATTAGTCATTTAAAAAATTTATATTTAGAGGATTATTCAAAAAATGGTTGTCATGAAATAAAAGCAGAACAATAAGTGATCCAAAAACGCTTCCATGAAACAAGTTCGAATCTAATCTTGAGTATACAACAATGTTAAAAAAATTAGGAAACATTTGTCATCAATTTAAGTCTCGCAAGACTTGAAAGATTATTCTTCACGGTTGCACAAAGATACATTGTTTAAAGAAAAAAAAATATTAAAGATATATCAACCAGAGATGAAGAGAATCCTTAAGGTGTAATCCTGCCACATAAGTTGTATTAATAGAACATATGGAGCAGACCGCATCTCTGCCCCTTGACACCCAAACAGTGGCGTACACCACAAAAACTAATGCCAATGATGATACAGATGTTGAGATTATGAATGATAACACTATGCAGCCAGTTCGGGTTGCCCTTGCTAAGCACCGTGAGGTTTAGATTTCCAAAAATGTCCATAACGACTTGAATTTATGGGTTAGAATTCGTGAATATGACCAACGGACTGTGGAGGAAGGATTCACTCAAGTTTCTTTCCAAGAAGCAACAACAAGCAAAGAAAAAACAAGTGTTAGAAAAATTGTCACATAACACCCGCACAAGGGGTCACCCTTCACCATATGCCCAATGAATTTATTTGGGTCATGTTGTTCAAGGTTCAAATTGGTTAGACACGCTTCCGGTGGAGTTGCATATGGAATTCTTTCGTCACAGAGTTGGTTTGCCTAACTACAAGTTTCCTTAGTCTGTAGTAATCAATTTCTGCATTTTCTGTTTTCTGTTTGTTTTTCTTCTAATGGTTTTGGCCTAGTCTCCCCTCTTCTTGTATATATTTTTCGTTTTTTTTAAATAAAATTTTAGAGTTTGACGGCATAGGACGGAAGTTTCCGGGGGTATCAACCTGGTTAGGATGTCGGTGTTTCCTCCTGATGTTTGTCCTTACTCCTTGCTTAGGAAAAAAAACTTAATAGATAGAATAAGATAATAAATAATTAAAGGTGTTATAAAAAGAAAAAAATATAGTTATGTAAAATATAATAAAGTTTATTGGTTGTGTGTTAATAGAAAGCTCTAAAACATCAATTAAAAATGAATTGATGGAATATATTTTAAGTGTAAAAATAAAATAAAATAGAGAATAAGGTGACATTTATATTTGAAGTAAAGAATGATAAGAAGAGAATGTATTTTTTATTTTTTGAAAGAAGAAGATAATGTATTTGTAAGGGTTCTTTTTTCCATTTTATTTTTATTTTTATATCTATACTCTTTTTTCTTTGCCAAAGTTTTACTTTTATAGATTTTCTCGACAATTTTAATGAGGTAGATGTTAAGTTATGCTGGTTATCCTTGTCTACTCCCTCCAAGTATTTTGGTATCTTTTTTTTCTTCTTTTTTTAATAATATTTTTGGAGTGTTTCAAACTTTCAATAGATGTTGCAGCCAATGGATGTCAAAATAGTTGAGATATTATTATTATTTTTTAAACAAATGGTAAAAATAGAAGAATAAAACTAGCTAAAATTGTGTATCCCTTTTACATATAGTATTATTGAGAGAAATTCTAATATGAATCACTATCATAAGTGGTCTACTATGGACTAATACAACAACAACAAAAATCAAACCTTATCGTACTAAATAAGGTTGGCTACATGGACCAAATTACGCCATAATGTTATATCATACACCATATTTGAATCCAACTCGTTGACCTCTAAATCATTTATAATGGTTTCTCTAAATCTACTATAAACTAGAAAATATATTTAAAACTCCAATGACGACAAACATTGTCTCTTGATAGTATATATTAGCGATCCTTCTTATTTTTACGATTGAAATAGTGATTTAATTATATCATTTGATTAAAACAACGAAAACTAAATACGTAGTAGGCATTAAACCGACATCAATCAAATCATTATCTTAAATGTAGATATGAGAAGAATCATGAGTTTTTATTTATAATAATTTTAAATACTGATCCATAGTGACCCACTTATGAAAATAGACCATAGTAGAACTCACAATTAGAGGTGGACAAAAAAACCGGGTCCGACCAAACCCGGTCTAACCGAGTGATTTTTTTCGTTTTGGACGGTTCATAACGGGTCATTCGGGTTCACGGGCCAAAGATCACGGTTAACTAAGGGTAAGTGCGGGCGGGTTCGGGTGGAAAAAATAGGACCGGCGGTGTCCGAACCCACCCGAGTAACATATTATACTGAGCATAAAAAGCATTTATTATTAATAAGAACGAATAACTAAGGGTCAACAATATTCATTTAACAGGGAAAATAGTACACATTCATTATTTATTGCTGTAAATGCATAGAGATTTGGCTTTCCAATACAAATCTCTATTATTTATTATCCCTAAATACATATAATTGCTATAATAATACAGATTCATTATCTATTATTGCTGCTTTGACCAATAGAAATATAAACAAATGGTTGCCACTTGCCAAAAAAAAAACGTCCTTAAAAAATAATAACTAAAAACGTAAAAAAAATACTCCTTCCGTCTCAAAATGAGTGTCGTTTTAGACTTTTACACACATATTAAAAAATGCAATGAATAAAAGAAAGAGAATGATTATTTTACTAAATTATCCTTATTAACTATTGGTTAGTTTTAAAAGTAATACTTTAGAAGTAGTGTGCAGAGTATTAATCGGAGGGTATAATTGAAAAGAAAAAGTTATTATTATATTGAAAATTAATAATTATATTTATTTTAAAACAGTATTTTTTTTCGCTATAGCGACACTTATTTTGAAACATTGAGAATAACAGATGTTGAAAAGAAAATTGAAAGGTTTCACTTCCATTTCTCTATATTGCATTTATTATTTTTTAAATCAATTGTTTCCTTTAAAAATTGTACATATCTGAATCAAACAAAAACCTCACTCTATTTGGAATCAAACCAAATGTAAAAAAAAAAACTCACCCTTCTGTTCTCTCCTACTTTCTTCAACCATGTTCTTTGCCTCTTTTCTCTTTTCTTCTTGTCTTGCATATGTGGAAGCAAGAAGATATTCATGCAATACCATCATTGAAATCAACCCTCCTCTTTCTCTATCCTCTCTTCCTCATATCTGAGGCTTTTCTATTTTTAATCTAAGTTTTGTTTTTGTTTTCCTCTCTATGTGCTTCATCTGAAGAAAAATCTGGACTTTTAAGATCTAACCCGCATAAATCCGATTGGGGTGAACCGTGACCCGATCAACCCATATCCAATCAAACCGCATCAATCAAAGGGGCGGAAGTGGTTAGATGTATCGCACCCGCGGGTGTTGGTCTGTGTGGCAGTTCGGGCCCGACCCACCCCTACTCACAGTAATATATACTACCAATGTCCCTATATATATAGTTGGCAGTAATGTTAAATTTGTATATAATTACTATTGTTTTTATAATTTTATCTTTAAGATGAAGAGTTAGTTTATGTTTTTAATATAATATTTATTGTTGATTGAAGGAAATAAGGGTATGTTGGTAAAAAAATAATAAATGTAATTGGAAATACCAAAAGAATCTTATAAAAAAAGTACAATTTTTTTTCTTAAAAAAGTCTTATAATTAGAGAACTCTATGCATTATTATAAACAAAAAATTTGTTTTTTTTTCTAGATTCATTTAATAATTGACATATATAGATTATAATTTTTTTTGGTTTTGACTTTTCAATTTTCAAAAACTCTGATAATATTAAGTTCGACCGAAACGTAAATAGAATCTGATTGATTCATTCTATGGATAGTATCGTTAACCATTTAAATATAATGATTATGATTATAATAAATCAGATATGTTTGTTTTTAATAAATAAATCAAATATGTTGGTTTTTCAATAAATCTAAAGAAAAAATAATGCAAGTATTTGATTATAATAACAGAGCAAGTCTTATATAAACAAAAACATAAATAAATAAAGGTTAGATATACTCACTTAAATGAGAACAATAATAAAAATAATTTAATCATTTTATATAATTATTTTTTCTTTAAATTTAATTGTGATGAGTTGACGATGTAAATCAATTTTGAATTGGTAATCAATCAAAATCAGAGCCTTAATTTATTTGTGTTTGTGATTCTCTATAATAAATAACTACGGTATTGTACGAGAGCAGAGGGAATATAGTAATAAATAATGAGAGAGAAAATAAGTGGTGAGAAAAGCAAATAATTTTGTCTTCTTGCAGATAAAAGGAACGAGACAATCGGAGGAAGCTACCCATAATTAGTACAACCCACCGTATCTACTGGGTTTGCGTTCGTTCATTCAGCAAAACGATGAAAGTCGCACCTGCTAGTGCTAACCCACTCCCAAAACTGCACGTGCTAACTCTTTTAAGCCACACGTGCCTCCTTCGTCACCCTCTAACTGCTACAACTAATTATATATTCAAAACTCATGCAACACGAGTAACCAGACCCATAAACCGCGAAATCGAAACGAAAATGGAAGAAAATGACGCCATTGATGAACAGACCAAATTCAGATCAGAGTTTCTTCAAATCCTCCGTAGCAATAGACCTCCTCAAGGTGCAACAATTCCACAATCTCGATCACTATATGTATTGATTGTTTAACGATTCTTTGATTATGAAATTCGTTTGTTATATATGTTTGTTTCAGTTCCTTTAACCGTCCAAGTCGCAAAACCAGTGGTTCATAGCTCTCTTCGATCAACTGATGAGGAGATTATGAAATCATGTCCAAAGAAAGATTTGTTAAAGGAGGAGAATCTCTACTTAACAATAGAGGTAGTTATTTATGAAGCACGGACACCGGTCATGTCTGACACCGACACGACACCGACACTTGTAATTACACTGAATTATGTGATTTTTTCAAATTATTAGTTGTGTTTGTGTCCGTATCCATACTTCATAGGTAGTTATTATAATTAACTAATTAATTTGATTTCATACGGCGTTGAAATATTCGTTGATTTTGTAGGAAGGAGATCAAGGACGGTTGCCTGTGTTGATTTTGAGCTTGAAGCAAATTGATAAGCAGACAAGAAGACCTGCAGTTGTTTTCCTTCATAGTACAAACAAGTATAAAGAATATCTACGTCCGTTGCTTAAGGTTGCTTACTACATTTTCCCAGCTTCATTCATCACTCATTTTGTTCTACTCCTATGAAATAGGATTTATCATGTTTGATTAGCTAGCTTATAATAAAAAGGATTTATGATTTATTATAATCGTCGGTTTTTCTGGCTTTTGGTTTCCATTTTTGGTCTTCGTGTTTCAGGCATATGCTTCACGAGGATATATAGCAATTTCGGTTGATTCTCGTTACCATGGTGAACGTGCAAAGAACTCAACCACCTATCGTGATGTATGTATTCGCTTTCCTCTGCTTACGTTTAGTTATAATCTGTGAAGCACTTACACGGACACATAGATATTGATAATAACTAGAAAATAGAAGTCAACGTAAGTGTTCTGTCAGACCGTGAATGTTGGTTGTATATATTTTTCAATCAATGAATTGCACTATGTTATTTAGGAAAAAGATTTAGCTGATGCTCAAACTTCAATTTACTTGGAGAAAAAAAAAATCTATGCAGCACTTACACGGACACAAAAAAATGAAGTGCAACTTATTCAAAGTAGCTGAAATAAATTATATTACACAATACACATAAAGTAAATTATTAGTTCAGAATTAGATTTTGATCTTCAAATGAATTCCAGAATAGCAATTTGATTTTTAATTTAAAACAAAATGACATTTTAGTGATTTTGAATAAGCTGTCATTTATATTTATGTTTTTCTGTTCATCACATCTTTCGGAGACCCTATTATGGACCTTTTTTTTAAGGGTCCACCCATGGTCCTTAGTAAATGACCTTCAATAGCAGGTAATTACACTTCCACTCCCGTATACATTTGGCACAATTCACCTTTCTGTTATTTTTCCATCCCTTTCAAGTTTAACAGGATGAACAACTTCCACACAAAGAATGTTTCAACCACATAATGCTTCAATCTCTTCGTTAAAAACTCGAACGGGTCTAAGAAATCTAGATTATAAGAAAAACGGTTTGCTCCGAAATGCTTGACCCGTCACGACCGCTAATTCGTAAAGCACCGATACATGACGTTTTCTCTGCATAACATCCCAGGTCCATGGAGCCATTAATTTTGTTCCGTTTAACGAACTTGACTTTGGGTTTTGTACGAAAGTGATTATCAAGGAGATGTTGACTGTAGTTGTTTATGTGGAGAGCGTGAAAGTATTAACAGTTGCAATCACGATAGCGTCGTTTGCCCTTTTTCTCAAAAAACGGATTGAAGCTTATCTTGTGTTTAAGGCCTTATTCAAATACTAGAGTTGCAATGGAATCTCAGTTCGGCTTAAAGGGAATGAGGTTTATGACCATAAACCATTTTGGATGGCGAGGATTGAGCTAAAGATTTGTTGTGAATTAGATGATTTGCTGGTTTTGATTGCAAAAGCTCGATCACGGTAAAGATTCATGAGGCCATCCATGTAAATTGGGAAGGAAATGTGTTTACCCACTATTGCAAGTCATTTAGCTAGAACCGTGGGTGGACCCTAAAAAAAGAGGTCCATATTAGGGGTTTCCCACATCTTTATATATAAAAGAAATTAACTATTGTTTTTTGACTGAAAACTATTTTTCTGCAATATTACTACTTCAAATCCTTCACAGAGAGAAACATAAGTAGTCCCTATAAATTCAAAACTGATAATTTGTTTTTCACTTTTGTTTGTTAACCCTTGGGGTAAAAATGACAGGCTCTTATATCCGCATGGAAAACCGGAGACACAATGCCATTCATATACGACACGGTAAATTCCTTCCTTGTTTATCATGCTACTTTGTTGTTTAACTTAGCCACTTTGTGCCCCAACTGATTTGGTTAACCTGTAGCTCCATCGATAAAAGCATTAGCGCAGTTTGAACCATGATTACTTTGGTTTAGAAATAATGTATTATACTATTGTTCCTTGATCTGGCAGGTGTGGGACTTGATTAAATTGGCCGATTATCTAACAGAGAGAGAAGATATAGACCCCTCTAGGATAGGAATTACTGGAATATCACTTGGAGGTTGGTTGAGAGAAGTTGAGAGGAATATGTTGGATACCAAGTTTATCGTGACACATCACTTACATTATTCCTTGATTCAGGAATGCATGCATGGTTTGCTGCAGCTGTTGATACGCGCTATGCTGTGGTTGCTCCTCTGATTGGTGTTCAGGTGACATTGAATTATTGAATGAGGATTATATTTAACAAGATGTGCTTCTGAAACAACAATTTCAACACTTTCACATCATATACTTGCAGGGATTTCGATGGGCCATAGAGAATGATAAGTGGCAGGCTCGAGTTGACAGTATTAAGCCAGTTTTTGAAGGTACGATGATGTATTGTTTCTGAAATTTCTTGTATTTCACGTGTTTTTTGCTTTGCTTTAGTTATTGCTCCTACTATTTCATTTAGATTTATATAAAATGGAAGTCACTGTTCATATAACCCTAGAAACCATGTACCGGGTTGTTTTGTGTAGTGCTTTCTTAAATTATAGTTAGGATTTCATATGTAATGTCAATCAATTTCTTAAAAGAGCAATGATCTCGTTTATGATTCATTATTTATAAATTATAATATACTACCTATGGATTAGAGTACATGGTGAAGTTGGAATCGTGTTTAAGAGTAAGACCTAGAAGGAAAATATGATATGAACATGGGTGCTATTGGGTACTTATTCAAGTTTGCCAACTATGAACGACTAAACAAATATTCTAAATGTACCTTGGTAATTTGTACATCCTAATGCTCTTGTCCTCTTGGGTCCTTTATGCAGTGGCTCGTGATGATTTGGGCAAAAGTGTTATTGACAAAGAAGTGGTGGAGAAGGTCAGCTAAGTTTTTATAATTCCAGCTATAATTGTCTCGAGACTTCAAATGAATTTCCATATGCTTTGATATGTTTACTACTTTAAGAAAACATGTTTGACAGTTGTTGGTGCTATGGTACATTAATCTACTATAATTGCTAGTTATTCATCCACTGGACAGAATTTCCATATAGAGCTAGATACTAACCTTAAAGATTTTATATTTCTAAATCAGGTGTGGGACAGGATTGCTCCTGGTTTAGCTTCCCAGTTTGATTCCCCGTACTCAATTCCATCAATTGCACCACGCCCTCTGCTTATTCTCAATGGTCAGATCCTTGTATTTTGTTATTTATTCAACACTTGCAAATTTTAGTTGGAAATAATATTCATATGCAAATTGATGTGTGGAAAGCACTACAATCCAAGTTTTGCACTTCTTAATTATATATCAATTACTTATTAGACCTATGGATCCGTATTAGTCAATTTAGATACTTTTGGGGTTTTGATTTAACTTGGAATTGAAGCATTCAATTGGGTGCTCCTAACTCTAGGTGCGGAAGATCCTAGGTGTCCTCTTGCCGGATTGGAAATTCCAAGGGCAAAAGCAAGCCAGGCATACAAAAAATTTGACCGTGTAGATAATTTCCGGGTATGCATTCATATTGTATGGTCACTATCACTTTGTTGAGAAATCTCACACCTGCCAAATGGACTCCATAAATTTGAAAGAAAAAAAAGCCTAGATATAACATTGGCTGCAACCATTTTTTTTAAACTACTCGTAATAATAGAAATGGTAATCAAGTCGCTTGAACTAAATCTTTGCAATTGATTGCTTTGATATGCAGTTTATTGCAGAACCTGGAATTGGACACCAGATAACGAAATTCATGGTGAAAGAGTCATCTGATTGGTTTGACAAGTTTCTAAAGCCTCAACTTGT
>Ga0099826_10002530_pt1 | contig 11863 bp, 5 predicted proteins | sample Mtrugardesep15_FD_76830 | JGI IMG/M metagenome (GOLD analysis project Ga0099826, IMG submission 76830) | Root nodule microbial communities of legume samples collected from California, USA - M. trunc garden sep15 | ecosystem: Host-associated > Plants > Roots > Nodule | place: USA: California...
CATGAGCCCTTCCAACACTCCCCATAATTCTGCCAAATAAGCACTTCCTATTCCAATATACTTGGAGAAACCTCCCAACCACTCACCATTGATTCCTCTAATGATGCCACCACAACCAATATGACCCCCATCTCTACAGGATCCATTTGTGTTCAATCTCACCCAGCCTGCCGGTGGAGGACTCCACCAAAGTAACACCACACGAGAGTGATTCTCTCTCTGAGTTGTTATTGCATTAACAACCAAATGGTGATTGCATAAACTTCTCTTTACAACACTAGCTAGCTGGGTTAGAAGGTCTACTATAACTATCATTATGTTTCTCCTTATTTTTCCAATTCCAAATAGAGTGACAAGCCATAGCAAAATAATTCCTCCAACCATCCTCAATATTCCAACCCACTTCCAAACATAAATTCATTGTAATCCACTGCTGAAAATTACAGGAAAAGAACTTACTTCTAGCATTATTATGAACCATAGTCAACCACAACGGCATAACTAAAGGACAATCACGCATCACATGCAAGATAGTTTCTGGTAAATCTCCACAAAAATCACACATAGCTGAACCTAAACCCATCATATTCTTATGAGAATTTGTTAAAAGCCTTTCATGTTTCATAAACCAAACTAAGCATCTCACCCTCTCGGGCACATGCAACTTCCATATCTTCTTCCAATGTAAATCATAACCATAATCATCATCAAAACCACACAAATCGTTGTACATTTCTTTTATCACTATTTCGCCCACTGAATTCTCCATACAATAACGCACATCTGCACCAGCACTATCATTAGGAGGAGGCAGCACTGCAATTTTGTTGATAATGTATGTTGGCAACCATCCATGTAACAGCTCCATATTCCACATGCCAAACTCATCCAGAAGAGCAACAACCTTATCATCTTGCAGCTGTTCGAGAACATCCAGCTCAAGATCTCTGATCCGAAAACCTTTATCTATCCATGCATCACTACAAATATTCACACTCATGCCATTACCTACTGACCAAAAATTGTACTCCTCAAGCATTGGCCACAACTTCACAATAGCCTTCTACAAATGTGAATCAGTACTTCTAGCAATAACGCTATTTTGATCTGCTTCTCTACGATATTTACCCCACAAAACCGAACACCAAAGATCTTGAGAACCAGTTTGTAACTTCCTCCACAACTTCAGAATGCATGCCTTATTCAACACATTTAGTCTTCTGAACCCCAATCCTCCACTAATTTTCGGCTTGGTCAATGCATCCCACCCAACAGAATGATACCGTCTCTTCTCATCGGTATCTCCCCATATAAACCTTCGTTGCATTCGTTGAATCTCATCAACACAAGATCTTGGAATAATTGTAGTCATCATTGGGTATATCGGGATTGCCTCCATCACACTTTTAGCCAAAGTCACCCTTCCCGCAAAGGAGAGATGATTCGCTTTCCAACTCGCCAACTTCATGCTCACTTGATCAATAATATAATTATAATCCTCTGTTTTTGGAGCTTTACCAAGTAACGGAACACCAAGGTACTTTTCAAGAGAGTTTGATTCACGATATCCCGACAATTGTAACAATTTATCTTTAACACATCTACTAGTATTTTTTGAAAAGAAAATACTAGTTTTCTCTTGACTAACCTCTTGTCCCGATAAGCTACAAAACTTCTCCACAATACTAATAACGCACCGCATCTGAACCTCAGTAGCCTCGCTGAATATTAACATGTCATCGACAAACATAAGATGCGACACAATCGGCCCTCTCCTTTTGGCTCTAAGCGCCTTCCATTCTCGAGTTTCCACAGCATGAGAAATAAGGTGAGATAATTTATCAATACACATGACAAAAAGATACGGCGAGATGAGATCACCTTGTCGAATACCTCTTTGTGGACGAAAATATTCAGTTCTTGCACCATTCCACTTCACATTTGTTTCCACACTAGTCACTGAATGCATAATAATAATCACAATATTATCTGGCAGCTTCAGCTCCGTAAGAATACACCAAATAAACTCCCAACTCAACTTGTCGTAAGCTTTAGATAAATCAACTTTAATAGCGAAGAATCGTTTACGACCTTTCATTTTGATCATACTATGTATCATTTCTTGAGCCACCACAATATTTTCATGAATATTTCGCCCCGGTACAAAACCAGTTTGAAATGGAGAAATAATAAAAGGAATGGCTTCTTTCAGACGATCAACGATAGTTTTGCTTACCACCTTGTAAATGGTATTGCACAAGGAGATAGGCCTGAATTGATTCACGAACTCCGGTTGCTGGACTTTCGGAAGTAAGCATATATCTGTTTGGTTAACTGTGGCAATATGACTCGGATTCAACCAAACCTCTCTAACAAAATCACAAACATTTTTTCCAACTACCTCCCATGATTTTTGAAAGACACCGGCTGGAAAACCATCCGGCCCCGGCGCCTTCCAAGGATTCATATTAAACATGGCTTTCTTAATCTCTTCATCACTAACAGGAGCACCCAATTTAACAATATAATCATTTGCCAACTCAGGAAAGGGTACTTCCGACTGCTGCCAAACACATTGAGCATTCTCCAAAGCAAACAAATTCTTATAAAAGTCATTAACCATGACTTTCACGTGATCAACATCCTCCACCCATTGTCCAGCTGCATCTCTAAGCATTATAACATTATTCTTCCTCCTTCTAGCAATTGTTTTCACATGATAATATTTTGTATTTCTATCACCATCCATAAGCCAACGCGCACGAGACCTTTGGAACCACATCAACTCTTCCTTTTTCAAAATAATGTTCAATTCATGCTGCAACTTATTCTCTAGCACAATCAATCCTCTCGAATGTCTGCCAAGATGTATCCGCCGCTGTATACCACCCAATCTCGCCTCAAGTTCTCTCTTTTTATGACGAACTTTATCAAAATGTGAAAACTTCCAGCTCTTGATACCTCGTTCAACACTCTTCAAATTATTCACTATCGAGCCATTAGTTTCCCAACTATCTTTCAACATATCATAATAAGAATTTTCCATAGGCCAAGCACTCTCAAAACGAAATTGTTTTGGAGCCATAACATGCAAAGCTTCAATTGGACACACTAAAATTGGATGGTGGTCTGAGAAATCCAATCTTGGAAGTGTTCTAACAAAACCATCAGGAAACTCCACACGCCACAAATCATTACTCAATGCTCGATCAAGTCTTTCATAAATATGTTGCCCTCCACGATACAGAGGACCGCGCCAAGTAAATTTTGAACCAACAGCCCCAAGATCCATCAACTTACAATCATCAATGTGTTCTTTGAATTTAATGCACTTCCGCATACAAACCGAAGCTCCTCCTTTCTTCTCATGAGGTCCCAAAATATCATTAAAATAACCTGCTAACAACCAAGGCTCATTCATACTTGCTGCAATAATCTTTAAGTCATGCCATAATGCACTTCTATTTACTTCTTGAGGGCTGGCATAAACAGCAGAAAAATACCATACACGACTATTTGGTAAGTTAACCTTCAAGTGCAAAAATTGGAATTTTTTATCAACCAATTGCACCATGAATTTGTTAATCTTCCAAACCACCACAATACCTCTTGAATATCCATCCGTATCAGTCGCAAGAAAACCATCATATCCTAGTAAATTGAAGGTTCTCTTCAATTTTTTAGGATCACATCTAGTCTCCATAATAACCATCATTACAGGATTCCAAGTAACCTAGGATTACAGAAAAGGAGCCGGAAGATCATGGTAGTTAAATTGTAGAACAGATTGCACGTGGTAATGTACCAATTCCCAAATGTCACGTGTTAGCACATTATTCCAATAATCTGGGGACAATTTTGGTGTGAAGAAAATTCCCAAGTGCTACTGCAGCTAATGGTCCTAGAACAATGATAAGTCTAAAGTTTACTAGTTCTAGTTCAATGACTTTGAATTGAAATTGATGATTTGTACGACTTTGTCTCTATCTATTTTGATCATCACATGTGTCATAATTGCTAGTTTATTCCTTTTCCAAAACATCTGAAGTTGAAAAGTTATCTCTGAAATCACTTATCAAAATCATACACAATCACCTTCACTCCCTACACTTTCGTTCTCAAGCCTTTCTCTCAGAAAAATCATTTTTTTCAAAGCAAAACGTCACAGAAAATTAAATTGTAATGTAAAATCTTTTGAAGTGTATTATATTTTTAGCATTAACTCATTAGAAAATCCGGATGTTGATTTCTTCCATTTGAATATAATCAATTTTAAACAATAATTTTCTGTTAGTTTATTTTAATAATTTGTTTTAAAGACATATTACCTATTATTTTCTTTTAGTAGTTCATTTATAAATGTCGCGTCCTTTTTCGTAGATCAAAACTCACTAAATTATTTCACGACTTTGAAAAAATTATTTTAGTTAGATGGGGGTCCGGAGGTTGGTTACATAAAGGGAAGGTGCTAGCACCCCTTATGTTCGTAGTACACTACGAGAACCTTTCAACTTTATTTTCCTTTTGCGCTATAACTTACTTATTTTTTAGAAGAAAGTAGAGTGGTGATTGAAAGAAAAGAAAGAGGCCTATTATCTACATTTTTTATTGATTTGGAAGGACAAGGTCCTTTGCCTACGTACCCGTGAGGGATCAAAACCACGTAGTTCGGCGTAGAAATACTGTTTGATTTGTTTTTGTGTTTATTATTAGTTTTGAAAAAGTTTTAAAATAAAAAGCCAAGTGGCATATAAGAATTGGTTCGTATTTTTTTATATTGAAGAAAATTGACTCAAAGTAAAATTAAAATTGATTTGAAATTTGGTTAAGAAAGAAAAATAAAAATAACGCTCACTTGATTGAAAATCAAGATTTATTATGAAAATATTTTTTTGTGATTTTGATTATTTGCATGTTTTTGTTCTTTTTGAGTAATGAATGAAGATTAAATTAACGGAGCAATAAAAATAAAAGCGTGTGAATTTCTGTAGTGACATTGGATCACCACATAATCCCTAAACTATTTTTTTTTGTATTTTTGATATATATAAATCGGTAAAGAAATAAAAGACACACGCACGCACACACTTTTCTCATTTATATTGTACATTGAACCTAATTACATTCTAAATCTTGCAACGAAGTAAATGGCGAAAAATAAATATGCATGAGTGAATAAAATGCAAGACAATGAATTTAAGCTAAGAAAGAAAATGAAATGCGAGGGAAAATAAAATAGAAGTGCAAAAAGAAATTAAAATGCATGAGTAAAAAAAATAAGATGAGATGCAGGGGGTATAAGCAGTAATAAGGGGGTGCAGTGATTAATCAAAGGGAAATTGGGCTTAAAAAAGATAGGCTGGGGCCGGTTCGATTCAAGTCTGGGTCGGTTCCGGGAGAACCGAACTGGTTCAGAAGGGGTATATATATGTTGTGGACCTTCTTCCATACATTTTTCAAAGATTCTTTCTCTCTCTTCTTTTCCTATTCTCTCGTCTCTCTCTTCAAAAGTTCTTCTTTCTTTGAAAATTGATGAAGTTTCCGGTGGGTGTGGTAGAACACCACCGTGAAACTCAGTTTCCGGCGCGGCGGCGGCCGACCAATCATGGCGGTGCCACCGTGCCGGAAACTTAAACTTAATTTTTTTTTTTGAATAAAATTTTACTTTTCGAATATCCTTTTCTCCACTTTTTCGAATTCGTTTTCAAAATTCAAAGGAAATGAACGGAGGGCTTTGGATCTGAGATTAAAAATACTACCTCCTTTTCTTCTTTGAGGTCGCCGGTTCTTTGTGAGTTTTGGTTCGGTTTTGTGGTTTGAGTGATGCTGGCCGATTGTGTTTTCGTGTGGACTCGTGATTGATTCGATTGGGTTTTGAGGGTTTGAGGTTGTAAAATTTTGTGTTGTTTGAATTGGGTGTCGTGAAAACTACGTTCTTTAATCAATCGATGAATTGTTTTGTGCTAATGAACGTGATGAAATGTGTTGAAAAGTTGTAGATTTTTTTTTATAAATTTCTGGCCGAATTTGTGTGTAGGTTTGGATGTGAATTTCGGCTCTTTTGTGCGTTTAGAAAATTGCAGTTTTCTCTTGTGAATTTTTGGTCCTTGAGAATTGAGGATTTTGTGGGTTTATGCGTCTGTGAATTTTGTGTTTTCTTGTGTATTTTCGGTTATGCTCTCCTTTCTTTAGAAGATTGCAGGTTGCTGGTTTTATAATGCCAGGATTGAGACATGGAGTTTGTTAAAGCAGCAACAAAAATTGTCTTGGCTTGGATTAAGGGAACATGACAGGCTGTTTTGAGCTGTAGATGAGTTGTGACGTAAACAGACTGTTTTTTTTGTGTGTGTGTGGATTGGAACCATTTTTTTGACATTATTTGGAAATAAAAATAAATGAATAATAATAAAAAAAACAAGATAAGAATGAAAAAGAAAAGATGACTATGGTTGAATTTTTTGATTTATCTTGAAAGAAGTAAAAAAGAAAAAAAAAGAAAAAGAAATGATCACTTAATTAATTAAATAAAATAAATAAATTAAAAGATGGAAACAAGGATTAAAAAAATAGAGGGAAGAGGGCCCGACTCGGAACCAAAAAATGAGGTATTTTAAAACACCTCTCTGCCGATTTTTTTTACTGAAAAGGTCGAGACTGGTCGGGGTTAAAGGACTCCTGTCAGTGGTATCTTGGGTCAAAAATTAGGGTATGACAATAAATATAAAAAAAATTATTAGACTCATATTTACTAAAGAATAAATAATATTTAATTAATGTCTTGGATTAAAATCCGGGGTGTTACATGATTGGTGTAGAAGTAAAGAGGGGATGGTGACAGATGTTTGTTGGGAAGAGGAGTTTGGGGTAAGGAGACAGGGTTGAAAAATGGGGGTGTTGGGTACGGAAGTTAACACCACAGATTCATAGCCAGGGGGAGCAGTATGGTATATAGCAATACATAAAACAACTTTGGTGTGTTGTGGTTGAGATGTTTGGTTGAGGATGGCGGCGAGTTGCAAGGATAACGTTGCGAAACGAACATCTTCATTACTCTATTGGTTGTCAAGGAGGGTATAGAGGCGGCAAAGTTGAGATTCCAAGTTTTTATTTACGGCATGAAAACGGTTGTCAAGGGTTTGGTTGTTGTGTTGAAGAGCGTCCTCTATATGTTGGTGTGTTCCTTGGATAGCATCTTCAAGGTTTTTGGTGGTAGGGTTTGTTGGTTTGGGAGGCATTTTAGGAGTCATCTTCAAGAATGAAAGCACCAATGATAGATTTATCTACTCTAGCTAATATTAAACTAAGGATGCAAAGAAAAGATAAAACATAAAATTGCATAAGATTATTCATGGAGCTGCCAAGAGGAACACGTACATCATTTATAGTTAGGGTTGCTAAAGACCTAAACTCTAAAGCTATTGAGCCTAACCCTCAAAACATAAAACAACTAATGGGCTTATAGCCCTTATAGAAATAAGAAAATAGTCTAGTGGTCTTAATCGGATCCTCCATTTATGATAAGGACATAGTCTTCAAGTCTCTTGGGTTTTCAGGTCACCCTGCTGGGTCGGGTCTGGCCCACTCTATCAACAACCCAGGGTGCGACACCCTCCCGGTGACAACGAGCTGTAACCCTACATGGATGTGACTCATCATCGACGGTTTCTCACCAGAAAAAGCAACAGACATGGACTCTAAGTCCTAAAACTACTCATGGACGGTGGAAACCACCACCACAACAATGGAAACCACCGTAACTGGAGCAACCCTAACTAAAGAATGCAGTTTTACGGATTTTCAAACAAAATTTAAACAACCACATGCAGAGAATAAACCAGAAATGCAAAGAAAAGACCAACCTGTTATATGTGAAGAGGAACTGAGTTCGTAATTGAAAGGTTGAAGGAGTAAAATGCACTGAGAACTGTTGAGGGATTTTGGAACTTTTGGGTTGTAGGAATACGAAAATAGTGAAAGTGTTTCCAAACAACATTTGAAACTATTTATACTTCCTTCGCAACTCTTCAGAAAACAACAAGATCGATCCAGTGCAGTCCTTCACATGAAACCCTTAAATAATTGAACAAAATAACGGTCCAGATTACTTATATTTGCACATCTAACAACTCTGATCAGACGCGTCAGATTGTCAAACGTCAGGATTAGATCAACAATGATGATTGAACCTTGGGAACAGGCACCAAGACACACTCAAAGCACTAGGTACTCAAGTACTTTGTTAGCCTTTACACATGGCAGCCAAGAACCAAATGTCATATTCCCTCAGTCTCGCCCTCGAGATATGGGCATTTATTATTGAATGACAAACGACTAACTCTTTGACGATGAAATCTTTCTGCCTTCTCAATGCAGCGAACAGAAACATGAGAGACGAGCACGTCTTATATGAACTAAGAGGCTCGCTCTGTGCCGTCTGACAATCATAGTCATAATCCAAGCGAGCACATCCTTGTGAACAACACCATTAACCCTAATGTCAACATTGTCACCGATATGGTAGGTTCTAAGGTACTTTCATGTTATCTACCTATCCATCTCGATCATGATAGAATTTGTGAGGCATCCCTTTGCGAGCAATCCAGCTCCACCACATGCATGTCAAGAAGTTTTCGCCACTGGGACAAGCATTTCCCTCGCACAACTCTGTTTACCTGAGTTTGGGGTAACATCTTCATAGAAGGCCTCCACGAGCAGTTTCCCCGCTCATTAAAAGTCATTACTCTTTACCAAGAGAAATGACTTTGGGGGCTATTGTTCTGCACCGACTAAAACCTTTAGGCTCAATTATTAGGCCCAATATAAATACTACCCAAATTCAACATTTGGATACATTACTCGCAACACACCCCTTCTCTGCGAGGGGGGTTCTCGGAGCAACTGAGACCAGTTCAAACGAACTGTAAAGTCCCTTCCCATATTCTCGTGAATCTCTTCTCAAAGGTTACACTTCCCACAAATTAGTAATCGACAAGCATATGTGTGCCTTACAACGGCTCTACAAACACCCACCTTTATATAAAGAAGATTGTTCGCAGTCCCCAAAGGGAGAATCTATCTTCTCTCTAGATCCCTATTCTAATCTCTTACTAACTTGAGCATCGAAATGTCTGCAGGTACACCTGCCCCCACCCCCCATCGTTCTAGTTATCAAGCTGACACATTCCACCACCTTACAACCACCTCATTAAACAGCGCCAACAGTCATCTTCTGATCATGTGCGATCAGTTTGTAATGTTAACTTTGCACTTCAACAGTTATGACTTCATGCATATTTTTCTATCTCATTTTATATCTTGTTTTTATGCAATTTTTTTATTGATGACAAAAGGGGGAGAAAGGGTAAAGTATTTGAACACTGAGCCTAACACAGAGGTTAAAGAACCTTTTATTTATGCAAGAACTTTTTTTAAAAAAATAATAAAAAATATATATGCGCTTAATTGATAAAACTCATCAGACTTTGATAAGGTATCAGATTGATCTTAATCAGAGATTTCAAACCTCTGTGTGATCATAAATTCTTCCATTTTGACAATGTTTTGATAAACATTTGATTACTTATTCTAATGCACTTAAGAGTGACTAAGAATGAATTTATTTAACTGGGTATAGGACTTAGGGGGAGCCTGCAAACCCTTAATGGACTATCACAGACTCAGGGGGAGCTTGCAAACCTCAAACACAGAAGTCTAACTGTTAATTAAGTTAACAACAATTTTTCAAAATACTTTTGTTTGTCATCATCAAATGAGGGAGATTGTTAAAACAAGAATGGTTCATACAAGTTCCCTTGGGTTTTGATGATAACAACGTATTGAAGAACAATTGGATTACTAACATATGTTCAAGTGTGAAGGAACTCTTATCATGAAGAAGGAACATATGAAGAGCATCAGAACGAGATTGGGAAGCTTATAGGACTATGGCTGAAGATCTACTAAAAGGTCAACTAGAAGTCAACATCCTAGTATGCTGAAGTCTCACAGAAGCTGGGGAGTAACATCTACATATTATGTGAAGGACATCAACAAAGAAGCTGACTACGCTACGTCATTATGAGGGACCCAGATTCCATGTAAACTTTTGTCTTATTATGTGAGATGTCTATATCACTGCATCTAGCCAAGCAGCTATTTTTTCTTCTTTTTGTCTATGTGTAAAGGACATCAGGAACGAGGAAAGAAACAAATAATTCCCTTTTCAGCAAAGGAGATTCAAAGTTCGTGATTGAAGCTTCTCAACGACTTTATTTGTGTTGGCACTCTTCTCCAACGTCTCTCAAATCAACGCCTATATAAGGAGTTGAAGACCTGAAGAAGAAGTAACAAGACTTTGCTATTCAACTATGCCATTACTCTGTCAAAATTAATAGCGCAACTCAATTAGGATTTGTTTTCATGTTTATCTTAGAAATCCTAGGAAGTTTGTTCACTTGTTCAGTTTACACTTACTGGTTAGAAAGTGTAATAACAATTTAACGTATTTGTAGTTGGGGCAAACACTTTAGAAAGTCTCTCGCCTGCGTGATTGAGCATACAAGTCTCTTGGCGAAGCCTTAAGCACTTAGGAGTCTCAATTAGTGGGGAAGGAGTCTCAATTAGTGGGGATTGAGAAAAGGAAAGTCTTAGAGCATTATGCTTAAGCAAGGGAAGTATCTAGGTAGGTCCTAGAGTATAATTCTTTAGGCAGTGTGTTTACACATGAATCAATTAAATAATATATGTTTTAAAAATGTTTAAATGATATGTTTATTTATAAGAAAATGTTAACAAGTGCCCTAAGGACATTGTTTAAGCATCTAAAAGTAGCAACTTTTGCATTGGAAATTTTACGGTTTTGACTTTAACAAATGTTTGATTTGTATTTTCAAGACATAATTTTCTTATGTGAGTTCCTTAAACAATGTTCTTCGGGCACTTGTTAACAAGACCGTTATTTATATGTGTGTTCTCAAATCATTTATATGTATATTTTCACATTGATGCCTTTACAAAATTAAATGGTGATATTAGTTAGTGTGAATGAATATTAGAACAAGTGGACATGAATTTAGGCCTTGGAATGCACAAATTGAAGTTTTGAAATTTTTTTCTAGGTCTGGAATGATTCGCCAGACCAACCTGCCTATGCCAAACCAATAAGGCAGAGCTCAAAAAATTTATGTGTTTTTGACAATGACGTGGATTTGTTTGTGAAGTGAGTGAGGAAAAATTGGAATATTTCTCCTATAGTATAGTCCTACCTCGTTATTCTTTTCTTCCTCCTTCTCCTTTTATTTTCTTCAACTAAGTGTTTATTATTAATAATCCTTTTTGTATTACATTGCTTTGTTTTCTATTTATTTATTTCAAAGATTTAATTGTTTTAGATTTTTGCTATCGTATTTATGTCTTTTTGTTTGGAGTAAAACAATAATGGTTTGCATGTTTTTTTATATGTATTAAATTTTATTTTTACATTATGGAACTGAACATTCACAAAGTAGAGTCTCAACACGTATAACTCATATACTTATTGAACTTTGTCCATTTAGCATGATATTATAACAAGGTCATCCTAACTTACTTTAGAGTTTTACTTTTCCCACCCTATCGCCTTCTCGCGCGCCCTATGCAAATTACCAACATGCCCTTCAGATTATATAATCCGGAAAACCTGTATGCATTCCGGATTATAAAATCCGAACAATTGCGAAGTATAAATTGAACTTCACCCCCATTTTTTCAGTTTTACACATTCACTTTCATCATTCTCTCTCTCTCTCTCTCTCTCTCTCTCTCTCTCTCTCTCTCTCTCTTTCTCTCTCTCTCTCTCTACTTTATCCCAAATTTCAAACACCAC
>Ga0099826_10002531_pt1 | contig 11863 bp, 4 predicted proteins | sample Mtrugardesep15_FD_76830 | JGI IMG/M metagenome (GOLD analysis project Ga0099826, IMG submission 76830) | Root nodule microbial communities of legume samples collected from California, USA - M. trunc garden sep15 | ecosystem: Host-associated > Plants > Roots > Nodule | place: USA: California...
AAGAATGAGAGCATAATGAGGTTATCATGGGCACTTGTTCATTCAAGGCAACAAGAAGATATTCATCGTGGGATCGCCATGCTTGAAAGTACAATTACTTACCAAATATATTTTTTTAGCATTTATGTTTTTCATTGATTGAGCTTAATCATCTCCATTGATTGGGTAAAATTATTCATAGTATTTCAATGCTGTATTGCATACTCGGTATAATAGTCTTAGCATGTGTTTGCTTTGACGTTTAAGAGGCCATCCGCGTGTTTAAAATAGAAGCTGAAAATAGTAGCTTCTCTTTGGATGTACGTCTAGTGGCTGTTTACCGCATGAAGCCATGAATAAACATAGGCTTAATCATTTTCCTTCTCTCACATATAGCTGCTAACTTAGATTTATCTGCCTGTTGTGCTCAAATTAATGTAATGTCTCTTGGAAAATAAAACATCCAATGGGTTCATTGCTAGTTGTTTGATTATTCTGCCAGCCTGAACGGATAATTTGAACTGCATCAAGAGTAACATATGCAAGATAACTAAAATGATGGACCTTCCAAATGCCACCGAAGTGGCCATGGGGTCATTGTATCTTTTCCTTTCATTATCATACAAACTTTAATGTAGGACGGTGGATTTACTATATTAGCGTGTGGAGGGCACCATTATAATTGGACCAGTCTGAGAGGAAAATCTAACAGAAAATGTTGTTCCATAGTCTAAACTTCCTCCAACGATGCAAATCAGATTTCTTCTGTTACAGGACTTCATTTTTAATTACTTTTAAGAAAAGACCAGCTTAAGATGCTTGTGGTGTGAATTTAGATAACTTCCTCGCCTTAGGGCCACTGCAGTTCCTCCTTTCTTGCTATGTGTTTTTTTATACAGCCCTAAAGAGATATGACTGATGTTGAAGTATTCTGCCCTTTATATGCATGGCTGACCTTGTACATCCTTAATTATTATGATTTGCAGCTTCTTTGGGCAATGATAGAAGTCCTTTGCATCAAAGAGAGAAGCTTTATCTTCTTGCTGTTGGGTACTACAGGGCTACTGATTATGCTAGGAGTCGGCAGCTTCTGGAGCAATGTTTGGAGGTCTGTCTTTCTCACTTATAAATTGATAGTAGCTTTAAACTATATTTTTCTTGCTTTTTCTGGCGCCAGATCATCACTTCATATGATGCCTAGTGTATGTTCATATTGTTACACAAAAGCTTTGTTTTAGTCTTGGTTTGATTTTCTATTTGAGAATGTTATCCTTGTGAAGTATCCAATATCCACTGTTGACTCTAGACTGGAAATTTCTATCACCTCTTTTTTCAACAATTAGTTCATTTATTTTCATTCAGTTGATCCATTGTCTATGTGATGTGGATGCTTTTGTTGGGCAGTAACATCAGAGAGTGTAATCAAATTTTTGTGTTGTTTCCTATAATCTGGGATCTCTTTCCTTGTTATTCAAGATGCTATCAGTTAGGAACCCTTTCCTTTGTAATTAACAGTCACAAAAGGACTTTTAATAAACCCAGTGGGGTTGGCTTAGTAGAAACATGCTAGGTAGAATGTGTTCAGACATACTTCTTAGTGAGAGGTTTATTGGACAATCCTTTGTGGATAACAAATTCCTTCGGAAACGGTTTTAACATCGTTGATTGGTCCGGTCTGGAACGTGATTGTTTACGAAAGCAGGAGGAGACATGTGAATTTCATCTGAAAATGACTATTAGTATGATATACAGAGATCAATTAAGTATTTTCTCAAATTTGAAGTTGTTTTAGAAGTAGATCTGTCAAGGACATGCCTGATTCTCTACATTTCCTACAGAACACGACGATTCTCTGGTGTCCACGCCTGTTATTACATATGGGAAAGCTGATAACACTATGGTTTTTGTTTTTGTGCTATTATATGAAAATGTTCACCATATTAGAGAGCCGGTTTTTTCTTGTTACTATTTGTATGTGAGTGGGACTATATGATTGTTCTATTTGCCATTGATTTTATTTTGATCCACTACTAATGACCTTATGCTCATATTTATGAATATCTTATGGTATCGATGACTTGACACTTTCTTGATTATTGATAACTTGAAGAGTCTTACATTAACACTGAGTGAAATCTAAAGTATACTATAAGTCCTTTGTCTGACATGAACGGTTCAGTTTCAACTTTTCTTTTATCTCTAAATTTTGAGGTGACCTATCCTTGCAGATTGCACCTGATTGGAGGCAGGCATTGTCCCTCAAGAAAACAGTCGAAGAACGAATTGCAAAGGGTAAGTTACTTCTTTCTTAATCTCAAATCGCATTAACATTAACTAATGGCTTGTGTGCTCATGCAGATGGTGTAATAGGAATTGGCATCACTGCAACAGCTGCGGGGCTTGTAGTTGGTGTCATTGCTGCAGCATTGGCCCGAAAGAATTGAATCTATTCATGCTTGGATAATTGGTCTTTGCTTATTTTGCTTTCATCGGTAAACATTTTGATGTCAACAGGAAATGATCCTTATTTGACAACTACAGTTTTTAATATTTTTTTATTTGTTAGGAGAGTTTTTACCGCACATATATAAGTGAAAAATGCTTTATTTTTCCCGTTTGTAAAAAAACAAATGTGAGAATGCTTGTTTATTATGAGAAATGATAATATTTAATAATATCCATTGAACGAAAATCATCTGTTCATATTATTTTTGTAGTTTATAAGTCATGAGGGTCTTCCTTCAGAGTAATGGTTTTCTTGTCATCAATGAGTAATTTTCTGCCTCCTGAATCTGTTTTTTTTTAATGTTTTTCTGGATCTTTTCCCAAAACATTAAAGAAGCATAAAATATAGAATTCCATAATGATTGCTCAATGAGCCCCTCAAATTGCTCACATTCTCAGAAAAATGCCTATCGGGAGTTATGACCCGATCGGGATTTACCAACAAAAAACGCCGATCAGGAGTTACGATCTGATTGGTTGAGCAATTTGAAGGGCTTGTTGAACAATCACCAAATTCCGTATGCTAATATTGTTTACTTCCGCAACAATTGGAAGGCTGGCCTGCATTGAATTTAGCTGGAAAATTCAAGTGCTGCAGGCAGATAATGTTTACTTCAATTACAATTGGGAGGTTGTAAACTTGTAAAGCCCTTACACAAGAAATAAGGAGTAAAATACAAATGCTGCAGCAGGGCTGTGTTGTGGGATGGAAGCGCTTGATATAATAACTTGCTGCAAGGATTAAATTTACCTGTGTATTGCAGTAATTGTTGTGAGAGAGAAATTGAGTTAAAAATGCAGAGCTTCTATGTATTTTGATTGCCGTCCCTTAGAATGATTCAATTTTGATTTTTCAATATAGTTCTTTTTTTTCCTTCAAAATTTAAAAATATTATTTTGAATCGTTTTTTTCCTTCAAAATTGAAAAATATTGTTTTGAATCGTTTTAAGCTAACATATTTTAATTTTAAGCTAACATTTATTTTTGAAAAACTATTTTTCATTTTCCAATTTCTCTTCACAACAATCTCTCACCTCATGTCTAAATGTGGAAAAAAAAATTGATTAAAGGTTGAAGGAAATAGCTCAAGATATTCTATTAGCATTTCCTCTTGAATGATTGTGTGTGTTTTCTTTTTCGTGTCTTAAAATAGTATGTGAACTCAGGCGCTGTCTAGGGTGGGAGACCTTGATAGGTCTCCTACGGTGCATCACTTTTTAGAGCCGTTAGATTGGTTAAGCACACAATAAACTAAGCACGCTAGATTATTTTTTATTTGCTTGTCTTCCTCTCCTATTTCTCTCCTCCAATCTCACCCTTCAACTCTTAGCTTATTCCTTATAATATCAACGCTTATATAAGTGCAATTTTCCAGCCATATAAACCCATATAAATCCAATAAATTCAAACATTTATATTAACTCATTTTAAGTGCAAATTTATCGGAAAAATCCAATAAATTCTCATTCATATTAGTTAAAGATAAAAAGAACAACAATTGATGTTCAATGAAGATAACAGGTAAAGTTATAGTCTTTGGCTCATCACCATCAATGTTCAAACTTTCATATTCATTAATTGAAGAGGAAAGAATAAATCTACAAAGAACTATGACCCAATAAAAAAACACAGACCCTTCAAAGAGTTTCAAGGAAACTATCATAGACTCACACCCCTTTATTTTGTTCCAATTTATAGTCATAAGCTTATTTAACAAAAAATAAATAAATTGAAATCGAATGATTAAGTTTATGGGAATTTTTAAATAAAAAGCAAATAAATTGAATCATTTTTATTAATAAAAAAACAAATTAATTAAAATAGAATGATTCAATTGGCCCAAAATTTGATTTTAGATTCTTTTTTTACTGCATGTACATGAGGAGCAATATGGGTTTATTTAGCAAAATATAATCATGAGGAGAAACACAAATACATGAGGAGTGATCGCTTTATGTTGTGATGGAGAAGAAAACGGGTGTTCCTCTCTTACAACAAATTAGGTTGTTGGGTAAGAGAGAAAGAAGGATTTGAATGGAGAGGAGAGAGAATAGGAAAGTGAGGATGAAATAAAAAATTATTCCATGTTATAAGTGTATGATAAGAACCATATAGCTACACTATCTAATAGCTAATATAGTTTCCTTTCACTTGCTCACGGTAGGAGACCTATCAAGCTCTCCCTCCGTGAACTCAATCTAAGAATTCGTAAACTCAGTTCTAGTCCGTTAATGCAAAATCAATTTTCGCACCACATGTTGGTTTGAAGTTTTTAGATCTTATGCAAACTCAACCAAAGCTCAAGTTTGTTTACACAAACTCAACTCAAACTCAGTTCAAGTACATATGTAAACTCAATTCAACTGTTAACACAAACTCAATTCAAGTGCACAACTAAATTTATGTGCCACATGTACGTTCTTAGTTTTTAGATCTTCTTACTCTAACTTAGTTGAAGTGCATCGATGTAAACTTGATTCAACTATGTAAAAACACACACTCAATTCAAGTACAACTCAAACATGTTCCACATGTACATTCTAAATTTTTAGATCTTCCTCAAACTCATCTTAAGTGCATTTATGCAAACTCAATTCAACTATATTAACACAAAATCGATTACAAAAATTCAAAGCAAACACTTCTATACAAACTTAGTTTAAGTACATTTGCACAAATTTAGTTCAAATACATTCATTTACGGTAAAAAGTATTTTAAATATTGAGTTTGAAGGGTGTAAAAAAAATCAAGTACTAACAAAAGTAAAAGTAAAAATAAAAATAAAAACTTCTATTTTTTTACTAAAAATATATTTTTAATCCGCAGACCTTACTCTAACATGTATTTTAAATTAATTTTATCAAGTCATATAAACTTGGGAACTATATAAACTTTAATATAAAGATTTTGGAAAATATTTAATAGACACACATGGAGGTTTATACACCTTGAGAGAGAAATATACAATGATATGATAGGTTGATAGTTAACTAAAAAGAGAGAGAGAGAAAATAAGACGTTGAATAAGTTTAAAAATAGTGTGTACAAGTATCATTGTTGAAAGGATTTTTACATTACACATCGATCATAACCGTAAAATTGTTAAAAACATCAAACTTTCATCAAAATTAGTTGTGACTTTTTGACTATGTAAATATTTTATAGGAACATTGTTTAAAATTAATCTTAAATTTTAATCTAGTATATTAGAAAAGCACATGGCCGGGAGAGGGCATGCCTGTCTTTTTATATTATTATTGTGGTAAATTGGAAACGTACTATATCCACACGTGAGGAGATTTGTTTTGCACTATTCCGCAAGTTGTGCAGTAACACTAGTTTTTTTCTTCAGGAAAAACATGTTTGTACACAGATTTTTTCAATTCAGATTAGATTAGTTCTTCAAGGGTTCAAGAGAGAAATCCACAAGACCGAACTTAGCGAGTTCAAAACATTACGATAGGTCATCTAGGACTATCAGTTACAATTCTACAACCATAAATTACTGCATGATACAACATCTGAATTCTGCGAATTCAACCACCAAAACGAATGAGAAACTGAGACCAATGAAATATCACCAAACGCATCGATAGGTAACATGCATCTGGGTGATTTCACCAGTGTAGGTAACTTTAACTACCTGCCCCCTCTGAAGTCCATAATATCGAGCAATTGCATCTGTCTGTAACATTCGGGGAAGCTGCAAATAACAAGACTTAATATAAGAATGATAGTATTGGAATAAGAACAATAGTGCTGAAATTTAAGATTCATGAAATACAAGAAAATTATAACATAATGCCTGTATTCATAAAAAGAATAAATACAAAATATCGATATTTCATACTGCTACTGTGAGATCTAATTCAGTAGTTGCAAAACTGAAATGGTCTTCTTCGAATTTAGACTTAGCTAACTCAATCCCAAAATTTAACTCAACATTGAAAAAAGTTATTTGGCTGTATCACTAATCAATGTGGGATCTCAACAGGTTTATAGCACAAAATTGTAATTATCAACTTTTCATATGTAATACTTGCACTTTTTCACTTGACACCATTTCAGATATCCAAATCATGTTAAATTATTAATGGCGTCCATAAATAACTAGTTGACCACCATGATTAAGCGATATAATATACCTGCATGCTAAGCAAATAACACAGCTAATTAGTACATGGCAATTTTTTTGTCAACTATAAATCAATAAATGTTCAGGTGATGAAATTCAACCCCGAATTATTGCTCCTGACAAAAATTATAGTATTTTTTTTGTTACTTCAAAACTGATTTTCCTTATTTGCTAAGACTCAACATTAAACAAACAATCTTAAGGACTTCGTCGCAGGTGCACTGTAGAAAATTTAATGACCAATATAAATTTGAAACGTGTAATCCATTCCCCAGAGTATAAATGATAAAACAATGAAAATTTAACGACTATTCATGCCTGAGATAGGCTATTCCCAAGTTATATCGACTGACCTGTTTTTCTTGTATATCGTACTTCTTCAGAAGATTTTTTTTCTGCTTATCAGTCAGCACCTGATGCTTTGGCTTCAATACATGCTTTGTAGCATTAACAAGCAAGTCTGTGATCTGAAAAGTAAGATTTCAATGAGTTTTTGTGCATGAAACTGATATTTTTTTCAGCACTGATAAGAAAAACAGTCGACAAGTTCCTTGTCGGGGAAAACAAAAAAGACAGAGATATCTAAATCTTACTGTAGGATTATCAAGTTATCAAGTGAATACAGATGTTGTATGAATCATTATTTCAAAAGTACTCAATGGACCAGAATCAAAACACGCTGGAGTCCGGATACAAAGTCAAGCCACTAAGAATGAAACTCACAACTTGTAAACATCTCAAACTTGATGGTATCCTTATTGAAATTTTCATATCGAAGTTTTCTTCCTTAATAACTTCTTTCCCAGATTCAACATTAAAGAATGACTGATATACTCATGGATCGATCAGTAGCAATCTCAGCACACTCTAGAACGAAGCACCCTTTTTGAAAAAGGGGTTTTCTGATACAAGGTTGTTAAAATCGAGATCCTAGATAGGATCAGGGAGTCAAGATTGTAAATCATAATCCTACAAAATTCATAAAACTAATTTGTGTGCATGTGCATTTAATAACTAAAAAAATAAGATGTGGTGAGTTCACAGAGGCAGCAATCCAACACAGAAGAAGAAAGAGTCACAGCAATAGAAGTGCAGCACAGGATGGAGAATATCAGTCATAAGATGACTTAGGCTAAAGGATCAGTTGCTCGGAGAAATCAAAGCAGAAGAGTGTTGGATTAGAGACTATGGCTTAGTGTTTTAAGTTTTAACCACATTTTGACCCCTCTGCAAATGCCTTTTGAAATCCTACCCGCACATTTGGGATCACTAAAAAATGCCTATTCAACCGCTCCTACAAGTTTGCACGGAGATTGCACTAATCACACCAAAAACTGATTTTGCATCAACTTGAACTCGTCACAAAACTTGTAAAATAGTACAGGTTTACAATCCAATGCACGGCTTATCTACCTTGGTCGGGTAGACTATACGAATTTATCTTCGTAGGGATATATCAAGGGATAAACAATCAGCCCACTCTTCAGATTTACTTGAGATTTTCTAGGTGTTGTATGAGTTGAAAATATCGTGTGGTTTTCGTAAAAAGAGATAGGAACAGTGACATTTTCAGCAACTTGGGTTGTGTAACAATTTAAATACAACAGATATAGTTGACTGGTGCGCAAAAGCAGAGGAAAAATCAGCTTTGGTTAATCAAACAGATTATTTGAATATTAATTTGGTTTATTTTCATTTGCATCCTATTTAAACCTATTTATTTATTTCTATATTACTTTTAATAACGTCAGAAGTTTGACATTTGAATACCGATATTTTGTACATATTCATTTCTGTTTTTTTCCTTCAAATAAATACCTGCACTTTATCATGTTTGTTTCAGATTACCTTAACAGGTCAAGTACATGAATTTTCTCTTACAAGGTGGGATTTTCAAAAGGTAAAGATTGTATACTTTTTTCTAATGTAATGATTGTTTTTCCTACTAACCAACTATCCAAATATCTCTAAGCTGTTATTCAAACATTCCAAGCATGGTTGTCTAAATTGCGACGTAACTCGTGCAGCTGTTAATCAAAAATAGGAAAAAGTTTACAATAGGAAGCAAATTCAGTGTAGCTCGTGCACAGACTCAGTTTTTGGTAGAATCAATTAGATCAAAGCATACTTGCGAGTTTACTTGCAAATTAACGAGTCTGAAGCGGGAAAAAAACCCAAAACGGCAGCGCTCATTTATGATTTTTGTCCTTCCAGTAGTACCATCCTGTTAACATAAGCTTGAGGTTTGTAACAGAGAAAAACAGCAAAGACAGTCACCTAGGGTTCCCTCTGTGCAGCATGCCTGCCTCCTTTCCAGCAAACAGGTAAATTTCTGCACAGAGCAAGGTTCCACGCGGCACAAGGCAAGCTTCCACCACTGAACTCAATGTTTTTCTCTCATCTAATTTTTTATCCATTCCTGACTCATCAATTGGATGTTGTTTCCCCCTTACAAGGTTGAGGTTTTGTCTTCAGACTTTGCTCCATTTATGTCAGATGTCAAGGTTCTATGCCAAAAATGCCTAACTAATTCAACTTTTTTATTGTTTAAAGAAGTATTATGATTGGATTTCTCTGCAAATGTAGGTTCAGAAAGGAACCTATAGATACTGAGGATCCAAAGTCATGTTTACCATTTTCTAGCAGCAAAATAAACACACTGTCAAAAACAGTAAAACAAACACACACAGAATTATACTTTTTTTAGTAAAGTTGTACTTGCATGCAATCTTAGGGTTAGACTCAAACATCAATTCTATTAATCAAAATAGAAAAACTTTTACCAAAAGATTCCAGTCAGAAACAAAACATGCAAAATCTTTGTAATTAATTACCCAAAAAAAAACACGAGTTAAAAGAGGAGTGAGAGAGTGAGAAACAAACCTGAAAAATTTCAACCTTGAAAGAGAGAAGATTAACAGCTTTCAAAGCTTGACTAGTAATTTGATTTTGCACAATCAAAATAAGACCAGTCAAACTCTCTCTATTCACAATCTGTCCTGCTATGTCTCTTACCCCATTCACTTTCACTATCCCTGGCCCACTAAAAACCACCAAAATCTGCAAAACCCAACAATGATTAGTCGGTCTTTGAACCGGATACTGAGTTTTCATATAAAAAAAACTACATAATATTGAATTAATCAAAGAGAGAGAGAGAGACCCTTTTGGAGGGGTTAGTGGCATGAGTAGCAGTAAAACGGAGACGATCAACATCAGGAGATTGACCATGAATTTGCCGGAAATCATCAAGAGAGAGCTGGATTTCATCAGAGGGAATAGAGTAGCCTCTGTCTTTGAGCATCTCAAGAACAGTTCTGCGAGATAAGTAGTAACGATGACTCTCTATGCTTCCATTATCCATCTTGGTGAACAAACACTTAGGTTGTTCTTGTACTTGTGTTGTTGTGTCTCCGTTTTCGATCTCCATCATTGTTATTGCTGTTTCGGTGGTTCCGTTTTGTCCTCCTCCATTTTCAGTCGCCATACCTCTCTCTCTCTCTCTAATGTTCTGTTCTGTTCTGCTTATTAACTCTTGTCTCAACTTTCAAAAATGTATTCAACTCTCTTAAAAGACATGTCCTTTGTACATTGTACTTTATATATAAAATTGATATTATAGAATGAAAAAAAAATAATTGATATTTTTAAAACCAACAACAATTCTTTCAAAAAAATAAAAACAACATGTTATGTCAAAAGTCAAAAGAAAATTACCAACAATAATGTAACATTTTATATATGAAAATTTGTTAAATATTTGGACTTGGTATTTTACGGATTTTATGTGTTTATATATATAAATATCAATTTTTATGTCTTGATTATATATTTTTGAAAATAATGTTTTGTATATATTTATCAATAACAAATATTTGTCATATTTTTTAAAAAAAAAAAAAAAATCAGTGTACAATGATATAAATTTAAAACAATCTCTTTGAATTTACACTAATCATGCACAACAATTATATTATGTTATTGTAGTGAATTTTGATAAAATGTTGAATATTCTCTTATGAGAATGAAAATATGAAGAAGCTAATGAATAGATCATAAGTATAGAGATAAAACATATATTAATTGAGAAAAAGAAAGTAATGTCCTTAATTATTTTAGGGTTAATTAAGTTTTTGGTCCCTATAAATATCTGTAGTTTTGTTTTTAGTCTCTATAAAAATAAATCACACTTTTTAGTTCCTACAAAATTTTCCGTTACAGTTTTTAGTCTCTGCTGTTAAGTGACCACTAACGATGCTGACGTGGCACTAACACGTCATTAGGTGGCACTGACACATCATTATGTGGCATTGACACGTCACTTTTTAAAAAAAATAATATCAGAATTTCTGTTTAATGGTTTTTTCAGAAAAATTAATTAAACATTATGCAAATTATCAAAATACCCTTAATGTTTAATTAAAAGACAATTATTTCTCTCTTCTCATCACTTACGAGGCCTTCTTCTTCTTTTTTTTTCCATCAAAACAAACCCAGAATTCCATTTATTAATTTCTTCTTATTCTTTATATATTCCTCATCCGAATCACACCACAAAAAAATTACTCTTGGTGATGTTGAGATAATAACTTTTAGTTAACGAAAATAGCCATGAACACAGTAACGTACTAAAATATCAAAATATCATTCATTAAACTTTCACTAACAAATAAGTTCATAACACCATGATGATATGATGTTACTGCTTACATCCAAAAAAGTAGAACAAAACTGTCTATAATTGGTTCATGATATTATTCACCATATGATGTAAGAAATTACATCCAAAAAAGTAGAATACAAGGTTGTCTAAATGAGGTTCATGATGACCATATCTAACCAATTACATCCAAAAAACAACAAAAAAAAGTTTAATCCATCATTGTGTCAATTTGACCATAATGTCTTCCCACTGATTCAGTCCTCTAGTAGCTTGCACACATGAACCAATTTTTGGATCTATTTCTGGAGCTTCAGCCTCATGATCATCATCATCGGCAATCACAAATGGTGTGTTTTCATCTTTGTCTGGTCCATCAACATTCTTTGTCTTCAATATCCTAAGTCTATCACTTGTTTTGAAATTGGCTTTTTTGACATTTATCTTCAATTCAGATTTTGCCTTTCTCTTCTTTTTCTTTCACATTGACCAATCCCTATAATATGGATAACAATAACAATTTATAATAAATATACATAACAGTAACAATTTATCATAAATATACATAACAGTAACTAAACG
>Ga0099826_10002532_pt1 | contig 11863 bp, 10 predicted proteins | sample Mtrugardesep15_FD_76830 | JGI IMG/M metagenome (GOLD analysis project Ga0099826, IMG submission 76830) | Root nodule microbial communities of legume samples collected from California, USA - M. trunc garden sep15 | ecosystem: Host-associated > Plants > Roots > Nodule | place: USA: California...
AACAATAAATTAATAATAAAAGATTTAATAACCTCTTTCAACATAGCAAGATAATTCTAATAAACATGTTTTTAAAAAGATCGGGAAAGGAAACCTCCACCACAGTTTGCAAAGTTGAGCCCCTTGATAACAAGTTGATATTAGCTCTCTAAAGGATTCAACATAGTTGAGCTTCTCTGAAGCGCCGATACTTCAAAATCCCCCGCGTATCCTGCACCGATACATGCCCCAATACTTCCCAATTAATGTTAACTAAAACAACTTAACTCTTTATAGTGCTTCTTTTTTGGATCATATAGTATAACACTAATAATGTTCCTTTTGATATATAGTATAACACTTACAGTGCTCTTTTTGGGATATATTGTGTATTTAATTGATTAATCATCACTATCTTAATCGTCAATATTATTTATATTTATGTTGATGTGCTACGAGCCTATAACTAGTTTTTTTTATTTGTTAATATATTGGCATATTAAAAAATGGTTATAATTATATTGTATATTTAATTATATAATTTTTTTTATTAACGTATCTCAGCCGTATCGTATCTTGATTTTTGAAATTTTCCTGTATCGACGTATCGGTACAGTATCCTATCCGCATCGTATCTCGTATCCAGGCTTCATAGTTGACCTCTAGTAGAATAATAATGTTCATGAAAATTAGTAAAAAAACTATTCCAAAGTCAAAGACCTACCGCAAATAAATTTAACTCTCACAAATGTTAACTAAAACCATAAACTTGAAAGCGCTCCGACTAAACGCCTAGTTTTAAAGCACAAATAGGAAGAAAAAAAAAAAGTTTTACAGCATAAATGCCATCCAAACGGACGGGGGGTGGAACAAACTGCCATTTTAACAACAGATATATGTCAAACAAAATAAATAGCAGCTTCTACAAGTTCTTCCTCAGAATGGCAACCACACTGTTTTGTCTACTCAAAATCAAAGCATTGCGTGTTCTCTGAACACTCCATGAAATCCATAGATGGAGGCTTGATAGCTTTTCCTCCCGAAACCATCGCCAAATGATCCAAACTCAACTTCCTCATTGTCGCTGTCAACAGTCTCCGGAGTCACTCGATTCTGATAGCTTCTTAGTTGAATAAGATATACATTGAGGCAATAGCTCACCATGTCTTTTCTTGTCTTCCTTTGAAAGTATATGGATGGGTTGTTCCAAAAAGACTTGTTTTGGGAGGGGATTTTTAACCTCATTGCATCCTTAAATCTCTTTTCTTCATCAGCTGTCCATCGATGTGAAACTTCCTCGCCCATTTTATCAAATCCCCAATGGTAAAATGTGGAACCCAATTCAAGCTTCACCTTCATCCTGTTTGCAGCAATATGAACTCTTACACAGTGAACAGAACCTTGAACGTTGCAGCTACACTTTCCTCGTCTTCCTCTCCCAACAAGATCTGTTTCAGTAGTAGGTTCTGAATCATCTTTAACAGACCATACTTGTGTGCCTAACCATTTAGAGTCCCTCTCATAAACTACACCAGTCCATTGCGGGACTTCCGCTTGGAAACGACAACCTACAAAAACAAGCTTTTCACAAGAATCATCATCCCAAGATGGCTTAATCAAATCTGCAGAAACGACGGCATCTGGTTTGACAGAACCATGCAATTTATTTCCATCACCCGAACGTGAATCACAGCAACGGCAGCGAGGTTTAACAGAGACAGGCTGCCTTTCACTACATCTCAATTTCACTGCAGGGTCGTCATACATGGCAGGATGCATCTTCACCTTCTGTAAAGGATACAATTTCAGAAAATTCAGCAGATATTTTCCACATAATACAAATAAAATTTCATCTTTTGATCTATTGTCTAATTATCGATCAAACTATGGTTGGACAAAATATCAGTTTAATGATTTTGATTTCAGCTCTCCAAACAATAACATGGCGAGTTCAAACATTATTACATAAAATACATAGGGAAAAAAACCAGAGTCATAAGCAGTGCATAAGGTTTACAATGTATCGTAGTCAGAGAAGCAAAAGCAAACAAAATTTAAGTTCAAAAGAAAGTGTGTATCGAGAGTAAAATTATTGATTTGACTTCTTTCTTCATTAAATTTTCTAATTTGTTGAGAAAATGTCTTTTTAATGTGAATTGTAAGAGTCTTACTCTGACGGTGTGAGCGAATTGCAAATCATGCAGTTCAAATTCAGGTTTCCCAGTTCAAGTTGAACATGTTAACAGATAACCAGGTCAGCTGCAGTGCTAATTAGGACTACAAAGGTTAGGTATAACCTGGTCACAACTCATTTGTTATTTTTATTTTCCAGATAATCCCATCTTTACACTTGAACTTGTAAACGGAAAACCCAGACCTTGTAATACAGACCTAATAAAGTCTCTCGGCTCCGAGTTCAGTTCTTATTGCACACACAACATCGCAGGATTAGCATAGGATTAGAGCATGCAACCTTGCCTTATGAGTGGTAAAGGCTGATTCCATGACCACCAATTAACAAGGGAGCAAACTTGTAAAGGCATGTTCTCTTTGGAGTAAGCTCAATAACATGATTATCGAATCAAGATTCAAACTGTAAATTCAGAAGACCTATTTTCCAAATCGTGAATTGATCTGATTATGAATCATCGGATATACGATCAGTGTAAAAACAGGTGACATAAGCAAAGAGAAAAAAAAGACGGGACCAAACACATAGTGTACTAGAGGCAGAGCTCTTCAATGGTGATTCAAATTTGGATGCTTTTGAATACTTGATTTTGGTTGATTCTGTCCTTCAAAAAAATAAAAATGCAAAAACCATCAACAGGATTTTTACAAACCAGTTTGCACGACCCTATCCGTTTTAAGGCTGCACCCGCAGCAGAATGTGAATTATGTGATTTAGTTGGACAACCCGGTCCATTTCAAGGTTGCGCCCACAGCAAAATGCAAATCATGCGATTTAGGGGTAAGTTGTGATTCCTATCCAATATAGATACACAGATCAATTGGTATTGATTGGGTTCTTTGCTTTGTTTCTAATCGATGTACAACTCGCATGTATCGTAGGATACTGATAACCAAGCTCAATAGTGCAGTTACAGTTCTTAATGGAAATTTCATAAAGCAGATAATCTTTTTCTCACTTGCTGATAAAGATGAATTCTTTTTAATGTTTGACCCTGATATCTTTATTATTGACCCTGATATCTTTATTATATTAACTCTTGTTAGACCTATAGCAGTTAGCAAGCTGAGATTTTGGAATTTATGTATATTAATTATTTTAGGAAAGAAAACGATAGATTGCGACTATATCTTTATTGAATACGCAGAATTAAGTACATTAGAGTGCTAATCATAAATACAATAAAAAGATAACTAGCCATTCATGTGAAAACATTCTGGTTCAGGATATGAAACACAAAAAATCCAATGTGTAAAATAATGTATAAAATCATCATGTACATTGAAATTATACCTTTGATGATGACCCACTGTTTGGTTCTGCATGCTTTCTGACCGACAGAACATCTCTTGCCTTCAGCATCTGAACAAAAAAGTCCTGGCCTCCTTTATACTCCTCAGGATCAAACGGATGTATTGCGATATTCTTCGTCCAGTCTATCATTTCTGATAATGATTCCCTTTTACATTTGTGAGAATGAAATTCAAAAGAGGCGGCTAGATCATCTTTGACACCAGTGCCGAATTTTTCATTGTCATCCTCATTACCATCACCGTTAAAATTTTGGACACCCTCACATTTGTTGTTTTGGTTTTTAGTGTCCAATAAATTACCATCACTCTTGGGGTTAACCAAATCAATGTGCTTAATTGTGTTACTTGGTTCTAACGTGACAAAATGATCATCTTTGTCCTTTAGATTTGAGCATAAAAGGCTTCGGAGCTCTTTTTCTAGATCTATTGGCAATGAATTCAAACACCCATCATTCCAATTTTTGAAACTCTTTTCTTCGAAAGTTTTGCTGAGCCAACCTTCGAAATCACTCATATTTTTCATAAACTAATTTCACTGAAGCCAAAACATTAAGGTCCAAACCCAGATCAACTATCACAGAGTCCCACAACCCTTTTCTCGATACTTCAGCATACCCTCCTTTTTCCTTCACAAGGGAGAAAAGTTGGTATAAATCAAGCAATTGACTGTCACCGAGCATCACCGGCACAGGCCTCACATTGCCTCTAATACAATTCTCCTCTTGGTAAACCGAAAAAAATTGACAAAACAAAGATTTTTGTCTAGGTTTGTGAGGATCAGCACTATCAACACGATCCTTGACAAGACAATCGTCATTTGCATGAAATTTAGTAAAAGTTTCAGTTTCAAGGCGATCAAGGGAAGACCCGTTTTCCATGAACTTGTGACTCTACTTCTATACAAGATATGAGTTGAATTTGATCACAAAACTAGAGGAAGAAAAAAAAAAACCTAGCTTGCACTTTTGTATATGTTGATGATACAAACACATAACAACAATTTACAGTGAAAGCTGATCAAGACATAACATTAACATATACTGGTGAAGGAGTAATGTAATAAGCTGATCAAGAGATTACGAGAATAAAACCCTCCTCTTCTCCAGGGTATTTTGTTACCTTTATTTCATTCCCCTTCTTTGAACTCCCAACAAAATGATTTTTTGACATTAAAAACACCAAACACTTCTTGTTGTTGCTCCTTTATAATGCTAAATACTAGGGTTGTTAATTGGTGGGCCAGGGCCATTTTAGTCCGGTCCGATCAATCCCGAATCAATTAGGTCAAGTCAAACCTACAATGATAAAAAAAAAAATCAAACTTAGAGGGATGCACCGAATCCATTTCCTTAATCAAACTTAGGGGGATGTATTTGGTCAGATCTTAAAAGATTATTTTGACATATGAAAATCTTATATATGGTAAAAGACAATATAAAGTTATAATGACTTATAAGATTTTGTAATTTTAAAATGGAATTTAATAGATCTAACTTGTATGAATTTATAAGATTTGAGAAATGACTGGTGAACATAAAATTTCCCAAAGGCCCCCGTTAATTTTTATCAAATATATTCAAAGTTACAAAAGTAAATGAAATTATAATAATAAAATAATAATGTGTAGAGAAAAAAAAAGTATAATCAACACAACTTGTTCCCCATATATAATTTAGAATTTGAGTTGGGCCTAACTCAAGCTTATAAAACTGAGTTGTAAGGAGAGAGCTTCCCAAGCTTTATAAAAACTACACATGCCATACCTCTAAGCAATGTGGGACTATATCCACCATTCACATCCAACACAATGAAAGTGTTGGAGGTTGCAAGAAGGCAACCAAATGTCGCAATTAGGCGGCTAGGGGCGGCCCGCAATGAAAGCAGAATTTCCAACAAAATATATTAATCTTTGTTGTATTGTTGATAATATTGTTCAATGATGATAAAATCTAACCTGGTTAGGTTAGGTATGCGATAATCAAGCATAGGAGAATGTATTGGGTAAAATCTCAAGATTATTTTGACATATAAAAGTCTTTTTTTTTTAGTCTTATATATTTTAAAAGGAAATATAGAAATATAATGACGTATACAATTTTGTAATTTTAAACTGGATTTTAAAAGATCCAACTCGTAAAAATTTATAAGATTTAAAATGATAATAAATTTTGAATAACCTTTTTGATAGGAAAATATTATCAAATTAGTAGTCATGTTCGTTTCCAGGGTTGGAACCCTGAACTTCCTTCTTAAAACTCTTTTAAGTGTCCCTTGGAAAACAATAAAAAAAAAACTCACATTGCATAACATTAGGATGGTAAATTTTGTTGACAATAAAGATTTGACTCACCTGCAATGTCGTGGGTTCAACTCCCATTGCCAGCGCGTGGACCTCTTTCGAGGGTGATCTGCAAGTACCTTTCTTAGCGCTCGGCGAGCCATGAGGCCTGCCTTGACCCTGGTGAGCCTCCGAAGCTCAATTCACTTAAACTTTTTCTCACAAAAAAAATAAAAAATAAAGTCTGACCTAATTAGGTCAGGTATGCAATAATCAAACTTAGACAAGTGTATTGGGTCAAATCTTAAAAGATTATTTTGACATATAAAACCTTGTATAGACAATATAAAAATATAATGAATAACAAGGTTTTGTAATTTTAAACTGGATTATAAATGATATCTAATTGTAAAAGTTTATAAAATTTAAAATGACAGTAAACATGGAACCATTTTTTTGATAGGAAAATGTTATTAAGATAGCAGTCATGTGTTTCCAGGGTTTATTTGTCAAAAAAAAAAAGTGTTTCCAGGGTTTGAACCCTGAACTTCATTCTTAAATTTTTTATGTCCCTTAGAAAATAATGAACAACTCACATTTCATCAACATTAGGATGGTAAACTTTGTTAACAAAACCTATAAAAGGAGACTTATAAGGATAAGCATCAGGTAGCTCCGCTCTTATCTTCCATACACCTTCTTGATATGAACCTACAATGAGTCCAAATAAAAGTGAGTGATAACAAAGAGAAGAAGAAAAACCCACTTCAGTTCCCCCTCTAAAGTCACAGTCGTGAGTTGTGTTATTTGAGCATCAAAATACAAACACTGTACGCGACACTTTGTATGCTCAACTCTATCTCTCAAAACTTTGATGTAAAAGAAATAATTTCTGTTGGAGTAAACAGTCATAGATCATAATGCAATTCATCCTCATTGAGGAAAATGAGCAAACAAGTAAGCTGCACAATTACAAGACATAATCCAAACAGACAACAATCTGTAGTACTGAATGAAACATTTCAATTGGCACAAAGAAAAGTATTTAATGAAATTCCACAAGAAGAGGGAAAAAATGATACAAGGGATGTTTGAAATTTACTATGTTTAGGTTTATGAAATTCAACAAAGAACTCTTGCATGCCATTGTTGATCATCTCCACCTTGCAAGTCATCAACCTGATTCACAACAACCCAATTACAAAAAGATTAGAAATTTAGAGGGGAAAAAGCTCTGTTTGAAATCAGAAACAAACAAAAAAATCCATGTTTTTCGTCAAGTACATGTCTCGGCGTTTGCTCGGGGAAGACATTCTCTCTCTTCTTTCGTTGGTGTTTGTTTTGTGTGTTGCTATTTTTGATATGATTAAGACCAAAATATGAAACACAAGGAGAAACTCTATGATTATGTTTAATTTTGTTAAATGGAGAGTATGATTGGTACAAATGAGAAAGTTTTCATTATTGGTGATATATTTTTAGTTAAGTGGATAGTATAATCGGTAATGAGAAAGTTTTTATCATACCGACCAATAATTGTTTTATTCTATATGAATCGGTTTAAATGAGAAAGTTTTCACTATTGATGATAGATTTGTATGAATACTTTTTTTTTTCTTTTCTGTTTAGGTAGATAAGTTTTGTCCGACCAACAATTGTTTCACTCAGAAAATAAAAAACGTAACACAGACTTAAGCGTGATGCACAAAAATAGAAATTAGATATTACAATTGGAAAAATGGTCTAACACGCTAATTTTTGTGGAACAACTAGAGTAATAATATTATATTGACGAACAATATTTATTTTGAGACAATTTTGTTTGGATATGACACTCATTATGTGATAAAGAAATATATTTTTCTACTAATAATAACATTGCATTAACCATCCAAAGCTAATAAAGGAAGTTGCACCAAGGGAATCATTACATGTGATAATGTCTAATAAAGCAAAATAAAATTCCACAGATAAGTTGAAAGAAGTCGTGTGAGTTCGATGTGCAAGAAGGTTTGTACATTTATTCGCGTCGCAGCTAATAAGATGTGATTCAAGGTTCATATTAGGAGTTTGGAGAATGTACATGATGTCCGCGAGTACAAGTTGCAAATAAGGAATATTGGTGTGGCCACAATGAATCATATCAACCACCACTTTAGAATCAATGCTTATACAACCAGACACATGGTGCAAGATTTGTAACACCCTTGTGGTATGTGTGAGTAACATGCTATGCTGAAATTTAGGCATGATCTTGTATTTGCAATTATAATTCCAAATAACAGTATCAACATTTCAAAGTGACGTAACTAAATCATAGCTACCTAAGGCAACCTACTAGTTTGTTCCACACATGATCCACAAACTCTGTAGGTGCTTGAGGAGCACTCTCTAGGTGCGTTAACTGTTGATGTGCATGTTTGGATGTTAAAACTCATTTAAGTCATGCTTGGATTTTCACGCATATTATTCTAAAGTGGTAGGCTCTTATTGAAGCATTTCATCAAACTCTTATGTGCATTCTGAAAACAATCCAACCAAAAGCACACCTTATACAAGAGAAAGTTCGCTACAACGACAAAACTGTCAAAACTAAAATATTTACCTACAAGTAGGATATGAACTAATGTAGGGCAACAGCGATGGGTATCTTCACAGAATGCCGCTGAAGGCTTGATTCGAGCGAGGAAAACGTGGTGATTATTGGCAAAGGGAAGATATCAATAATGGATGCTGCTCGTAGTACAAGGTAAATGGCAGTCGGGATGAGGAGTGGAGAAGGGAGGAAAAAACCATTTTTAACAAGCTGATAGTTGCTGTTGTAAGGGTTCCACATGGTTCATTTCATCACTCAAGCCTCGTCAATTAAATTTTTTTATTTTTTCTAGTAGAAAAAACCTCATGAAAAGAAAAAACTGGGTTCTATTCCAAAGTCAAATACTTGCCACAAAAAAAGGTCTTTACAGCACAAATGCTGTCCAAAAGGGGAAGAAAAAAAGTTTTACAGCACTAAATGCATTACTGATAAAGGAGAAAGCAGAAAGAGAGTTGTATACAAGTCTGATCCAAGAAGATATTTTTTTCAACCTCAAAACGGCTCACCAGACAGTTTTGTCTACTCAAAATCAAAGCATTGCTTGTTCTCTGTACACTCCATGAATTCCATAGATGGATGCTTGATAGCTTTCCTTCCGAAACCATCACCAAAAGATCCAAATTCCACTTCGTCATCATCACTGTCAACAGTGTTTGGAGTCACTCGATTCTGATAGCTTCTTAGTTGAATAAGATATACATTGAAGTAATAGCTCACCAAGTCTTTCCTTGCCTTCCTTCGAAAGCATCTGGATGGACTGTTCCAGAAAGACTTGTTTTGAGAGGGGATTTTTAAACCCATTGCATCCTTAAATCTCTTTTCTTCATCAGCTGTCCATCGAAGTGAAACTTCCTCACCCATTTTATCAAACCCCCAATGATAAAACACAGAACGCAATTCAAGCTTCAGCTTCATCCTGTTCTCAGCAATATGGAATCTGACGCAGTCAACAGAACCTTGAACATTGCAGCTACACTTTCCTCGTCTTCCTCTCCCAACAAGATCTGTTTCGGTAGTAGGTTTTGAATCATCTTTAACAAGCCATATTTGTGTGCCTAGCCATTTAGAGTCACTCTCAGAAACTACACCAGTCCATTCCGGAACTTCCGCTTGGAAAAGGTGACCTACAGAAACAGGCTTTTCACGAAAATTATCATCTATAGATGGCTCCGATTTTCTCTTTTCAGTAACATCTGGGTTGGCAGTTGATTTTTTTAGAGGACATTTTTTTGATTTCATCTTGACTGGACCATGCAATTTAACAGAGATAGGAAGCCTTTCACTACGTCTCAAATTCACCGTACCTTGGTGACCAAGAGAAACAGGATCCTCATACATGGCAGGATGCATCTTCACCTTCTGTAAAACACAGTTTCAGAAAAATTAGTAGATATTTTCCACATAACACTTGAATAAAATTTCTTGTCTACTAGTAGAAGCATTTCTCAATGTTTTTATATCAATGTAATAAAACTACAATGATTCATTGAAAAATCTATTGTGGATTTTGTAAGGAATTATAAGGATTAAATACGGTTTGACCCAGTGCATATCAGAATTATTACTCGCCTCTTCTGTGTTTTATAAAAATCCATAAAAGTAAGTAATGCGATTATGTGAATCAAGTGAATTGTATTAAAGATGAAGAATGTAAAGTTTTGGTTCAGGAAAAGGATATAAACGATAAATGAAAGAAGTATTTCCACAACTTATTTAGTGACGGGTATGAGATTTTACCGAACACTAACAGGCTAGACATCAGCGAGGAGGATCGAAACTATAACTACTATTGTCTAATTCAAGAACACAAAGTAAAAGAAGCGTTGAAAAGGATGAGTAATGGCAAGGCAATTTTGAGGTGTGGAAAAGCCTCGGAGACAGAGGCATTGGGTGGCTTACCAAACTTTTCAACAAAATTATGAGATCAAAGAGCCGGATGAGTGGAGAAGAAACACTTAAACTACAATCTATAAGAAAAAGGGGATATACAAAATTGTGTATATGATAGGGGGTTAAACTTATGAGTCATACCACAAAGTTATTGAAAAGAGTGATTGAACAGAGACTAAAAAAAGAGATGCAAGTTACAGTTCTTAATGGAAATTTCATAATCGATATACAACTCGCATATATCATAAGATACTGATAATTATGCTCAATAGTGCAGTTGCAGTTTTTAATGGAAATTTCATAATGCAAATAATCTTTTTCTCACTTGTTCATAAAGATGGAATTTTCTTTTAATGCTTGACCATGATATCTTTAGAGCGGACATTTTGTAGACTGGGCCAAAGCTATCCAATTTCCCATACATTATTGTAAGCTGAGATTTTGGAATTTATGTAAATTATTTTAGGAAAGAAACCGATGGATTGCGAATATACAGTTTGTTGACCTAGAGGAGTTAGCAAGCTAAGATTTTGGAATTTATGTAAATTATTTTAGGAAAATAACGATGGATTGCAAATATATATGAGCGGTGCTATTCTTCCCGAGAGAATAACCCGCGAATTCCTCACGAACTTGTTTTTCAGTTATAATATGGCCAAACAAAAAAAAACAGAACTACTGGCAATAAAGGAGGAATGATGATATGTAGTTAAAATATACATATCGGGATGATTTCGGGAGAATATATTTTGCTTTACTTAGCAATTTCCATATATATATTTATTACGTTGACAGAATTAAGTACATTGTAATGCTAATCATAAATACAATAAAAATTTAACTAGCCATTCATGTGAAAACAATCTGGTTCAGGATATGAAACGGCACAAAAAATCTAATGTATAAAATCATTATGTGCATTGAAATTATACCTTGGATGATGATCCACTGTTTGGTTCTGCATGCTTTCTGACCAACAGAACGTCTCTTGCCCTCAGCACCTGAAAAAAAAAGTCCTGGCCTCCTTTATACTCCGTCCACTTTGATGGTTCTGGTAATGGTTGAGCTAGAGGATCAAACAGATGTTTTGCGATATTCCTTGTCCAGTTTACCATTCCTGATAATGATTCCCGTTTACGTTTGCGAGAATAAAATTCCTTCTCAGAAGTTCCCGCACAAGAGGCGGTTAGATCATCCTTAACACCAGTACCAAATTTTTCATCATCATCCGCATTACCATCACTGCTAACATTGTGGACAGGTTTGCATTTGTTATTTTGGTAATTAGTGTCCAATAAATAACCATCACTCTTGTGGTTAACAAAATCAATGCGCTTTATGATGTTACTCGATTCTAATGGGACAAAATCATCATCTTTGTCCTTTAGATTTGAGCATAAAAGGCTTCGAAACTCTTCTTCTAGATCTATCGGCAATGAATTCAAATACCCATGGCTCCCATTTTTGCAACTCTTCTCTTCAAAAGTTTTTCTAAGCCAACCTTCGAAATCACTGAGATATTTTTCATAAACTAATTTCACCGAAGCCAAAATACGAAGGTCCAAACCCAGTTCATCTATCACGGAATCCCACAACCCTTTTCTCGATATCGCATC
>Ga0099826_10002533_pt1 | contig 11863 bp, 9 predicted proteins | sample Mtrugardesep15_FD_76830 | JGI IMG/M metagenome (GOLD analysis project Ga0099826, IMG submission 76830) | Root nodule microbial communities of legume samples collected from California, USA - M. trunc garden sep15 | ecosystem: Host-associated > Plants > Roots > Nodule | place: USA: California...
AATTATTAGTTGTTATATTTTGAATAAATAGTATATTTTCTATTTACGAATTTTTGAAAAGCAGTGTAATGCTCCGTTTGTTGATTTACTCTGATTTTATATTAATATTACGTTGTTGGGAAATCGAGGTGTTACAGGGCTCATGCCCTGTGAATGCTTTAACCATTCAAATTGTTGAGGGTTCATGCCCTGGAATGCCTTGTCATTCAAACGCGTTAAATGGTACCACATGCATGTGCATTGTCGCACCTTGTTGTTGAGTCATATCAGTGATGTCATGTCATTGCATGAGTCATTGTCATTGGTTGAGTAGTCGTTTATGTTGTTGGTTGAAATTGAATATGTTGATAATGTTGTTAACCATGAAATATATAAGTATATTGAAGTATTGTTGATATTTAGGGTGTTAGAGTCAACTGATGAATTATATTTCTATTATTGTTGTTTGTGAATCTCACCCCTTCTACTTGAAAATGTTGCCCTTCGTACGGGTAACTTGCAGGTGATCCAGTATAGTAGAAGTGGTGGCTCAAGTGTCTTAGGGCTTTGATACGTAACGGGATGGGAATTTGTTGTTATGTTTTCATTCCTTATGTATCAATTTTGAAACATGTTGTTGGAGCCTTGATTGTTGTTTGAACAAATTGTTAATGACTATTCATGTTGAGGCCTTTGTGCCAGCATTATTGATGACTAATTAACATTAAATGATTGATGAATATTCTGCTGCAATGTATGGAAATTTTATCAAAGTTGATTTTAATAAATAGTATTTTATTATATTTAGGAAGTTTTGAAAGGCAGTGTGACATTCCCGTTTGTTTGTTGAACTCTGATTGATTTATTTTATTTAATATTTAGCTGTTGGGATAACGGGGTGTTACACACCCTGCTTATAAACCATCTCATCTTAATGCTACTCATTCAAACATTTCTTTTAGAATTTCCTTAAGAAATTTCGCCAACTAGAAATCCTCTGCTTCTGAGAATGATTCCTTTTTCTCTGAAGATTATACATTTGTTGTACAACCCCTGAATGTAGCGGCACCTTCTAATACAATTATGATTGAATCATATTCTGATGAAGAAGATTCAATCATATGTGACAAACTGTCAACTTCTTCTAATAACTCTGAACAAATAAACCAAATTGTTGTCAATGATATCAATTCCACAGACTTACCTTCATCTTCTAACCAACTTTGTTCACCTATCCAAACTACAAATATCTCATCACCACCTACCCTTTTACTAGATTCTATTATATTAAAAGAGGTGTGTGAGAATATCTTCAAGGATCTCAACAAACTGGTCAAATCCAGAAGCAACTTGATACATAATTAGGACTATGTCAGTGAATGGACCTCCTGAGAGAAAAAGTAGATGACATGATGTGTGAACTTCAGAAGCTATGTCTAGATGCTCATGACAAAGCTTTAGTTGAACTACAAGACTGGTTCAAAGAAGTAGCTCAGAATATGGAGGAAATAAATATCAACATAAAGCAGAAGTTGTATCTCTCAGACATACCTATCTACATTGATGCTTCAAGCATCATTTCCTCAAGTGTGAAGTCTGAAGATCCTGATGTCAAGTGGTTAACCAAGCTCCTGATTAAATATGATGCTCCTATTCGTGAGAAGCTTAAAAAGGATACTGCGTTGTAGAAAGAGAACAAGGAGCTGAAGAAAGCTTTGTTTGAGCAAAGGCTGCTGACTACAAAACTTCAGAAGAAGTTGATTGCTCAACAAGAAGAAGCAAAGGAAAGGGAAGAAGCTCTTCTCAAAAGATATAGTGATCTCAAGGAAACTGTGGAGAAGCAAGTTGACATGACTAATAGCATATTACAAGAAATGATGGATATGATGAAGAAACAAGCCAAGCCTTAGATTACACACCTATCTTGTTTTCTTTATAATTTGTTTACTTTTTGAATCTGTTAATGTTTAAGCTTCTGACCCTGTTTATGCTTCTTAACATATTTTGCTTATGAGCCGACACTTTATTTGCCTTTTATTGAATTTGCTCACTATGTTTTTCTCATCTCTTCTTTTTGTCTTTTATTTACCTTTTTGTTGATGACAAAAGGGGGAGCAGTTGTATAGTATTTATAGGCTCTGAGCCCCATTAATTTAACAATTTAAATTAATAGGACCTTCTTCTCATCTCGTAGTCTATTAATGTGAGATTATTCTGAGTGTTTTACATTTTTAATGAGAAATTTAATTAACATGGATAGAACTCAGGGGGAGCTTACAAACCTCACCTTAAAGTACTACTCCCTCCGTCCCAAATTGTATGTCGCATTGGGGAAAAAAAATTGTCTCAAATTATATGTCGCTTTACAATACCAATGTAACATTAATGTTACTTTTCCTATTATAACCTTAACTATTTATTACTCTCTCTTCTTTCAATTCTTTCATTTATCTTTCTCATATTATTTATTAAGGACAATTTTGTAAAACAACTCATAATATCTTTTTTCCACACAATATTAATTGCATTTTTTAATATGTATGAAATGCCCAAAACATCATATAATTTGGGACGGAGGAAGTATATGTAAAAAATAGAACGTACCAATAACTAAGGATAGTGAAAAGTGATTGAAACAAATATTGAGCATGTTTTTATGGTTGTTACCTTAAAATTTATTCCCCACGTGTATATCTGTTTTTGTTTGAGAAAGAGTATCTTTTTATTTATGTTTCTTGATTTTTTTTTTCTTCCGGAAAAATACGTTTCTTGATTCTTCTTGCCATGATTGAAACCAAAATTGAGTATGTTTTCATGGTTGTTACCTTGAAATTTATTTTCCACGTGTATCTTTTTTTATTGCTTGAGAAAGAGTACCCTTTAGTATCAATTATAAGCAAAATTCACTTTTTAATTCATTCAATAATTAATATATTTAGTTTATAATACTGACCAAATACGTTAATCATTGAATGAATATAAAACCTGAACTTTTGCTTATAACTTGAGATTGGAGGGAATATCTTTATATTTATGCCGCTTGATTTTTACTCTCCCAAAAATGCATTTCTTGATTCTTCTTGCAACAAGTATTTTCTCACTTCCAAGGACGTACCCGGGGAATACCGGGTTCGAATTCTAGGGGAAACAACGCTTGGTCAGTGCACATGCATCTACGCATAAGTCGGATTAATCGTCCACCATTGATGGGTCGAAAACCGGTGCAAAAACAAAAACAAAGTATTTTCTCACTTCACTCTACACGGAAACTTACCAAAATATTAACCGAAATACTCTCTATCTCTGCTAAAAAAAAATTATATTTTTTTTGAAGGAAAAAAAATTATATTTATTTAATAACCAACATTCCGACGTTTCGTGTTCGACTGCCTGTTATTTTTATTGTGCTACTGTTTTTTTGAAGAAGCTAAAAATTATTGCGCTACTGTCTATGAAGCACGAACACTCCTCGGATTAGGTGTGTCTCGGTGTCGGACACGTCGTGTCCGACACGACACCGACACTTGTACTTACACTGCATTATGTGATTTTTTAAAATTATTAGCTGTGTCAGCGTGTCAGTGTCCGTGTCGTGTCCGGTGTCTGTATCCGTGCTTCATACTGTTTATAAATTACGAATAATAGTTTTCACTAGTAGATTTTGGTAGCATCTCAGAGTTGAGTGCCACAACCTTGGCGATGAGCTCAACCACTGGCGGAGCCAAAAATTATATTGAGCCCAGATAAAAAATTTATTGCAAATTAACATGTGACATAATATATATATATAGTAATAAATTAAAATAAAAGAGGATCATCATTTTTTCTACAAAAGTACAGTTTGAAATAAGGAAGATGAAATATAACATCAATAATGTGTTAAATAAAATTAGGAGGTAAATGTTCTTTCCGAGACCTCTTTCCCGTGAATGTTTGAATAATATCAATATCATCACGTGACTTGAATATCTCTCGTTCGGTATAACATCGTCAAGTGACTAAATAAATTATCCTAACATTTTTTAACACCAATTTTTCAATTAATCAATTTATTTAACGCCAATTTATCAACCGTTAGAGTGAATGAGAAGAGATTAGCAACCATAGCTTTTAAAGAAGAAAAGAGAGGCAGAGAGTCGAGAGTGATAGGCAGGGAGCTCAGAGCTATTGATATTGTTTGGATAAATTGGATTAAAATTACTTTTGGTGTCTAATTACAAAAATGGGTATTTTTTATTTTGTTTTACAACTAAAATGGGTTTTCATTATAAATAATAATATTTATAAATAACGATTGAATCTTAACTTAAATAAGGAACATAAAGAAAAAAACACGTTCTAGAAACTCCAACCTAACCCATTTCATACCAATTGAATTTGCTTCCCCATCTCTCAATACTTGAATCTTTTCAGAACCTTCAATTCATACTAATTGGATCCTTCAATTTTTTGAATGTCTCTTCGTTGGAACACTATAAGTGTTAATATGTGAAATAAAAAAAATTCTCATGTCAACTATCCCATTGAGTACTTATTTATGAGGAGAAATCATGTCATTGATTTTGTAGAGGTCAACTAATCTTAGCCATTGGATTTATAACTCATCTTTAGTTCTTCACCTATAAATAGAGCTCCTCTCGGATTTAAAGAGTGTTCTTAAGGCCATAGTCCCTTTGGTTTATAATGTCCCTTCGGAATTAAGAATGGTCTTAAGAACATAGTCTCTTCGGTAAACTTTGTCCCTTTGGAAATAAGAGTATTATTAAGATCATACTCCCTTTCGATATATATCGTCCCTTCAGAAATAAGAATGATCTTAATAATATAGTGACTTTTTATGTTTTATGCCCTTAGAGAAGTTAGAGGTTAGAGTGGTGGAAACACCATATTAGATTGGTCCTAATATCATAATAGAGTGGTATCAATGCCATATTAGAGTGGTCTTAACACCATATATGAATGTGTATTTCTAGAACGGATCCTACAGTGCAGTAGGACTCCGAAACAGTTGTAGCTGGGCTGTTTTATCCTGGGGACATCGTGGTTGATAGTCTGCTTGTACAATTTTAAGCAGTGCCACGAAACGTCTTAAAGAGAGCGACCTAGTCCGCGACTCAACCTAGTAATCTCTTCGATGACAAAAATATTTTTACCTAATTTTAACTATTGTTCCAACACTCTTTAATTTCTACCAATTTTATTTGCTTCCTCATCTCTCAATACCCTTCTACCATTTAATTTCTCCTCCTCCCATATCTCCGATATTCTTTTCCCATTTCTCCATCACTCAAAGCTTGTGTGATGGCCTCAATCTTACCCAGGGAAAGAGAGATTTGCATGGCTGTGGGTTTCAGAGAGAAAGGCAACATGCAACTGGTTGAATCTGGGTTGAAGTGAAGAAGAAGCCATTGTCTGTGAAGAGTTTGCCCAATAAATTTGTTTTGTAAGTGGTTAATGGGCTTTTGGGTTGGGCTCAATATGCAAAAGTTATCGATCGAGCCCGCCGGACCGCCCCTGAGCTCAACCTATCACCCTCAATCGGAGGTCAATCCAAGGCTGTGCATAAATGTGTTGAGTTGTATTTGCGCTGCTTTTCTAGCCAAAGCACGTGCCTTTGGTCTAAAATGCTCCCTTCTGGTATGACGCCTTTCATAGCGGTGTACATTGTTAAACTTGTTTCAGTACGAGAAAAGGTTACAGTTTTTCAAGTTGACAAGAGTTTGCAGCAGAATGCTACTGATATTGTTTTCCAGTGGCAACAAGTTGTGCCGCACGCCGAGGATAGGATTTTCATGAGACTAGGTTTGCAGGCTGTGAGTACTCAGAGGTTGTGAAGGGTGGAAAACCAATAGAGCTTCAATCGAGGCTTTGTTTCTTAGAGGTGCTGATGAACTTGTCACATTATTGGATTGCTTGTTTGAATTATAAAGACCTTATCTTAGACTCTACAAAACCATAGAGACCTTGATATTGGTATCAATATATAGCCATGGTAAGGATGAGTGCAAATATATAGGGGTTTATGGTATCAAGTGTCAAGAATTACGGTTTGACGCCTTTCTTTATTGCATTTCATACTATATATAATAGTAGCAGTAATTACATGGTAATTATAATTCAAAATGACAAATATTTGTGGTCTAATTTATCTAACATATTCTAGGAAAGTAAACTATTTACAATAAAGCATGAGACCAATTCCTCATTGACACCCCCTCAAATTGATGCGGCTCGTCGATTAACATCCTTTTGCTAACAAGAAACTCATAACGTGAGCACGAAACAATCTTAATAAGAATATGTGCAACTTGAAATTGAACAACGCGGCGAGGAAGTGGTATATATATAAGTCGATTATCATAAGCATCTCGGATCGAACGACAATCGACTTTGATATGTTTGGTGCATTCATGAATTTTTTTAATATGTCAAAAGTTCATGATAAAAATAATTAAAATTTGGATCTAAAAATAATCAAATTTTAAACTTGTTTTTGGTACTTTTTATATTGTTCTAAACATGTCTAGAAAAAAATTAAACAATTTAAGAGTTAAAATATAATTAAATATTTATTTAAATGGACTAAAACCACAAGTTGGGAAATTTTATAGGGGCTTAAACATGCCACTTTTTTATGTGGACAAAAAATTAAATTTAATAATTTTTCAAGGACGAAAAGCTTATTTAACTATTCAATTAATAATGTTTAGAAATTCATGCAAGTCAATGATTCAAATTTGTTGAATCCACCCGTCATCAATATCAACATGACTATGTTAATTTAAATCATCAATATGCTTTACAATATTAAGCATGGATGTCAAAAATATAATACTAATTCACCCATTTGAATTTGATATGGTCCTAGCTAAGAGTGTGTTTTGGGCAATTCAAGCAAAAGATTTATGATTTTTTTTTCAAAGTGTGCAGTCTGGAATCTTCTTCTCATATCCCCAAAAGATACTTGACATACCTGTTTCTCATCATCAACACAAAAAGATTTACATAATCTTTATTCAATACAAAATTACAAAGCAGAATATACAGTTTATGTACTAACTACTCTACAAAAATACAGACAGATCTGAAAACTTATGACAAGCAAAACAATGATTCAAATATATTACAGAACTACGAACAAGGAGACATCCAACCCACAGTCCATCCTAATAGCAAGCCTGCTCCAACAAGACTTAATCCTAAAGCAATGGCAACAGCATATGTTGTAATATCACAATTTGGCTTGCCTTCTCTTTCATGCCTGCCATTGGAATATGTCTGCTTTCTCTTCCGTGATTTTCTACGTTCATATGACATCCATGGAAGATCCACCGGAAATAGAGTTGAGGTTGACAGATCATTATTCTTAATCTGATTGCAGAGATTTTCCAGCTGCAACAGTTTAATCAATTGCTTATAAGCAAAAAGTTGTGAAGCCTGTTTAAAAATAAGAGTAACAATGTGCTCTCTCTCTGCATAAGCTTGTTTTGCTGCTTCCTCCGCTTGCCTTGCGCGTGTTTGAGAGTGACATAATGCCTCCAATAATTGAGCTTTGCTGGTGTCTCCCTCAGAAATCTGTTGACTCTGCTTGACATCCTCATGTATGAGGGTTTGAGTGCAACCAAGTTGCAAGTCCAAACTGATATTAATCAAATCAAAAGCATGGTATCAATAGTTCCATTTTACTTAAACAATACATGCCACAAACTACAAGAGATCTTAACACGATAATGTGGTTATATGATTGATAATGACAGGAAAATACCTTGAAGATTTGTCAGACGTAAAATACAAGGGCCCTTCATTAGCAGAAAGCCCCTGCTTCCTATGTACCAATCCTGAATCTAAATTTTCCTGTGTATGAGCCGTCGAACCGGGAAAACTTCTGGATTTAGTTGAGTGATTACTAATAATACTAGAATAAGGGTATCCAGAAAGATGCTTCTTCTTTGGAGGAGGAAGATCACAATTCTCAATATGGTTGAGTGATTTGTGTGAAACAAAGGAAGCTAACTCGTCTCTGTCTGTCGTTCGCCACCATGGCTCGGCCTTATCACTTTCAATCCAAGAATAGTCTGGTTCTGGGGAAAAATCATTTGTTTGCTTGGAGGTTACCGAGCAGGCAAAAGAATCAATCTCCATTGTCTCATGTTTTGCCATCACATCCATTAGTTCAGGAAATGCTAGAGAACTCTTACTAGATGCCTTAATTTCATCATTAGCTATCAAAGTTTCTACCTCCTCCTCCAATGCACTTAACTTTTCATTTGTTACACCTTTTTGATATCCATAATTAGGTTGTGAGTGCAACCACCACCTAGGGTCAGATGATGGATGACAAAAGGAAGATTTGCTGTTAAAATGAGTGGCATTAACAGCAGTACAATCTGATTCATCTGCTGTATTGGCAGGTGCAGCATCAACCAGTTTAGATGTAGCACCGGAAGATTGGCGACAAGCCAACTTGGGAGCTCTTTTTGCATCTTCCTGCACAAAGCATCGATTAGCAGTTCTCTGCCACAGAGTCCTCACTTCTGCTGCCGCCATCAGTAGTTTATATTTAAAGCATCTGAATCCATTACAAAGGATTTATGTGAAATTATTTTACTCACAATAAAAAATAATAAAAACAGAACATCAACATACACAAGACTGGTACTGCTATAAGATACAAACATTAGCCATAATGTGGAAAAAAAGGAAGCCAAATAAAATAAAACTAATAATCTGATGTCCAGAATTCAGACAATTACTATACCGTTTTAGCAACATGTTTATAGTTTATGAATTCTGATAGTCACCAAGGTTATACTAATTTTAGTGGGAGGAAGGTGGAAATGCATTTAGACATGATACAATTTAAGATATACCTTCCAGTTTCATAGTCTTTAATATGTATAAGTGCATTTCCATCTTCCCAGTTCCACCTATTTTACCATGCATACATACATAACCTAATACAAACGAAGAGTATATTGACATGCAGGCCTTTAGGGTCAATAGGGTGTTGTTGACATGTGATTTCAAAAGGACACATGCTCTTTGGTAAAGAAATAGTTTTTTTTTAAACCCTTTTCAGCAGTAAACTTTTGGACCTTCTTGATGTCATCTGATTGTGTAAATCTACTTATGTGGTACACTCAATTGCTTTTTTATTTCTTTTATGTCGCCAGGATGTTATAGAAAAACAATACTCCCTCCAGTCCTATTTACAGGAAAACCCTATTTAGCACTAATTTTAATGTTCATTTGTTTAACCTGCAGTCAAAGTGCATGCCATAACAAAATAAAAACATGTATGACATTACTATCAGATTTTATCATTGAGACATGATTCATCAAACTTATAATAAAGATAAACGCAAAAGGAAGAAAAGGATTGATTGAGAACAAAATTTGGATGGAAAACGTAAAAGAGCACTGCAAAAAAAGAACTCAATTTCGAGTTTTTGTTAAGACACTCGTAGATTAAATGACACATACGTGAAAATCAATCAATCAACAGCCAAATTATGAAGTAGACATAGAATTGAGTGAATGAAAGAAAACTCACCAAAGAGAAAAATTGAGATTCAGAGAGAGATCCAATCCAAAAGAATCAGAATATAAAATAAAACATGTTTTTCGTTATTTTCGTTATGATTCTTGTTTTTCGGCTCGATTCATTGCAGAAAGCGGAAGACAGTTGCTAAGTATACGACGTCGTTTCGTGCATTTTCTTTTATGTCTTTGTCAATTGGGTTGGTCCATGCTTAGCAATGATGGGGTCCACAATAAAAATCCAATCTAAGCAGATTTGGACGAACTCTTTTTGTACTGCCACGTGGATGTGGTTCCAGAAAATCAACGGTGGATTTTTTGTCCTTCTGCCCATTTTAAAGATAAGAATAGGAACTCCTTTATCTACTCTTTTATCTTTCAGTTTCTTGCAAAAGAAGGAGGACAGGACACCTTTTTCTTATTAAATGGCTTTTTAAAATGAACATAGGAATGCCCCTTGCTCTCAAAGTCACACTAACTAATGGCCATATTTTACGCCAGAACAAGAATGGAAAAGGTTAGACTATTTTAACATATTATTGTTAATTTAATTTAATACATAAAGAAATGATTATTAGTTGGGAAATACTAACGACTATTATTGGAAACTTTTTAAAGACTTTAAATAATAATATTTTATATAGGGTTTGAGGTTCAAATCAAAAAAAAAAATGATAACAATTTTATTCAATGAATAGTACAAATACTCACTGTGGGGAAAATTTAAAAAATACTTTACATATTAAAACAATTCTATCATCATTGTACAATCAATTCGATTTGAGTCTTTTTAAATAGACGAATATTTGTGAAAAGAATATTTTTTAAATAGACGAAATAACAACAATCACTTAAAACTCAGATATACGTGAAAAGTTGGGGTTCGAACTCTCGTCACAATAGTGGAGCAATTTGGACATTTTTACTAGTTAAACTTGTAGAAAGAAAAAATAATATATTTTACACTTAAAAATAAAAAGTCGTATGTTTACATATGGACTAAATATTTTTAAACCAAGAATAAAAGTTTTTCTTTCTAGGAAAAACCTAAAATTTAAACCGTATAAATTTTGACATATAATATGAATATAAACCGAAGATTAAGGATAAAAAATGAAAGAGAAAAATTTGGAGAGTGTAAAAACAAACCTCTATGCTATTGTAAAAAGAATTAGGTAAAAAATACGTTTTATTTGCATCTCTCCGACAACAAGTAATCAGAGTGAAGAAGGCGCTGAAGCATGAAGAAGAAGACAGTGACACTACCGTATCTGCCTCATGACTTGATCATTTATATTTTGATGACCTTGCCGGTGAAGTCTCTTATACGTTTCAAGTGCGTTTGTAAGTTTTGGTTTTCCCTAATCTCTGATCCAAAGTTTGCTGATTCGCATTTTGAACTTACCTCCGCAACGCACACTCATAGGATCCTGTCAATATCATCGTGTTCACCTCTTCAAATTCGATCTATAGATTTTGAATCATCGCGGCTTAACAATCATTGTGATTCACTCTTTAATTTTTCGCTTCCTCCTGACATTAGAATTAGAGGTTCATGTAGAGGCTTTATATATTTGCAATGTTCTTCCAACATTTACCTATGCAATCCATCCACTGGACTTTACAAACAAATACCTTTGTCTCCTTTTGATACCAAATTAATCAAACATCATTTTGATCATCTATATGGTTTTGGTTATGACTGGTCAAGAGATGATTACCTCGTTGTTTCTTTGTCCTATGATCCAACCGTAGATTATATTTCACCAAATTTTGAGTTTTTCTCATTGAGAGATAATACATGGAAACAAATTGAGATGGAGGGTACTCACTACTATTATGTGATTTCTGTTAATGATCATGGCAAACTAGGGGTTCTCTTTAATGGAGCTATTCATTGGTTGGCTTTTTGCTATGAGTTAAAGGTGTTTGTCATTGCTGCCTTTGATTTGATGGAAAGGAAACTGTTAGACATACCTCTTCCAGATGATTTTGACCATCAAGATGCATATAGTGGTTTGTGGGTATCTCAAGAATTTCTCAGTCTTTGGGCTAGGAAGGACTGTGACCAATATTTAATATGGGTGATGAAAGATTCCAAGTTGCATTCATCTTGGACTAAGACTCTTCTTCTACGTACTGATCATAATGCCATTCCTAATTTTTCCCCTGTATGCTCTGCAAAAAATGGTGACATTATTGGAACAAATGGTGCTACTGGATTGGTGAAGTATAATAACAAAGGACAGCTCTTAGAGCATCGCTTAAACTATAATTCAGTTGGATCCAAAGGGGTCTTGTGTACAGAGTCTCTGCTTTCACTCCCTGGTGACCGTGAGCAAGA
>Ga0099826_10002534_pt1 | contig 11862 bp, 7 predicted proteins | sample Mtrugardesep15_FD_76830 | JGI IMG/M metagenome (GOLD analysis project Ga0099826, IMG submission 76830) | Root nodule microbial communities of legume samples collected from California, USA - M. trunc garden sep15 | ecosystem: Host-associated > Plants > Roots > Nodule | place: USA: California...
GTTACAATTGATCGTATGTATGTAATTTGTCCGTTGAGGTTATCAGCATGTGTTTTTTTGTAAAGGCAATCAGCCATGTACTTATCCATGCAGACATTCTATTCCATATATTGATAGGCTATTGGTCTTCTGTAGGTCGCTGATAAATTGAAATTTGTATGACATATAATCATTCTCAAAGATGCATTTGATATTAATGTTGCCAATTTGAATGGCAGTCATACACATACCGTCTTGTGCTTTGCAAACCGTCCGAAATTATCATCGCTAAACATGGAAATTATTCCAGGATTGTCCCGATTCTTTCTACTGTTAGTTATGGAGAAGTTTTGACGCATTTGATGATTAGATAAAAAATGATTCTCTAAATCTTAATGTTTAAATCTATTTTTGCATATATTTAAGGAGAGGATTTGAATGCTTGTTGGTTTAGCTTTTCTTTTCTCTTTATTGTGTCTGCTACATCTTCATTTCCTTCCCAAATACTTGTCGCGTAGATGGCTTAGAGTTCTATGTAATTACCCTGTTCGAGCTTATTCACTTTGTAGCTTACCTCTGTTTCACGTGTGTACAGGTTCCAATCACGTTTGTCGATAGAGTATATGGAAGTTCAAAGCTTGGTGGATCAGAGATTGTTGAATACCTGAAAGGCCTAGTATATCTTCTGATCACAACATAAAAATATAAATGATAACAACTTGGGACTAGCTCTTGTAGTTCAAAAACCTAATTATTGAGGACACAAGTTTGGGTGCTAGAATCTTCATAGCTCACCTTTTAAATTTTGTAGGAAGCATCTGTATGGAATATATATGGGTCCCTGTGTTTTTAAGCCTGTTGGCAAATATTGATGATTAATCGATTTTGATTTAGCTGAAGTTATGATTTTTGCTGATCCATTTGCTGGTTTTTCCTTCTAGTCACCAACCATTAATATGTAACGCTTCCTAAATGGAAATAGAACTACTGCTGTGACTCAGTCTAGGAGATTTCTTGAACATGATAAATTTTAAACCATAGACCATTGAGAGATGTTGGGTTTTCTACCTTAAGGATTGAGAGGGTTATGTGCACTGTGGCTTATGAAGCATGGTCACGAGACACACACCGACACATCAGTGCTGAATGCCGATAATATTTTGAGAAAATTATATCATTTAATGTAATCATATTTCTTGGAATTGTGTCAATGTCGAACACCAACGTTTTTCCTACACTGAGACATGTCTACTCTGAGGAATGTCTGCTTCAGTGACTGTGAGAGGAGACTAATAAAGAGGCACCACTTGCTTTATTTTGTTAGTTTTATAACCTCAGTGACAATTAGTATTGTTTATGACCAATTATATGGTGATGATGTACAAATGAAATATCATGCACAAACTTGTTTATATCATTGGATTAATAAGTCTTGCCTTTGAATTTCAAATGTGATATGATGTGACTTATTGAAACAAAGACATAAAACAAATTTGTGTATGTTACAATACTAATTTTGTTGTCCACACTAAACAAAGCCTTCATAATTTTCAATATATATAATCATGCCAATGGATTAACCAATAATTTAACATTAATACTTTAAAGCTTAATAAGGAGATACAAGGAAAATCTTGTGCAAATGATTGGTGTACACTCTGTGTGAGTGTTGTAAACTCCATAATACCTATTGGCGATTTCTACTAAAAAAAAAGCATTGTGGAGATAAATGAGTTTTTTTTTTTTTTTTTCCATTCCAAAGACAAGAAAGAATCCTCAACTAAGAACTTTTCACCAAGAACATTAACAAAATAAAATAGATAGATCACGGAAATATTGGTAAGAATATAATATTGATTTTTTTTAAGAAGAATATAATATTGATATTAATTCATGGTAACCCGAAAAAATATTGAATATATTACTTCTTAATAACTTAAAATGATTTTTTTTGGAGTAAAACTTAAAATGATTATATAGTTCATAAATTATTTGTATACGACTGAAATATTGAAATCTGTCTTCTTATGCTCTTCCTCACATACCACCAAGCTTCTGAGTGATTTTGAATGTGAAGAAAAACACACAACACAAGGAAGAAGCTGAAGCTGCAGCATAAAAGTTATGGCATCAACATTGAGAACTTCAATTGCAGTATTGTCTTCACGACGTCACTCTTCCCCTTCCACTCATTCTCTCTCCCTAACCAAAGGTAAACCCTCTTACAAACTTCACCTTCATCACAACCCATTTCATATCTGGTATTTATTTGGGCCAAAGCTATGAACTTTGTGATCTTGAGGAGTTTTGAATGGAAATGGAAATGGAAAGTGGGTTTTTCTGACACTGTGATTGTCAATGATATTTAATGGTTGTGGCTTTGCAGGGCAAGTGTCTGGGTGCAAATTTTGTGGTGGAATTGGATTTCATGGCGTTAAGGGAAAGTCTCAGTTTTCAGTTTTGAGTGTTGCCTCTGATGTTAACTCTACTCAACAGGTAGGTGAGGGATCTTCCATTTTTGTAGCTAGATTTTTGTTAAAATGAAATTCATGTTTTCCAGTTCATTCAACTGTTGTCATTAATTTTAGCAAATTATAGATTGAATTGAAGACATAATTATTGGGCCATGAGGGTTTTTGTATCTACTGCACTTACATAACCAGTGTGGAATTTGATAGTGATGATATGTCAAATGAAAAATATGTTTGGGCTTAAATTATAGTGTACAAATCTATGAATTACTGGTACAGAGACATAGAGTAAAATCACGGACAACGGACACGACACTGTGACGAGTCAATACTAGTTAGAATTTAGGAAAATGAATTAATTGAGTGTAATTATATGTGTCGGTGTAATGTCCGTGTTGGACACCAGAGTCCAGACACCCCATCAATTGGAAGCGTGTGCGACAAAGGCACACATACCTTGAAAGTTTAAACCTGTCAGTTTTTATTATTCTTTTTGTCACATTTCTATTTTTGCGTCTGCCATTGTTTGCAGTTTCTGTATTTTTTGTCTGTTTGATAACATCTCAACTCTGTAAACTTAGCATATTCAGACTCAGAGGATTGCTTATAAAGAAAGCCAAAGGCCAGTGTACCCGTTTTCTGCCATAGTTGGACAGGATGAGATGAAACTTTGCCTTCTCCTAAACGTGATTGATCCCAAGATTGGAGGTGTAATGATCATGGGGGATAGGGGAACAGGGAAATCTACAACTGTTAGGTCATTAGTTGATTTGCTTCCTGAAATCAAGGTTGTGGCCAGCGACCCGTATAATTCAGATCCAGAAGATCCGGAATTCATGGGTATTGAAGTGAGAGAGCGTGTGTGGAAAGGAGAGCAGCTTGAGGTTGTGTTTTCCAAAATTAATATGGTGGACTTGCCATTGGGAGCTACAGAAGATAGGGTCTGTGGAACAATTGATATTGAAAAGGCCCTAACTGAGGGTGTGAAGGCATTTGAGCCTGGCTTATTGGCTAAAGCTAATAGGGGAATTCTATATGTGGATGAAGTAAATCTCTTGGATGATCACTTAGTTGATGTCTTACTGGATTCTGCTGCATCGGGCTGGAACACGGTGGAGAGGGAAGGTATTTCAATTGCACATCCTGCACGGTTCATTCTAATTGGTTCGGGAAATCCTGAAGAAGGGGAACTCAGGCCACAGCTGTTGGATAGGTTTGGAATGCATGCTCAAGTGGGGACTGTGAGGGATGCTGAATTAAGGGTTAAGATTGTAGAGGAGAGAGCCCGTTTTGACAAAAATCCAAAAGAGTTTCGAGAGTCTTACAAAGCTGAGCAGGAAAAACTCCAGCAACAAATTACCGCAGCAAGGAGTTTTCTTGCTTCTGTTCAAATAGATCATGAACTCAAGGTGAAAATTTCCAAGGTTTGTGCAGAGTTGAATGTGGATGGATTAAGAGGTGACATTGTAACAAATAGAGCTGCAAAAGCTCTTGCTGCCCTCAAGGGAATAGACAAAGTAAGTGCAGAGGATATCGCTACTGTCATTCCTAACTGTTTGAGACACCGTCTTCGAAAGGATCCATTAGAGTCTATAGACTCGGGTTTACTTGTCATTGAGAAGTTTTATGAGGTATTCACCTGAACATGGTATGACTTGGTCGGTCTTCTCTGGTATTTATCACATCATGGTTTGCAAAATGGATTTTATTTTCCTAGAACGTGAGTAAGGAAGATTCTGAAATTCGAAGCTTGGCTCTTTTTTAGTGTCTTCTGCGTGTTTAGTCTGCCAGGGTAAGATAGTGTGATGATGAAATGTATGAGCTTGAGAGGCCACTGGACAATCAACAATGAACAGTTTATTGTAAACTTGGTTCATTCATTAGCTTGGCAAATACAGTTTGTACTTTGTATATTGTTGAAATGTTGATATCGTCCCTTAAGTATTTTGAATGAAATGAAGCTTCACTAAAATCATTATCTGACAAGATATTCATGCACATGACATGCTTACATTCCCCCTGCCCATGGCACTCTAACTTTCACCCAGTACTGTCGTGTGGCGCATATCAACAAACATGCAGATCTCTCTCTCTCTCTCTCTCTCTCTCTCTCACTCTCTCTTTCTCTCTCTCACATAAACTTAAATAAAATAGAAATTTAATTGAACAAAATCCTTAAAAACAAAGAAAGATGTCATTCTATAAAAAAAAATGATGTCAACATCTTAAATAGCAAATTGCCATCACATCTATGGATTAAAAATGATATGAACAATCCAAGTTCATTTTTCACCATCTCCTATTCATTTCATTCACTAGAATAAAGCCTTTGCAACATTTTATTATTCCAGATCCCAAAATTAGTCTGGAATTTTTTTCAAATCCCTTTCCATTGATTGATTCTACCGATCATTAGATATCCAAACACAAGGTGAGCAGAAATACGAGTGTTCCAAGTGATGGACAACATCCTCTTCCTTTCTTTCAGGAGATATAAATAATATTGGTGATGAATATATATTATTGTAGGATGAAGAAAAGAACATGTATATTGAGGATAATATGATACAAATAGATACTGACGTCAAGTCATTGAACTATCCTTGCTTACAACCTGGGGAACCTTGAATTTGGGATTCTGCTCTATGAAAGCCGGTGGTCGTTTGTACACAATTGATGCAGCCCTAATCAAAATTCCGGCAGTCAATCCCCATATGAGATAGTTTTTCTGCTCGATGTCAATATAGTCAAAAAAATGTATCAAATACTTCTCTCCCATCCACTCTCTCTCCTCCTGAGTCCGATTTTCATCCTGCTTAAAGCAATCACTTCAGATAACGTGAAGATGAATATGAAAAATGAAGATGACTTGAGATAAAAATAAAACTAAGCATGGTACCTTGATAAACATTTCTAAAGGTGCGTCAAATACTGATTCCACTTCTGCAGGATTCAGAACTGGTTTGAACGCTTTCTTATCATGAAGTATGCCGATGACAGGAACTACTCTTAGGAGGTGCTGTAAAAGAAACAATGATAGGTGAGATGGAATACTGGTAAAATTTCCTCATTGAAGACTTTCAATCCAAAGTACTGGTAAAGTTCCCCATTGAACATTTTCAACCCGAAGGCCGAAGCAGATGAGGAATATAACAGAAAAGGTGTGAAAACTATCCAACAACAGGGAATGTAAAATCATTGCCAATAATACAAATTTATAACCAGTGACAGCGGACCGACTTCTGAAATGATCATACTTGTATCCACATATACACCACTTTTTAAAATATAGAATGCATAAAGTTTTGAATCTGTGGCCATTATCCAACAATTAAATTTCCAACAATTTTCTCAAATTAATTCATCACACCAATCGTAAGAACGTATTTTGAACAGTCAGTAGTGTTGTTATGCTGTCTTAAATGTATGGAGTGTTGTTATTTTGAACACTGTTATGCCTGTTTATTCTGAGCAATACATTAATCTCTACTGCTAGTTTCTATGTGCAAAATTCATTATCAAAACATCACCTCTGTCCAGTTCAAAACATAAGTTCGATATTGTGGATTCATTAAACAATGCCCAGTTTAATGACCTGCAATGGATACATGAATTCTACAATTGATGGCACGAGCAATGGCGTTTCAGCAATTTTCTTTAAAGGCTGAAACAAACCATTGAATGCAACATTTCTTAGTACGTACAACCATTAACGTAGACGGTGAAGACACCTAGGGTCTGTTTGGATTGAGCTTATTTCTAGCTTATGCAAATAAATAAGTTTTTATTTATTATTCATAAGCTTGTTAAGGTAGTTTATGAAAAACAACTTATGAGGATACAATTTTCGTTAGTGAGAATTTATAAATTAATATAAAAGCTTATTTATTTACATAAGCTATTTTTCATAAGCTCAATCCAAACGGAGCCTATCAGTTTGTTCATATCCGGTTCAAATTCCTGAAAACAATAAACAGGATAGAACTCTGATTTATAAACCATTTTAACAAAGGGTATGTATCTGATTTTTAGGTCAAACCCATTCCCCAAATGGCCACTGTATTACTTCATATACAGACATGTACAGTTTATGAAACAATTTGCATCCAAGACAACAATCACAACAAGGTTTATCAACAATACCATCAGTGCCTTAGCAGCACTTGATTTTTGTGGACAATGAATCTGGGCTTATTCAAAATTTAGAAGTAACGCACCGGAAATATTCAAGAGTGAATTTATTTTCATTGAAGAGTATTTTCTATCAAATTATCATTTCAGAAATTATAACCCTCCGTCTCCAATCTTCTCAGACTCAGAGCACACATTGTCTGAAAAATTAACATGTACCACCAGCACAGAAGTATTTCATGAACCTACTAATCAATCACAGACATAATTTTCATAAAGGTGCAAAGTTTATAGCAAAACTCAATTACACATAGATACTTAAATACTAATAACTTCAGTTCAGTTGGTTAAGTGTTATACAATCACCACTAAATAACTTCAGTTCAGTTAGTGAATTGTTAAATGGAACAGATACCTTAGACAAGAATGGTTCAAGAACAGTCACAACATTGACAAGTTTTGGATCCAACCCAATTTCCTCCTCTGCCTCTCTTTTTGCAGTGTCCGCGTCATCCTTATCCCCTTCCTCCGCTTTCCCACCAGGCAATGACACTTCGCCTACATATAAAACACACACACCATCACAACAACCCTCAATTCATTCCCTCTAAATTCAAATAACCAGAATCACAACAACTAAAGTAACAAAATTTCAGCCCCCAAACCATTAGCCCAATAGTATAGGTTGGGACACAGAAAAAGTTCTATGTAACTATCAAGCAAATACACTTATCAGATTAGGCATGTCCATGTGTCAGACACACATTATCTATCTTCTAACAAATTAACTGCTAACATTTGTCTAAAAAAAAACAATTTTTACGATATAAAAACATAAACTATTGAATTTGAAACATCTTATACAAAATTATGCTACATTTGAAAAAACTATACCTGAGTGAGTAGAGAGCTTAGAAGATCGTTTAGTGAGAATAACCCTTAGATCCCCATCATCACCTTCAAATAAACAAATCAAAACAGCAGCTTTTTTAGGACTAAATTTTTCAGGATTTTGAATCAAGGTAGCTGATTCAGGAAAACCCAATTGAGAAACAACTTTGCCACCACTCTCTTCAATGCTCTGTTCCAAAACATCTTCAGAAAAAGGTGGTGGTGGCTTGTAGAGACGAAGATGTTGTGCCAACGCAAGAAGTCTCTGAGATCCACCAATGGTAACGTTGGAAGAAGAATCCATGAGTTTGGTGACAGATACTGTTCTTGGTACTAACGTTGTTGTTATTGTTCTTAGAATTGAATTCATGTGTGTGATTATGATTGAAATTAATAATATAACGCATTAACACCCACCTAACATATATCAAATTGTTATTGTTTTGCAAAAGTTAATCTAAACCGGTAAAGTAGTTAAACTAGTTGTTTAATTTTTAAGGTCTGATCCTTGTCGGAATGAAATCTTTGTCTTAGATTACATAGAAATTTGATAGGTTAGATGTTTTTACTCCTCAACATGCATTTAGAAGGTGTTTGTAACCGTGACAGGTATAAACTAATTGTAGTAAAAATAAAGTTACCTTCATCTTAAAAGTATGTTTTATTAATTTAAAAGTGAAAATAAACATTTATTTCGTAGGTAAATTTTGCTATTAAACTTTTTTGACAATTTTTTTTTAATAATGTGGTATTATTTTTATACACTAGCTCCACAATAAAAAGTTTTTTTTCAACAAGTTAAAATGAAGTATATCATCACGAAAAAAAAGTTTTGAATAACATAATGAGTGTTAAAATATAATCCAAAGAATTTAGTACAATGTTGCAATACTTAAACAAACGAGGCAACAAAAAATTACCCAGCCAAACTAGAGTATCAAAAGCAAAAGTAAACATCTCTTTTGCCTTCAATTTTCGAAAAGAAGAGCTCAATTATATCCAACAATTGTGGTAATGATTCTTCCTTATTATTAAAAATACGATTATTCATTTCTCTCTAAGTCGTCCAAGCACACGAAAATCATATTAAATATAAAATAGATTGAAAAGATTTGGAGTTACCGTTCCTCTGACCAAACTGAAGAAAGTGATCCAACACACAAATAGGATCAACAAAGGAAATGTCAAGCCAAAGCCGAATAAGATACCAAACTGAACCAAAAACGGGACCAATCCACAAAAAGATTATATGTCGACTCGTTATGAAAAATGCCTTGTGCGAATATTATTTTCATACAAATTTAAAATAAAGGGAAAAACAATTTTACCTGTTTTACTGGGAAATTTTGTACCTTATACAAAAAAATGATATTACCTTATTAACATTATTCATTATATTTTTTTAAGGGTGCATTATTTAATATTTGTGTCTTCATTATTATCATAAATGATAGTAACAAGTATTAACTCCAGAGTTCTTTCAAAAAAAAAGTATTAACTCCAGAGTGATACTCATAATATTAATTGAAGGTATAACTAAAAAAATAATTAATTGAAGGTATAATTGAAAAAAAGAATTAGCGTTACATTAAAAATTAAATGTGATGTTTATTTTATGACATTTTAAAAAAAAATATATATATGATAATTATTACAAGACGGAGGAAAATATATTTTTAAATAGTTTATTATATGGTCTATGTACAATATTTTTTTTAAAAAATGTACAGTATTGAAATAATTGATAGGTGGGCCATAATTCCCATGAGAGGATAAAACGTTAATTTAACTTCTCTTGATATAGGATTTTTTTAACAACACCCCTTAAAAACACAGGTCAACCCTAGAAAAACTAAAATACCCACAAATTAAAATTACATTTCCAAGTATGGATAAATAAATTCATTTTGTGTATTTCAAGCTTATTTTGCCTCTAACCTCTTTTAATAGTTAAAGATTCATCGAAAAGGTCATGTTTTTTGACGTTGGAATTGAGGTGAAAGAAGGTCGTGGTAGGGTTAAAGAAGAAGAGAATCCTTCATCCATGGAGGTGAGGGCTTTGAATTTGATGGAAACATCATTAGTAGTAACTGTCAATTTTTAGGGTGTTAGTAGAAAACTCATCATATAGCCTCTAATAAATAATAGGTCTAGTAAAAACATAACATAGGTTAATGGAGTATTTGCATTTGTTCATATGTAAATTTTTGAATTAAGTCCTCAAGTTCTAGAGTTGATGCTAATAATTGTTTTGTTTACGCTACTTTTAATGATATGCTGAAAAAAGACCTAAGCATAGCTCACATGATAGCCGGAGATACATTGATATGTTGGATCACGTGTTTGAATATGTAATTTATCACTTTTCAACACTTAATGCCGTAACTTTTTCTGTAAGACTTTTTTAAACAAAAAAATTTAGAATTATTTTGACGGTCATAATTTTGAACCAAACTTATGTATTTATGCTCGAAATATTACATGTATTTGATGCAAACATACGAGTGTTGCCCTTATGTTTCAGTGCATCACAAACACCTAATTTATTTTACTTTTCTTCTTCTTTTCCATCTTCATCTTCATATAATATTCATCATCTTAATATAAAAACAAAAAAAAAAACATTCTTTTTTTCTTTCAAAAATTCATCATTTCAACTTCAACAAAAACCACATAATCAAACCCTTAAATCTAAAATTAACACCACAAATCTAGAATTAACACCACCACCTTCATTCAAAACCGTATAATCTTCCTTATCAAGAGTAGTTTTTTAACAAATTTCTCTCATCCTTTTAACATCCCGTATCTTTTGGATGCATGGTATCAACACTAACAACATCTCCATCAACAATGATTTTCAATTCAACATATTTTAGCAGCATTGTTTATTCCACACTTAGTTGGTGTGATGTAGTTTTTTTATACGGGAAGTAATACATTTTGTTAGACGCTTGGAGGGCAAGGAATTAAATTGGCCTCTTTATTTTGACTTTAATATATCAGAGTAAACTAGTTAAAATCGGTTAAAAAAATCGCTTTGTTATGATTATGTTTATTAAAAAAAATCGTTAGAATTTGTCAAAACGAATATAAGAAAGACAGATCATATTAGACTTGCAGCACATGCAACCTGGTTTTGATTAGTATGACAATGATACTCATTTCCTCCATGGAAAGTGTTGTTTTACTTGGTCTATTCTTTTGCTGCAAAGTTTGGAAATTAGATTGGTCAATACATTATTAGCACACCGACTATATGATTTTGTGGTATTTTTAATTATATTAATATATTAATTAACAATATTGATGAGAGTCCACTGTCCCTCCAAAAAAAAAAATATTGATGAGAGTCCACTGCTTAGAACTTTTATAATACGGCAAGATTTTATAGCTTTGTTCGTTTCTTTTAATTAATTATTAATATTCCTTTCATTATTAGTATTAAACTTGTTTGGACTCTCAAGCTCAGCTGCCTACATACATTAGTTATTTGAATTTTTAGGAATTTTTAACATTTGAGAATTCGCATAATCTAATAGAAAATCCAATGCATGACCTCAACTTAATTTCATATCATATTAAATTTTATTTAAGGCATAAACCACCTTATTTAAAGCATTTCTCATTTTATAAGTGGCTCTATAGTAAACCTATAAGTTCCTTGAATCAGTATAAGGCTAATTTTCGTTCGACGGCTTAGAATATATTAAAAATTCTTTCCTCAACTAAAAATATTTGTTATATTTACAAAGACCAAGGTGGTTTCACAAACACATATATGCAACTTAAACTAGAAGTTCACGATGGCAGATCCAAGACCCTATGATTTAGGGGTTCAAAATTTTGAGGTGTTAACCTCTTGAGCTATTGGTGCAAAAAAAAATCAGAAGATTTAAAATTTAAAATTTAAAATATATTGAGAGTATATTAATCTGTCTATTTAAAAATAGGTATCGTTAATTTTTTTTTACATAGATTAAAATAAATGAATGAACAAGTGTAATATTTTTACATTGTAAAAGAAAGTGTAATATTTTTATACAAATTCTATCATTAATTAGTGATTACTTTATTATTATCATAAATGTGTAGCGAGATATCATGATTTAAAAAAGAGGTGCACAGTATCGATTTGAGAATATAATGGAAATAAATGATGTCTTAAGACATGAAACAAAATAAAATGACATTTATTTTATTGTACTCCCTCTATCCCTAGTTATTAGACTCACATTCCAAACAAAACTTAGACATTAAGAATCAAATATTATGCATCAAAAAATACAAGAGTAAATTACACTCCCCTCCCCTCAAAGATGCTTGAAATACACTCACCTCCCCTCTTATGTTAAAATATACAATTTCCTCCCTTGAAAAATAAAATTTA
>Ga0099826_10002536_pt1 | contig 11859 bp, 4 predicted proteins | sample Mtrugardesep15_FD_76830 | JGI IMG/M metagenome (GOLD analysis project Ga0099826, IMG submission 76830) | Root nodule microbial communities of legume samples collected from California, USA - M. trunc garden sep15 | ecosystem: Host-associated > Plants > Roots > Nodule | place: USA: California...
ACTTTTGTGGTTAAAGAATGATTAGATTATAATTATGTTTGTAACTTAAGTTTGTTATGACCTTTAAACTTATTTTAAATAAACTATTTTAATGCTAATCTTTAAAGTAGAAGCTAACCATTTTTATCTTTATTATTTTTGTATTGCCACTTTTAAAGTAGAAACTATTTGTTTAATATGAGTTACTTCCTTAGTATTGAAAGAGATAAGGATCTTGAAAGACTGTTTGAGTTGACCATAAATTTAGAGCGTTGAGTTTGACGGTCTATTTAGATTTCTTATCATAGGCAAAAGGTTCGGCTTCTCCACGAGAAGAGCTAATAAAACCTGGTCTAAATATGTGCATGGTAAGCGTTGTGCAAAAAGTGTATTCCCAAAGGGCAGTCACCACACATTTACCATGATGGTTGAGTTGAAAAATCCTCAAGGCCACTTGATCGTCAGGAAGTTGTGCGAAGCTACAACTATCTAGATACTTCTCTAGAAAGTTGTAAGAAGTTGTAGCTTTCATTAGGGGTGTACATGGATTGGGTCAAGCTAGAAAATCCGATCAAACCCACAAAAAACACCCAAAAGTGGGTTTCAGGTAAAACCAAACTCAAACAAAAGAAACCCACTTCTCCAATAATGATAACATTTTTTTATTTTTATTTTCATCGGGAAGAAGGAGAATACCAAATGTTTTGGTCATAAATCAAATATAATTTTCAAAAGTGACATAGTGTACCCATATTGAAAATCAAAACATCCTAGAGTTACAAATTATGATGTTTCACTATTTTAGTTATTTGATGAATTTTAGTTTACTGCGAGTATTTTATGATTAATTTTATTATTTGATATTATTATATATTATTTTATGATGTTAAAAAAATAGTGAAAATAAGTTATACAATTTCTTTAAGAAAATAAAAAGTAGAGTAATTTTTATGAAAAAAATATAACGACTCATCATTTAGTCATCTAATATTAAAAAAATAGAAAAATAATTAGGGTAACCCACTATACAACCCAATCCGAAAATTAGTGGGTTTGTCCAAATCGGCCCACTAATGTATCAGTTGGTTATTTTGCCTTCCCAAACCAAATTATTTGTCAATTTGGATTTTGAATAATTAAACTAAAGATTTAAAATATTTAGAACTTTTTTTTTGAGCAAAAATATTTAGAACTTATATACTCTAATCCTTGTGATATCGATACTAGTTAGTCTTTATTACTTGTTGCGGTAGTGTATACTTACATTTGATATGTATGTATCGAAAATAAAACACTATTTTTGAAGCATCCTACATGTAGTTTTTTTATTTTTTTATTTTATTTTTATTTTTATGGTTCTATAGGTACATGCGCTTTTTCTTGAAACTTTTTATTAACCAAAGATATTATAAAATACAGTATGCATTTATGGATAAATATGAATAATTAGTAAAACTACTATGTCCATTAATTAATTTATTGGATTTTTTTCTTCATATTTGTCTAGAAATTTTAAGAACAAAGGGAGGATATAGAGATGGCAAAATGGATCGATTCGATATATTTAAACTTAGATGATAATAGATGGATAAAAAAATCCATTAATAATCTACTGAAATTTCTTATTGTTGTCGATGAGTGAATGTCCTCACCTCTCTAATAGATTGTCAATGAGTATAAATGTTTGTGTTTTTGTTTGCCTGCATGACAGTATGTGGTCGAAAATATTAATCCATTTGCTATTGTTTGCCGCGACAAGGCAACATATCTTTGTTTATATTTATCATTAGACTTTTGACCTGCGCGACGCACAGGTCTTCTCGACTATAATAGAGATGATAAATAATTGTTAACGTATAAGATTATGAGTCGATCAATAAACGCAAATTAGATTATTAGAGATACAATATTACAATCAAATGATAATAAAAAAATTTATAAAGAAAAAAGATAAAAAATAATAGAAAATTATATTGTTGCACAAGTCAATTTTATTCATTACTTTTATAGTTAAACATACAAAATTAATGCAGTTCGTGGTTCCTAACAAATTATTTAGGGTAGCCGAGTTTGCACGGAAATTAGGGTATTATGTTTGTAAACGTATTAAATAAGTGTACAACAAAAAACTTGTCAAAAAAAAAATATACAATAGGTTAAGTTGCTGCACACCTAATAAAATTAATAAATAATAAGGATAATGATTAAGATATCTATTAAATTTTTGCTTTGAAAAATATTCACGGTTATTAGAGAGAGAAATGAAATGATGCAAATTTATAACCAAAATTTTAGGATAGAGTTGTTGCAAACCTAATAATGGATTAGTGAAGGGAAATTAGTAGGTTAAAATGATGCAGACTTAACAAAATTAATAAATAAGGATAATGTTAAGGATTAAGATATCTATTAAATTTTTGCTTTGAAAATTATTCACGGTTATTAGATAGAAAAATGAAAAAAATATATGATGCAAATTTAAAGCCAAAATTTTAGGATAAAGTTGTTGCAAACCTAATAAGGAATTAGTAAAAAGAAAAAAATTAGGTTAAAACTTAACAAAATTAATAAATAAAGATAAACCAATCATAAACCAATAACGATAAACTTTGCATAATAATACATTGCATACAATGCATTACAGTGTGTTATAGCAAATAATATAGCCCATACTTGCTCTGAATCTTTGACCAGTGGCTGTTAAAAAAATTAAATTAAACGTTTTATGAATGAAAATTTAATTTATAATATATTTTTTTAACCAAGCAAAAATGAATATATAAACACTGATAAAATCGTCTCCTTAGCACAAGGCGTATCAAAATAGCCATATCATATCTGTTGTGAATTCGGACTCAAAACTCACACCAATAATATTTTGATGTGTGGAGCAAAGGAAAGTACTAACCAATATAAGTAACCACAAACAACAACAACAACAATAAACCTAGATCTAATCTAAGAATCAAAGTGAAAAACACAAAAACCACAATCAAAAGATAAAGAGAGAAGAGAAACAAACACACCAAAAAATATTTACCCAGTTTGGTCCAACTTCACCTACTCTGGGGAAGAGGTTGGTCTCTCCAATCCACTATCAATGAGTTCTTACAAAGAGATACAAAAGTGTTACAAGAAATTAGATTCAACAAGCTCACAAAGAACAAACCCCTAATTTCTCCCATTTTCTCAATCTCACCAAAGAACAAGACACTCAATGATTTTCACTCACCCAAGGTGTTTACAATGTTTCCCAACCCAAGAGAATCTCTCAATAGAACCCTAATCAAAGACCCTCAAACCTAAATTACCTCATTGATTTCCCAAGTTTCTCTTTCTTGAAGCTCTCACCTCAAAAATAAATTGAAACGCTTATATAGTGCCCTGATACTGTCAAAATCGTATCACGATTCCTTACGTACGACCCAAAGTACATAAATCTTATCCAAAAATCGTGTCATGATTTGGCTTCAGTAGCAACCTCCCATTCTACCTCGAAAATTGTGTCACAGATTGTGAACTTTCATCAAACCTCAATTTTGAAAAATACAACAATATCCTTTTTTTTCCTTGGAATCATCATATTCTTTAATTTAAACATACCAATAAGGTGAAAAAAAAAATTAAGGACGCAAAATAAGTTACTCTCTTCCTCCCATTCTGAGTGCCATATTTGCAAAATAATTTATCTCAAAATAATGTCATTTTCAATTTTAATGTTTTACATTGATTTTTTTTCCTATTGCACCATTTTTTTATAATTGAGTACAAAGGTACTCGTCTCATTACAAATTAAAAAAGAACAAGAAAAACAAGACCTACAAGAAGTGGAATACAGCAAAATTCAAAGAAAAACAATCCAAAACTTAGAGGCAATGAGACAAACTATCAAACAGTCCAACCAAAATACTTGTATTATACCATTTAATTAATATTTTGTACATCATAAGTCCATATCATTGCATTCTTGATGTTAAATACATCAATACTTGATAAATTTTTAGTTTAATAAAATTGCTATTATCTTTTTATCTATCTAGTTATTTATTTTCGAATAATTTCTCTATAATTTGCTTGACATAAATTAAGCAAATGCGACACATATAATAGGACAAGATATTATTTTAATTTTTTGAATGACCATTGTTTAGAGATTGAATTGTTGATGTTTTTCCCACTTTATATAAAGGAAGTTTTGTGGTTTATATGGGTTACTGGAAAAGTATTGTCTGGAAGTGGAATTTTAATTGAACTCATGAGCTTAATTATTAGTCATCATTATGTATTAGAGAGTTGAATGCAGTGCTCAATCTCTAACAGTCTCAATGGTTTTACGCTTAGATCATGATTCATGTCACTCGCAATTAGTCTCAATAATAATGGAAAGAATTGGAAGCAGCAAGATATGAGTCCAAAGATATATATGAAAAGGAAGAAGATCATACGAGGCCAAAGTTGGCGTTGGCTGTTCCTTACTAACCGAACAGTCAAAAGTCTGCTAAATCTCACTCCTATCGCCATCTCTTCCATTCCATTGAGCCATACCAAATCCCACTACTTGGATAAATTATGCTTTTATTTTCCTTTAAAAATCATTTTTTGAATATTTATATTGTCAATAAGTAGGTATAGGTTTGAATAGTTATATACGTAAGATAGGATCATGCGACGCGCTACATGCAGAGATATGGTAACTGAGAAATGTAACATCAACGGGAATGTTCCTACCTTGATTCGGCGCATTCGGGATCTAAACAACATGAATTGGCAAGTTCAAATAAACCATATACGACGTGAAGGAAACAAATAGGCAGATTGGCTAGCAAATTTTAGTCTATCTTTAGACTCTTTTGATTTACATGTTATTGAGACTCCTCCTAGAGAGCTTCAATGTCTCATTTTTGATGATATTTCTAGCGCTTGCATGCCTCGAAATGTTCGTTTAATCGCTTAGTTTTTTTTCCTTGGGCTCAGCCCTTTTTTTGTACCAAAAAAAGAAGAAGTAGGTATATGTTTGAACTCCACTACATAATTTAGCTTTGGACTGACAACAACGTTAAAATTTTTATCGAAAGTTTGACACTTATTTGCATGTGTGAAAGGTACCTGATTTATATTATAAAAAGGGTTGAAATCCACTCATACACATACTGCAATATTTCTACCAACAAAACTATGCTCACGAGGATTGAATATTTACATTTAGATAATGTGATTAGCAACCAACCTAGTCATACATTGTTGTAATTTTAGAGTTTTTTTCTCAAAACATATTAGAAATAATTCTTATTTTACTTGACTATTATTTTGACTAAGTGTTGGTATACTTAATCAAAGTTGTAAATGAAGGTTTATACAGGTGCTTGAAATAATACTTATTTTATCTCGACTAATTTTGGTGGTACACTTTTACTTATATGTTAAATATGTTTTTGATCTCTATAAATATATTAACTTTTTTGTTTTAGTTCTTCTAAAAAATTTCTTTAATTTTTAGTCCCTCAAAATTTTTCAGTCTTCACTTTTGATCTCTCCTTTAAAGTAAACTCATATATAGAATTTATATTTTTGAATAAAACTTTGCAGAAAATTTATAATATTATAAAAATCTCTCACAAAAAAAATTAGAATTTCATAACAAAACATAAATTAAATATGAATGTTTATATTTTTGGCGGTAAAAAAATCATATTTAATTTATGTTTTGTTAAAAAAAAATATTTTTTTCGGAGATATTTTTACAATATTCTATACATTTCTGCATAATTTTATTAAAAAAAAAAATACTAAAATTAATTTAAAAATAGGGACCAAAAGTAGTGATTGAAAATTTTATAGGGACCAAAAGGTGAAGAAAATTATTAGAGGGACTAAAATAAAAGGTTGGTATATTTATAGGGATCAAAAACATATTTAACCCTTACTCGTATATGAGTCAAAGTAGATAACAAAAAACAGGGTTCATTGTCTACTACACAACATATACACAAAAAAATGTCATCCACGCACAAAACCAACAATTTTTTTTTTTTAGGGAAAAACCAACAACAACAACTTGTCTCTCAATATTTTTATTTCTGGATTACATTTTTGGTGTTCATTAGATTCAAGTTGTTCTATCAAATCTGATATGATTTACATCAAGGAAGAATTCGTTATATTATGATAGAATATGTGTTTATGAGACGGATAAATATATAAGTTGTGTATGAGTTATTGGTGCAAGATGTTAATAGAGTTGCATCAGCGGTTTGACATATAAGTTTAGTAATCTCTCTATTACTTATATTTTGTTTGATACTTATATGTGGATGTTGATTAGTATTTGGAGATAATTTTAAGGACTAATTTATACTACATAAATTTGACATCCTTTTGTTGTTAATTTAGTTTTTAGTTATTATACCCCATCATACGCATATACAGATTACATCAAATCAAGATATAAGATATAAGAGAGATCACATGTTTTATTTTTAAATAATACAAAAAAAAAAAAGACTGTTTAGCCACTTTTTGTTTCATATATAAATCTTCGAGCAACATGTATATACAGGGACCGGAGTTCAAACCACGAACACCCCACTTATTCACATTTAAGGTGAATTTCTCTAGCCGCTAGACTACTTAACCCCAAAAAAAAAAAAATCTTCGAGCAGCTTCCACCATTTTCCCTTAAACCAGTTTGCTAATTTTCTTATTCTTATTTATTAATTTTGTTAAGTTTTAACCTAATTTTTCTCCTCTACTAATCCTTATTAGGTTTGCAACAATTCAATCCTAAAATTTTGGCTCTAAATAATGCTAATGCTCAACCCTAAAATTTTGGCTCTAAATTTGCATCATTAAATGATAATCCCTTATTCCTTAAAAAAAAAAAAATTCATTTTTATCATGATGTGTCATCGTTTGTATAAATCTGTTGTTTCTGTACACTTATTCTTATTTATTAATTTTGTTACGTCTGCAGCAACTAAACCTAATAATTTTCCTCTAAAATGCTGCATTAGGTTAGCAACAATTTAGCTTAACAAATTCCATCTAAAACGTTGTTGAATGCATATTAAGTTAATTTTAATCATAATATTTTATACTTACTAAGTTTGTTTATGATTTTTAATTAGACTTGCGCGATGCACGGGTCAAAAATCTAGTATACCATTCATATAGTGAATTAAACATACCCTAAAGTAATGCTTTATGGCCGCCCAAGAACTCTCGGCTATAGATTCAACTATGGTGTCTGGATGATCCATATTGAGACGTTTTTGTTTCTTTTCTCTTTGGATTTACCAGCTTAGCTAATACTAACTATTTTGGAATCAATAGAGATTTTCATCTTTTTGCTAAATGAGTTTGGATTTCATGTCAAAAACTATAAATATGAGGGTAATCAAACACATTTATACATCCAACAACACAAAAAACATGAACAATGTGGGACTCCAATACAATTTCAGTAAATATTTTGTTTGGAAGAAAACAAAATGGAATTAAAATTAAGAGTTACATCCTAGCTAGCACAATGTGTGCATGGAATTGTAACCAAGAAATGTCATACAAAGGTCACAAAGTCAAATCAACTAATAAAAATTGAATCGCTAAGTGGGCTTTCAAGACAAACTATAAAAGATTTGACTATCATGTTTTCTACTCTATGACATTCTCACGCGTCCTATTTTTTTTTTCTTTCAAAAATACTTTTGGTTTGAATTAAATAATCTGAATTTGTTTTTGATTATACAATTCAAAACATTTAGAAATGGTTGGAGCCTGAAGCACTATGAAACACCTTGATCATGAAGTACATTGGAACAATTCAAATTATAAAATATGAACGCCTTTTGTCAGTTTGGATTATATAATCCAAAATGTGTAAAAACATTTCGGATTATATAATCTGAAATTTATCAACACAGAGACATACATGGTCTGTTTTGGCTGAGACATGTCTTTGGCAGTTAAATTGCTCCTAAACGACAAAATCATTAATCAGATGTCCAAACATAAACTTTAATCCAAAACAGCAATTAACAACACAACACAATTTTCAAACAGTAGATTAAAAATAAGAATGATCCCAAAGTTACAAATTAGTTCAAACATAACATTTAAATCAAAATAAAAATTATCCAACAGTTACAACAACATAACATATAAAATCAACCCCTTCCACCTCTGTCGCCCTAAACATCACGCCTACGGTGATAAACCCGCCCTCCATGAACCTCTCCGCAAATGTTAGACACAATCCGTGATCAATCAGGGTGTAGCCGGTATCCTAGAGCCACTGAAAATCAGTGTCTCTCAAACCATCACACCACCACCATGCTGCCATCATAGTCATATGTTTGCATCATCATGTATCGCCTCTATCTTGTTCCCGTTGTTTACACATTTTGAATTGCCTCGCCACTGCAAAAATTAGAAACAAAAAATTAACATCAGGTTCACAATAATCAAAATAATACATTACAAAAATTAACAACATTTTACAATCATTAAAGTATCACAATAATAGGTGTAGTGTCTTACCATTCCATCAACCACCATCCTAGCCACGTGAACATGGTACATCGTGAGCACAATCAAGTCGTGTGGGCCATCAGGTTAGTCATCAAGCTCCTATGGCTATGGCACACGCTGCTGCTTCTTATCATCACCCACCCTCTAAGCCACCCTACACCTACCGCTCCATCTCCATCTCCTTCTGAGGCTCGTATTGTGGCTCAAGATGGTTCCCTTGAGATGTACCCTCGCCATCAGCACCAGCAAGGTGTGCCCTTCCCCCACCACCCCCACACCTGGACACTCTACCCTCCTCCCGCCTTCTTTCCACAAGCTTTCTCCTAATAGAACCATGCATTGTTGTTTCGTCACTCCTGGTGTGCTCAACATATTGCATCCACGTAACATGCATAAAATGGTAACACAATCGACATATAATACACAAAACAGTAAAAACAAAGACTACTGGTACAACTCGGATTTTAAAATTCGAACTGCAACATTCCTGTTTGGATTTTAAAATCCGAACTGGTACAGTTCTCAGGGTAAAAAACGAACTAATATGCTTGTTAATATATACTGAAATGGTTCGGATTATATAACCCGAAGGGTATTTTTGGAAATTAAATAGGGCGCGTTAGAACCTCATAGGATGGGAAAAGTAATAGTCAAAAGATTTACCCATCAAACATGCAAGTCAAATGATAAATCATAAAACTTAGCTTTAAGCTAGCAAATTACTAACACTTTCATCATACCAAACAAATACTAACACCTTCAATGGAGATGTCTTGTTTCACATGACATCCGTAAGCGTAGATGGCACCTTCACCTCCACATGACTTAACATGTGATAAACACCTTTAACTGAATAACCTTGTTTTTCTGCAACAAATAAAATAAAATATTATACAACATCGAACAACTCCTCCAACTTATCCTCCTCCCAAGAATGAACCTCCTACGGCACCTCCACCCAACACCCTCAATACCCAATCTTAAATTACACATGTTCCATAACAACCACAAATTGATTTTCAACTAACTCAAACAATCTACTAAATCTTAAACATAAGAGTCTTCTCCCTCAAACTATGGGTCTACCAGAAAAAAATGTATATGCCATGTTACCTACCGCTCTCACAGAGTTATCATCAAAACCATTCCCAACCCCATCTCAATACCTCTTTGGACACCCATAATGTCTTTCCACCACGCTGATGCTTTATGCTCCCCTCTTTCACACAACCACCCTCCAAACCATTCAGAGGCACCAACACCTTAAACCACAAACCCTTGATCCACATGCATCCACCAACATCATTTTTCTTACAAAGAAATGTTAAAATTCTATTTCAAAATCTTAAGTCTCCCAGTCAATACACACATGATCTCATTTAATCACTGGAATAATCAAAGATGTACGCCAACATTGTTGCATTTTGTGGAGTTGTGGCAACAAAGTATAATCAAAGATGTACACCAACAATGTTGCATTTTGTGTTTTCATGAAGTATAAAACCAAAGCCATTTTTTTATTTCGTGTCTTTTTTCTTTGGTTGTGTAGGAAATTTTTTGGGTTTTAAACAGTTTGTGACAAGTAAGAATGCAAAAAAAGGTTGTATCATTTAGTCCGACTATCAACTCTTGATGTATTTCTTAGAAATCGTGGTTGAACCTAACATAACCCCACAAAACCGGCTTGTGGGGTAATGATTGCTCCCACTTATAAACACATGTTTATCCCATGTGACATAATAAATGGTGGATGACACGATAGTGGAAACATGATAGCGTGTTGCTCAATGGATCTTGGAAAGACTCATACCATCTTATAAATCGTGATTGGGCCTAACACAACCCCACAAAACCGACTTGTGATGTGATGATTATCCCTATTGATAAACACATGTTCATGTCATATGTTGTCCGATGAGGAACACTTTAAGAGTATTTGATTGGAGAGAAGCGAAATTCTATTTAACAGGAAGGTGCCATACCTTACGGAGGGGATCAGTAATGTTAAAAGGTTGGTCTGGTCTTCTTATAGCAAGCTCAAAAATTCGGTAGCCCCATGCTACTAATTTTAGTATCAGTCTCATATAAATCTCAAAAAGTCTAAACTGCGGAAATTAGGGGTGGGCAAAGTTAACCAAAAACCAATCTGAACCGGTTAACCGAACCGAACCATATTAAAATTAACCGAACCATTGCATTGGTTAACCGAATTGAACCGTTATTTGAAGATGGTTTACTAACCGAACCGAACTTTTATTAGATTCAGTTAACTGGTATTAACCGAACCGAACCGAACCATTATAATTTACAACTCAATTAATCAGTTATCACACCAAACTTCTTTTCACACAAAACGTGAGGTAACCCTTTTCTAAACCCTAATTTCAATTTCAATTTCAATTTCTAAACCCTAATTTCTCCTCTTCAAGGACCAGTGATGGAGATATCGAAGCTTTCTTCACCTCACTCAATTCAATCTTCTGCAATTTTCCCACTTCTTCGATCAGTGACCATCGACCAGTAGCGCTTCCCACTTCTGCGATTTATTTTCCTTCAGAGACCATTTTTTTATGCGATCTTCACCTCTTCTTTGAACTCTTATGCGAACTCTTCACCTAAGGTACAAATTAGTTTATGGGTATGATGTGTTTTGAGTTTTGTTTTTTGGGTATGATTGATTTTGGTTTTTGGGTATCATTTTGTTTGATTTTTGTTTCTGGGTATGATTGATTTTGGTTTGTGGGCATGTTTTTGTTTCTGGCATGTTTGTGTGATTATATGATGAGTGTTAATTTGTTAGTGATTGTTGCAAATCTACGGTATACTATAGTCTATGGTATAAGAGATATCTTAGTAAGTATAATCAATTTATTTTTTCGGATTAAGTCCTTCTTGTGGAGAAGGCAAAATCACTCTATCAAGGATGGACTCGACTAGCTATCGATAGATAGTGAACCCGTATAAATATATCATGTCATTCTTTTGGGACAAGATCATTATGTGGTTCGCTTCCCCCATTGAGTTTATAAACTCCCTCTGTGTCATTTGGTTCCTTGCAGTATTAGCTATTCTTTTCTTTACTCTTGATGGTGATTGTAGATTAGTGCCAACATGAGCCATTTCACTGAGGTTGATTTTCTATTCATTGATATACAAATGATATAATATCCGTTCTTAGACTTGAGGTAATTTGGTTTGTTCTCAATTTGTATTAGTCTTTTGATGGAATGTTTTATAATTGTATTCATATACTTGGATAATGTGGCTGATTAATGCTATTAGTAAGTGTTGAAAATGTATATTCCAAACCAATAGTTTTCTTTGGTTATGTTATTATGATTCAATTGTGCTCAT
>Ga0099826_10002537_pt1 | contig 11858 bp, 10 predicted proteins | sample Mtrugardesep15_FD_76830 | JGI IMG/M metagenome (GOLD analysis project Ga0099826, IMG submission 76830) | Root nodule microbial communities of legume samples collected from California, USA - M. trunc garden sep15 | ecosystem: Host-associated > Plants > Roots > Nodule | place: USA: California...
AAACAAAGGCACCAATATCATGTATACTTATAAATAACTTTGAATAATAGATTGAGTGAACAATTAACTTAGTTTCTTACACTGAGTTCAACTTTATATCCTAGTGATGGTTTCAAGTCATTTACTATCTATACAATTTGTACTCTTGTAGAGAAATTTTACACAGTAATTTTTGAATTCAAGAAAAGACTCAATTGAATATGAGTTGAAACACCATGAATTTGAAGGGATTAAAGATGTCAATTTTCAAATATTAATTGTTAATTATTGGTGAACTATGTTAAAATTAGTTAAAACCGTTAAATCAATTTCGTATTTATAGATTGATAGAGTCCTACAACCTGCGTTTAATATTTCGGTTAGATTATTATGAAGAGAAAGAAAAAAAAGTACACATAAACACAAAATATTTGATATCTAACAAACAATCTCCCAAAATTTCACTCTTATTTTACCTATCTTCTTCAAATGTCAATTGCGATAAAATAAATCTAACTTCCTCGAGAGGAAGATCTGTTAATCAACAACTTCAGAAGGATGTATGAGAATGGAAGTGTCTATATTGAAAGCAAAAATAGACCAAATAGGTCGAATACTTTTCTGGGTCCTTTAAGTTACACTTTTGTTTCAGATAGGTTCTTTAAGTTTATAAGATTTCAGATATGTCCTTTAAGTTTTGAGTTTGTTTCAGATAGGTCCTATAAGTTTCTAAGGTTTCAGATAAGTCATTTAAGTTTCGAGTTTGTTTCAGATAAGTCATTTCTATTCAACTATTTCTCTATCACATAAAAGACCTATCTGAAACAAACTCGAAACTTAAAGGACTTATCTGAAACCTTATAAACTTAAATGACCTATCCGAAACAAACTCGAAACTTAAAGGACCTATCTGAAACCTTGAAAACTTAAAAGATCTATCTGAAACAAACATTAAACTTAAAGGACTCGAAGATGTATGTGACCTTAATTAAGGATAAACATTAAGATACAACGATTTACCTTATGAATATCAATAATCATAACTACTAACTACTAACCAATCAACCATTATTAAATAGATTTATTTTAAATTAATTAAACTAAACATAACTCGAATTGGTTAAACCAAAAATGTTAAATTAACATATTAAAATACTATAAATGAAATTGAAAAAAAGAAATTATAAATTATGTTAAAGACAACCTAAAATAACATGACATTAAACAAGAAAAAAACTCAGAATAAATTTGGTTAGTGGAGTGGCATGCATTTCGCCAACACGACATCTCCATCTATTTCCTTCTAGTTAGTAACAAAAAGAAAACTGAAAAAACAAACAAACAAACAAAAAACAGCAAACTCTAAATATGTGTTTCACCAACCTGTCTTCCAATTTTAGCCCTCATGTCATGGCCTCAATCTTATTGATATATTTGGGTCATAAATTTACGTTACCTATTCTTCTTGTAATGCCCACATTTTTGTCTCAAGGTACGTATCTTATAATTTTTCATTTATCATTTTTCTGCATTTTCTTCTTCCTTTTATTTCTCTAAATAATTAATTTATATCTTCTTCATTACATGTAATGTTTATTCATGTACATTTTAAGCCCCCATAGATTCTAATATTTCAGATGCTTCACCTACACTTGATTATAATTCATTAAGTATGTAATAACTTTATTATCTTTATTTTTTTTCTTCCTTTTTCATGCATGATGAATATGAAGAAGGTTTATGTGATTGTTATTAAATTGGTAAAAGATAATTATTGATTTTCAGCTCCTAATTAATTTCATGTGTTGTTTGTTGGTGACTAATAGGTGTAGGTACACGTGAGGGTTCAATTGTGGGCATTTGTTATGTATGTGAATTGTTGATTCTCTTCTACCTTGAGTAAGCATATACAAGAGATTCAATAAATAATCATGTGTGACACTATTGATCGACCTGTTAAAGGTTGGTGAATCTATGTTATTATTGCAATTTCATTATCCCTTTGCATTTCATTGTCAATTTCTTAAATTTTGTTATTATTCTATATATATAATCAAGTTTGTATTAGAATATGAAATTTCAGGCCTTAAATTTGAACATAATTTTTTTATGTACGAAGCTGAAGAACATGAAAAAATAGAAACTTTTTTTTGACACAAAAAAACAATGCAAATTGAATGCATCTTGTTCAAACTTTTGTTGGTAAGTCTTTTTATTTTTTTTTTAAATTTCTGCGAAAAAACAGGTCTTGAGATTGAATATTTGGAGGATGAAAAGAAAACAAGGCTTGGATCCTTAAAGAAGGTGGCAATAAGTGCATCTTCTAAGTTCAAACATTCCTTCAAGAAGGGGCGAAGGCACAACAGGGTTATATCTGTCATCGAGGATGAAATCGATACAGAAGAGTTGCAGGCAATCGATGCTTTTCGTCAAGCACTTATCCTAGAAGAGCTATTACCCTCAAAACATGATGATCATCATATGATGCTAAGGTAGCCCTTGAGACTCATATAGTTAATAGCTGCAGCATCACCTTATGCTTTGATTAGACAGTTCTTAATGTGCTATTATTGATGTATTATATGACGATTTAGATTCTTGAGAGCAAGAAAGTTTGACATTGAAAAAACAAAGCAAATGTGGGCAGATATGCTCCAATGGAGGAGGGAATTTGGTGCTGACACTATCATGGAGGTATTTCAGAGGAAAATTAAATATAAATTAAGAAAAAACACTAATCATAATTATATTTTTTTATGCAACATTTTAGCATTGTGACTGACATAAATTTCTTTCGGTTTTGTTAAGGATTTTGAATTCGAGGAGATAGACGAAGTTCTAAAATACTACCCTCAAGGAACACATGGAGTTGATAAGGATGGAAGACCTGTTTACATTGAAAGGTTGGGTTTGGTTGATTCAAACAAGTTGATGCAAGTAACGACTATGGACCGATATCTTAAGTACCATGTACGAGAGTTTGAGAAGACATCCAATGTTAAGATGCCTGCTTGTTCAATTGCAGCAAAGAAGCACATTGATCAAAGCACAACTATCTTGGATGTTCAAGGAGTGGTATGTATCAAAATCATACAACGCTAAAACTATTTACTTATAAAACCAGAACGAGAAAATAACTATTATAACACTTTAATTCAATGATAGTTCATTTCTTATTATACTTGGTGCATACCATATCATTTAATAACTTGTTATACAAGTAAAGAAGTTTCAAATAAGTACTGACTGCATAGCATGGTTGATCAGGGTCTCAAAAGTATGAATAAAGCTGCAAGAGATCTTATCCAAGGGCTTCAGAAGATTGATGGTGACAACTATCCAGAGGTACTATTTTTACCTACTCAATCATATTGGTTCAAATGTAATCTTCTGACATTACCTTAGTTCAACTTTTCTTTTCATACAGTCCCTGAACCGTATGTTCATCATCAATGCTGGTTCGGGATTTAGGATTTTGTGGAACACTGTTAAGTCCTTCCTTGATCCCAAGACCACGTCGAAAATCCACGTAAGCTTTTTATTTTGTATTGTTTTTTATATACTTAACAGTTTGAAGTAGTGTTGAATTTCTGATTTCAGTTAAGTAGGAGCATTAACCATATTACTAATTTATTGATCAGGTCTTAGGTAACAAATACCAGAGCAAGTTGCTTGAAATCATTGATGCCAGGTCTATATTTTATTCTTTCTCATTGAACTATTTTTTTTCCCTCTCTCATTAATCAAATTGATTAGTGAGCATGCTCTTTCAATCATCGATGTCACAGAATATGAATCTAATTGCTACTTAGTATTAGTATATTTAACACCTTATGTTTTTCTGTTTAACAGTGAACTTCCAGAGTTCTTGGGGGGTACTTGTACTTGTGCAGACAAAGGTGGTTGCATGCTTTCTGACAAGGGACCATGGAATGATCCAGAAATCTTGAAGGTAGTTTCATGGTAGAAAGATTAAAAAACAAATTGTTGTATAATTAGAAGAAAAAAAAATAATGACATTTTTTTTTTCCTGATGAATTAGATGGTTCAAAACGGTGAAGCAAAATGCAGAAGGAAAACTTTATCCGATGTTGAGGAGAAAACAATCATCGAAGACGAAGCAGTGTGTCAAAAGGTAGGTAGTTAGCTTCCTACTTCTTTATAGTTTCAAGAGCATAGTTTGGTTATGAAACTTGATTGATATCCTTTCTTTTTCTTATGATATTCAGGGATGTGATTCTTTCAACAAAGAATATGTTCTCGAGGAGGCATGCAATGCTATTGCAGAAGTAAGTTTCATAGAGCAAGTTTCATTACTTGATGAAAATTAAAAACAAATGATGATATTTCATATTCATTCGACTCACTTTTAACTGCAAAACTAACCTGTTTTTGGGTATTCCCCTTCTATTTTGCAGGTAGCAAAACAATGTAATGCATATCAGTTTGATACCTTGGTCCCAATGAATGACAAACAAGTATCTTGGGAGGAATCAGTACAAAATGATCAAAAGGCACTTTCTAAAAGTATTTGATACCGTTCTATGATTATTTTTACAGACAAATTTATTTTGTCAAGCATAATCTGCATACCCCATTTTATCAACGCAGTAAAAAATGAGACTTTGATAAAATACTAAATAGATAATTTCCGTTGATGTGCAGATTGCTTTGGGAACAATGTATGCAAGACTGGATTTAGAAATCAATTTTCCTGCAGAATTATGGCCATGGTTTTGGGAATCATGACATTCATCCGCATGACACGGAATATACCAACAAAAATGACTTCAATTGCATTGTATGGTAACTCGGTATATATTGATGGCAATATGGTGAAAGCAGCACCTGTCATTTCCGTTGATGATCACATGGCTCTAATGAAGCGCATGACCGATCTAGAAGAGAAGGTGAATATTCTCAGCACGAGACCTTCCATGCCACCTGAAATGGAGGAATTGCTCAACAGCACTCTAAACCGTGTCGATACATTGGAGCAAGAGTTGGCTACAGCCAAGAAGGTACAGTTTTTCCAGCTACTTCACAATTTTATAATAATTTCAGAACATATTTGTAATTTATTTGTTCTTTTTTATTGGCATTAGGCACTTGATGATGCCCTTGCTAAGAAAGTGGAGCTTCAATCACATATTGACAAAAAGAAAAAGAAGAAAAAGTTGGTAGGTCATTTTAACTTTGACAATGATCCATTACTTGCCATGCATTGTTTCTATAAATATATTCATTTTTTCTTTTATCTTATACAAGTTTCTGTGTTTGCGATTGCAGTTCCACTGGTAATTAATTACTAAGGTGACCTCAAATATTAAACATTATTTAAGACTTGTAAAGTTGGTGGCGTTTCAATATCGTATGAGCCCCATAGATGCTACTGCATTCAGCTTTGTATATTCATTGTAAAAAACAATGTGTTATCCTTCACAACTGTGTATATTGTGTATATGTTAAATAAAACTAGGCATGGTTTAGTTTTAGCAAGAATCAGTTTATGTTAAATTTATTTTCAATCTTTAAATAAGACTTAAGGATTCAGATTTCTTGCAGTGAGAAAATCATGCAATCACAATCAACAAGAAAATACCATGTGATCAAAAGAGTGGACAACTCAAATGTTGAATCAACAAATTGAGTTTAAAAGTTTTAAAATGATAGACATTCCCAAGTACAAAAAATATGGAACCTTGTTATTTAACCAAATAGAGTACTACAAAACAAAAAGTTAGAGAATTTATAAAACCGAGTTGAATAATAGATTTGAGTGAAATAAAATTAATTCTAATCGACAACAACATATTCAGCATCGTCATCCGCTGTTGTCACGTTCTTGACAACATTTTCACCTTCTGAGGGATGTGTTTTCTTCATGAATTCCAACAGCAATTCTTTGATTTGCCTCATGTCTATTTTCAACTCAGTTAGCAGCTTCCCTTGTTCACTGGCTAACTTTTCCAAAGCACTCATTCTGCTCTCCATTGCACTCATCATCGGATCCGACGGGTCCGAGTCCAACCAATGGTTAGGATTCTTTGGGGGAAACACAAGCATAAAGGCAATTGTTAGAAACAGTCTGAATATGCTAGAATATTGTAAAATAAATTTAGGGAGATGTTGAACTTTTTTTCCTAGTAGTACAAGTTTAGTATATTAGGAAATATCACATGAATGTAGGGATTTACCAAGTAAGCTTATAAACTATATATATCTAATATAATGTATTGTAGGTATTATGAAATGAAATAAATTAATTCAGCCAATCAAATTTGCAAAGATCCCTAAAACAGAAAAAGGAAGTCCATGTACAATCATTGGCAATGGGATCAAAACAGCAACTTAACAACCTAACTGACTAAACTATCTATAAACAACAAACATAACTAATTCCTATTTCATTATACTTATTTTATTAATCTCAGCATTTAAGAAAACAACGATAGACAAGGTCGACACTTACATCCGCATGAACAGGGTTCAACCTAAGGTGTGAGTAATTCACTATGAACAAGAAGCCATGACAAATTTGAAGAACAAACTATCAAGTTTGGAGTTAAACGATAAAATTCCTATCTTCAACTTAAAATCAATTTTAAATGCAAAATCAATTCAAATTGACAACAACGAATTCAGGATCGTTATCCCCTGTTGTCACTTTCCTGACAAAATTTTCATCCTTTGAGGGAGGTGTTTTCTTATTAAATTCCAAAAGCAATTCTTTGATTTGTCCCATATCAATTTTCAACTCAGTCAACAGCTTCCCTTGTTCACTGGCCAGCTTTTCCAAAGCGCTCATTCTGTTCTCTGTCGCACTCATCATTAGATCCAACTGGTCTGACCAATTGTTAGGATTCTTTAGAACAACACAAGCATAAACAAAATTGTTAGAAACCATCTAAATATTCTAGAATTTTGTAAAATGAATATAGAGAGATATTGAATTTTTTCCTTATGGTACAAGTTTAGTACATTAGGAAATATCCCATGAATGTAGGGATCTTAACAACCTAACTAACTAAATTACGATCAATCAATGAATCAATTAAATTTATGGCAACCTAAGGACGACACTTACCTCCTCGCAAACAGCTATATCATTATCTTCAGCTTCAGACCTCGATTCAGCAGTGGAGGTATCAATCCCTTTACCTGCAAGAAAGAAGTAACATAATCTATCAAGTCATAAGATTAAAAGGACACTGAAGAGGAACATGAATCAAAAAAAGGCTCCACTCGGTTCAACCAAATAATGAATACCATACAACAAATTACCATTGGGAATCGTGGCTTAGCATGTGCAACAACCTTCCCTTCACTGTTTAGAACTTTTACCGCCTGCCCTGGTTGCCTTGCTTTACCACTGAGAATCATCTGCAAAATGTTTTTCTGCATACAATTAACAGTTAGCATGTAACAAGTTTGATATAGTAGATCATCTGATGAAAAATCAGAAGGCAAGTACAGCACAACACATAACCTAACCTTCAAAATTTCAGGGCTTTTCCAAGGTCCTTTATCGGATCTGAGGCAACCTCCATGATCAGCACATGTGCAGGTACCTCCCAAAAATTCTGGCAACTCACTTTATTAAGTTCACAAAAAATCAGTCCTTTCAAACTGATAATGCAAATTGGTACACTGCGTCAATCGAAAAAACTAGGACAAAATTCTGAAACATACGAAGTAATAGAAATGTGTAAGAAATCCATTATGTACCTGGCATTGATTACTTCTAGCAATTTTCTTTGGTAGTTATTTCCAAGAACCTAAATAATGATCCCAAAGAGGTGTCAAGCAAGGTCACCAGCCTTAAACCATCAACAAATCACAATGGACTCTTAGAGAGAATATATCAATTTTACATACATGAACCATTGAAGCTATTTCTATTTTGGGATCACGAAAATTGGTGTAATTGTTACACTGCAACATAAACTCAGGGCTAGCATTTATGATAAAGAATTGCGAACCAGTCTGTATCATTCATAAAAGAGAACAAAAATCATTAATCAGTGAGACATAAGTACATGTTAATCTTAATATGTTTCCTAGAACTAAACCGACAAAATCAAAATAAAGAACATATAAAATCACAAGATTGCTCACCACCACAGCAGGGTAGTTGTCACCAATTATCTCTTGTATACGCAATTTGATTTCGCCAATCTGTAGATAATTGAAAAAGTCCTAAAAACACAACTATAGCGTAAATATTTTTGCATGCTATTAGAAATTCACAGGCAATGCAATTAGGAAAATTAATTGCAACATACCATGCCTTGAACATCAATGATTTTAGTTATTGAATCTATGTTCCTCTTGGAAGAAATTGTGCAAGCAGGAAACTTTACCGCAAACAATTTCTCGTAGTCCTGTACTGAGTACTTCACATATCTATCCGTAGTTGCAACTTGCATAAGTTTGTTTGGATCCACTTTTCCAAGTTTTTCAATGAAAACAGGCCTTCCTTCCTTATCAAGAAAGACAACGCAATCCATAAACCACCAGCACCAAACATAAGAATTAAACTTAACATTTTGGCAGTCACAACGTGGGAAAATTTCCATAATTATCTGGTTTAAAGAGTTAGGTCTTTTGTTCTTGTATACACTCCTTCTGAACTCCTAATAAATAGATGAAAAATAAACTAATTTCACAACTTTAGGAAAAGTAGTTACTCTTATTTTTTTCTTTCTCAAATTGGTAAAAATGTTTGTATTTTTTAAATTACTTAAAAACTTGCATGAGACAGCCTGCGGGTTAACGTAATTATCTTCAACTATGTAGTTTATTAGGGTTGTTGTTGGTACCGTTGTCTTCATTATCTCTTCAATTTTGGATTGTCCATCGGTCTAGACTCAAACGATAAAAATATCGAAATTGTTAGGTCAACGTCATGATAGGAGTTCAAACTCCCAACCCCTCCACTGTATGTGAGTTTTGATGATCATTTGTCATTTCGTCAATATGTCTAAAAAAAGGTTTTTATGGATTAGGTTTTTGAAAAGAAAATGTTTAAAGTTATTTTGAAAATTTGAGTAAAATCTAAGATAACTTTTTTTTTGTGCGAAAAAACTGAAAGATATGCGACATGATGGAAGATATGAATGAAGTTTCTACTCGTCGGATGATTGGTGTTTAGTTTTCTCTTTTATGATCTTTGATCCTCTATTTATCCAGAAAAAAGTAAACAATTAGAGGACTAAAATTGTAATTAAGTTTTAATAAAGGCTAAATGTATTTTTTTGAAAGATACAGAGACTAAAGTTAGAACTTAGAAGTCCACGGTTTTATATGAACCAAAACCATATTTATCATATTCATTTTATCATAGAAATCATTCAATTGTTTTCTTAAGAAATGTCCATAATCCTAAAGGAAGTTTAATACGAGACGGAGATAATAAAAAATTTATGCACCATACAAAAATCATCATTTCTATAACTAAAGTTTTAATCAAAGCCAAATAATTCTCATGATCTAACAATTGTGAATCATTTACGATGTAAACAATTATTTATAATGTAATTGCGTATCGGTTGAATCCTTAAAATACAATAAAATCTCAATTTATTTATTTTTAAAACTTGGTATATAGTCATAAGATTTTTTTGTTAAGCAAGGAGAGAGGACAGACATCAGGAGGCATCATCGACATCCCAACTAGGTTGGCACCTCAAGATACCTCCATCATGTGCCGCCAAACTCGAAAATTTATTAAAAAAGGGGGAAAAGATATTTACAAAAATTGGGGGGACTATACCAAAACCCACAAAAAAACAGCAAAATACAGGAAAAGAAACAAAAAAAACAACAAAACAGCTCAAAAATAGATTAAGGGAATCTATAATTCGGTAACCCACATCTGTCCCTAAAAACAAAAATCAATCTTCACCTCATCTGAAAGAGTGTCAAGCCAACCAACTATAGAATGACCCAAAGCAGCCAACTTGTCTGCGCAACAATATCCTCTAATATTTCAATGGAGAAGATTCATTGAGCCGGTGGTTGAGTGTCACCCCGTCCACGGAATTTTGATGTCTGCTTTGATAAGACATGTTGTACCTTAAGTTTCTGTTTCTGATTTCGTGTAAGAACAGGCATGAAACCATCAGCTGCTTCAGCTGCTGACCTTGCATCATATTCACGGACTCTTTCCCACAAATCTAAACCATGCTGGATATTCTTGTTAGGATGAACCTCTTGTCTTTGCAAAGTAACCACATTATGTTCCTTTGATGCTTCAGTAACCAAAGACATTTTCAATGCTTGTGAACCAGGAAGAACATCATCTATACATATAGTCATAAGAACGATTAATCTGATGACAAATCTCACAATTCACTTGTGGTGATCTTATTTAAACTCAAAGAAAAGAGGATTTCAATATAAAACATTTAGATTAACTAACTCTAAGATCTCAAACCTACACCATTAACCTACCAAGACTCGATTAATTTAGGTTTCATTTTCAAATACTAAAATATTGTATTCCATTATATCGAAGTACAATTTTTTTTTACTCAAAATCCATTTTAAACAATGTGATTATATTTTTCATCATATAAAAAAATTAAATGAAATTACTCATCATTCTGAATTGGTGTGAATTATTATTTTTCTTATATTTAAAAGAATAGAACCACTCATATAGCACCATTAATCGAGTAGACTAATTCCACTGTCCATTAGTGAGACTCAATTGAACGAAGAACAAAGCTTTGTGTGGATGATCCAACACATGAACTGTTAGCATTTGGAGGATTCGAACATGAGATCTTGAGATGAACATACTCTAAATCAACCCAAGTTATATACTTTTTTTTTTAAGAACCCAGGTTATATACATAATATTCATTAATCATGATTGGTTCAAATATACAATGGAAAATCGTGATTAATGACGATCTAACTCGTGGTTAATTTTTTTGAAGAAAATGATTAATGAATTGTGACTTCTTGTTATATTCATGAACCATCAATTGAACCCGATTATCCACATATTTGAATGTGTTGAACATAAAAATTATTGTGGAAATTTGATTCAGATTTACTTGTCAAAATATCATTTTCTATTACGATTATAATGAATTTAAGAATAACTTGATATTCTATCTTTTTCCTATGATATGAGGAATGTGATTCTCTCAACAAAGAATCTGTTCTCGAGGAGGCATGCCATGCTATAGCAAATAGTTAAGGAAACTGCATAAATGATCATAATTTATCTAAGCATATAGTAATTTACTATGAACTAGAAGCCATGGCAAATTTGAAGAACGAAATTAGATCAAGTTACATTACTTGATGAAATGAAAACAAATGATGATTCATTTTCATTCCTCTCGTAACTAACCTGTTTTTTACAACAATGAATCATAGTCTATGATTCATGTGTGAAAATCATTTATACAAACTATTACAATCACCAAACTCAGGGATAACAAAAGGATGTCTAAGTATATAGAGAGGAAATGATGAAGATCATGATGAACACTATCAAGAAGGTTTTGGCTCCATTTTTGGATTTCAAACTTCAATCGGATTTCAATCAAAGCAGTGAGAATTGATGTTTTAAAGACTCAAACAATGTAGATCAAGCATAGCTTTAAGGGAATCTAAAGAAAATTTGAAGAAAGACAATAAAAATCAATAAACAGAAAATGCAGGAAAGAAATGTAAAGTGCATGAAAATTTTCTGGAATTTTTTAAATTGGGATCAAAGATGATGGTTATGGCTCGATGATACCGGTTGATGTGAAACTAAGACGAAGTTCCAAGAAAGAAATTTAAAACTTACAAAGCGGATTAAACTAGAAGATGAAGACCGAGGTGAGTGACTACCACTTCCATCTCTATTTTTCATT
>Ga0099826_10002538_pt1 | contig 11857 bp, 3 predicted proteins | sample Mtrugardesep15_FD_76830 | JGI IMG/M metagenome (GOLD analysis project Ga0099826, IMG submission 76830) | Root nodule microbial communities of legume samples collected from California, USA - M. trunc garden sep15 | ecosystem: Host-associated > Plants > Roots > Nodule | place: USA: California...
CATAGGGGGCTGATTTGTATTTAAATTAGTTAGGGGTCCATAACCGCAACTTTTAGAAAGATAGGGGTCCAAAAGTGCAATTAAGCCTTTATTTTATACTATTACATGTTCTCGAAACTCACCCCTTCGTTGTTTGTGTTTGCTGGCTTGGCACTGCGGTTGCGAAACCATAGTTCTAAAGGTTATGAGTCTTGGAGTCAAGTACATGCCTTCCATAAAGACTTGTCTTGTGTCGTTTGTTATTTTGGAAAAAAAGCACCGCTCTGATAGTGACACGGGAAAAAGGGATATGCTTACTTATTTAGTCTTGTACAAGAAAACCATTGTTTATGATGTAAATTAAATTATTTTCATAAGAAAAAGATTCCATATTAATTTTTTTATAATTTTCAAGGAAGTGACATGTGGAATATGTTTGTGAGTCACTGTGGTATCCTAAATCTTGTAGAAAAATTCTTATATTAATTTGAAAGTTTTTATTTGACATTCTCCGCTGCGAATCACACTCTATGTTTGAATAAATAATAGTAATAATTATTGTGGGATTTAGGGTGTCATAGAGTTGACGTGCCCATATGTCAGACGCCACGTTGGCAGAGACTAATTTGGTCGATAATAACAAACATTTCAAAGGACTAAATTGATTGATTTGCAAAAAAATGTTTTGGCTTTCTTCCCAAACGGCTCTTTTCTTCCCCAACGACTCTTTCTTCCCCAATTGTATAAAATTGAAACCTTAATTACACAATCTGCAATCTACACTCTAAAATCACCAAAATTTGAAAGTCAAAATCCTTCAAAATTTCTTGAAGTAAAATTATTGAAATTGAATCTGAAATGATGGGGAGTCAATATGGAAAAAAAACAGTTATGAAAGTCGAGCTTCATCTTCAAGCTCCAAGTTTAAGGTGTTGTGAGGGTGTTTGAATGTTGGTGTCCTATAATTTGTGTTGTTAGAAAATCCAATACTTTAAAAAACTCAGGAAGGCCATTCTATGCTTGCCCTCTGGTAAAGTTCTAATGAAAAGAGGTTGAAGATGATCGAGGAATGTAACATTTCTGTAATAATATTACCATCAAATTAGTCCCTGAATTATTTCTCTATCTATCAAATAGATCCCTCCGTTATATTAAAAAACCATCAAATAAGAACCTGAATTGTTTAATCAGATATCAAATTGATTCTTGAAACATACGTGTACAAAATAAACTAAAAAAAACTAGAACACACAAATTGAAACTGAAATATTACATAGACAAAAGTCATAGCCGAACACAACAACTTCAAAAACGTGATAATCGCCGGAGATGATGATGATTTTGGAGAGGTGAGAATGGAGAAAGTTTTAGCGGGAAGGAGAAGAGTCAATGACGTTTTTTTATGTTTCTGAGAGAAATATGAAGAAGGGGGTATGAGTAATACAAGGGCAAAATTGGAATAACATAAAAAATAAAACTGAAAAAGTGAAAACTGGAATTTTTTCACTATCCATCAAATTAGTCCTTGAACACATGACTTCCTTTTTGCCACGTGTACAAGATAACACAACATGCAAGGCGGCAAATCAGCATGGCTAACAGAGCACTTGGACGGAGGAACCTTTTTGATGGATGTCTGACAAATTCAGGGACTAAATTGATATTTCACATAATTGAGGGATGAATTTGGCCGACCCGTAAAAATTCAGGGACGAATTTGATGGTTCACTCAAATATATGAACACATAGTTTTGAAAATCGGACCGGACCAGCCGGTCAAACCGGTCCGATCATGAACCGGATAACTGGTTCAGTTGATATATTGGATCAGTAATGCAATCAAACCGGTATGAACCGGACAAACTCTGTTAAAACCGGAGGTTTAATAAGCCGACTGGGTTACAATTTTTTTTAATACTTAGCTAGCTTCGCCAAATATATAGGAAAAATAAAAAATACTTTTGCAAATATCATCTTGATCTTTTGTTGTTGATAAAACTCTCTATGTATTTACTATAAGGACTTAAAGTGGCAAACCAAGAAAATAAATATATCAATCAAGTGATAATGTGTTGTTTTTCATATTTCTACTAATAATTTTCACAAATAAACTTATTTAGGACGGCTAAATCTATAATATAAGAGTAGTTAAACACAAAAATACACTTATAAAAAAATGGGGTAACCAAGGCCACCCCAAGTTAACACTACCATTCGCTATGCTCTCTAAGTTTGAATTCATCTTATTGTGTAAACGACTAAACGAGCCTCGTGTCAGCTAAGAAATTTTTTGATTATACCAACTTCAACTATCTTTCATTCAGCTTATCATATGTTCAACTCTCCTCAATTCAGTCAGCTCACCTTAAATTCAATTGTAGGCCGTTTTCAGCCAAGAAAATAGTTTTATTTTATTTTATAAAAACACACACAGGGGCGGAGCCACCTCTTAACGAGGGTGTGCACCTGCAGCCCCTGAATTGTAAGATTTCAACTAGTTATTTTAGTTTATTTACACCTTTGCACACATTGGAAAATTTATTTTGCACCAGCAACATGCTGTTTCAGAGAGATTTTGCACTTATCCAATTATTCTTCTCTCACCTTCTGAAGCATAAAGAGGTGCTTTGACAATTACTCTCAACACCTCTGAGCATACACATCGCCTGCTGCATGCCGTGGTATCACAGTTTTCAATAGCATTTTGTCAGATTTTTTCTTAACACCGTGGTATTGTATTGCTACGGTAGCTTTTCTGTTTTCTTTATAAAAATAATATAAAATATAAATGTCAGAGATATTATGATGTTTGATGGAACCCATTTTAAAGTTTTAGATAAGTAGTATGAATATTTTAAAAATGTAAGTGAGTGATTTAAATAATTAAAAAGTATAAAATAATATAATATATTGAGCGAAGTCCATTTATATATGGTGCTCTAGCCGCCAAATAGTGGCTTTGACAAATTTTCCACTTGTTTAGATTAGTTTTCCACATTTTTTTATTATATTGTATCACTTCAAATTTAGTTCACAGAATTAAAATAAAAGAAAATGTAGAACAAATACATACATGTTCTTTAAGTCATGATCAGGACTACAACACATGGCTAAGTTCAATGTTTTGCATATCTAATACGGAAAATACTTATATGTTATAAATATTTGGGCACAAATATTTCAGCATACACATAACAAAATATATATAATTTTTCTTAAAAATAAAAAATATCATATAATTATTTTAAAATACATATTATTTAATTCTTTCATATTTTTTATCTTTTCTCAAATATGTGAGTGTACTCTTATATTGTGTCCATCCAAAATTAGTTCATATAATACTCAACAAATATTTTTTGTTTATTTAACTCATTCTCTTTTTTTTTACTATATCCATTCTAAAATTATTGTGGATCATCAATTTGTCATATAAAAATGTCTAAAATAAATATCATTTTTCTTTTTTAATTTTATATTAATTATTTATCTAATTATACTTCTAAATCAATATTGTCTACATACTTTTGAATCATGAACGACGTGAAAATTTATGTGCTTTATATTTGAAAAAAAATAGTTTTTGGTTAAGTAAACAATTATGAAATTATATAAATTTTATTGTTTAAATTATTTACACTAAAAACTCTGCGCCTCCTGACCCAGGTCCTTGATCCGCCACTGCGCGCACACATATATATGAAAAATCCTTAGATTAGGTAAAGTTCACAAAAAATCATAATAGAACATTTTTGTATTGGTTCAATCACATATTTCGTTAATTTATTTTCGAGTACGATGAACAGGTTATGAACTTTGAAGATGTCAACCCAGTCCTCTTTGAAGAGTTTAGCTTACGTTCATCTTTTATGACTCTCAAACACGCATAGATGCTTAGTAATTAGCCTAAATCAAAACACAATATATTTTAGACTGGAATATGAATGATGTACAACAAAGGTGAACATAAACGTAACTAATATACAAACAAGCATCTAGATCACACGTACACACCAAGAATGAATGAATTTTTTTAAAAAAAATGTACACAAAGAAGTTATATTTAAAATTTTCAAGTGGCCTAATGTTTGTGGGTTGCTTTGGAATACTTGGTCTTGATCCAGTGGAGACCAACCGAGGTACCATCCTTTAATTTCTTCATGCCGGTGGAGGCCACTCCTTTGGTCTTACCTAAACCTTCCCCAAACTTTTCCTTGTATTTTGTTGTGCTCTTGTTGTCATTTGAACCAGCCATAACAGGGTCTGGACCATTGTCCCACTGGTCTGCCCAAGAAGTTCCATATGAGTTGTACACGTTCCCATGATTCATAGCTTCTCGATCTAGTTCTTTCTTTGTTCTTCTCTGTTCCTACCAACAAAATTGCTTTGTATATGAAAATTGAAATTCAATTGAAGGATTACCAATTAATTATGCAGTGTGTATATAACGATGAATGATAGGCATATTTATACTAGTAGTCGTTGATATATTTTATTTTGAACAAACTAGTCGTCATTGATTACAAAATTCAATTATATCCAAATGCATGAGCTGTTTAGAGCGTGTGAAATTTAGCACGTGAAGAACTGCCTCCACTTATATTATTTATAATTTTTATCAGACAAATGATAATCACTATTTAACAATATTAATCAAAGAGTTAAAAGCACATTCTTCTTTATTGCATGGAGAGGGAAAAATTATTAATAATACATACGCCACCATGTTCAACAAAGACGTCCCTCTAGAAGGAAGCTTCTCTTGAGTTTAGTCTTGAGAAGTTTATTGACCAGTTGTATTGATAAAAAAATGCATCTGGATGTTTGGACCAACATATGTCAACCTGTTATATTCACCGTGTTTATGCGCCAACTTATGTGTTTATTCCAAAAAAGGACTCTCTTAGAAGCTTCAAGGTCCATCTGGATATATGATTTAATTTAATTTATACAGTCAAACTGAAAATATGAAGTCAAAGAATTGCACCCAATGGTTTCTCAAACAAAATGGACTGGCACATTCTGATGTGGCCGGGATAATGAAAAATGATTAAGAAATTGTGAAATTTTTTCTTTCATATCTCTTACGGCCTTTAGAATTTCCCTCTTATCTCTATTTAGATTGTAGCAATCCTCAGAAAAACACGCTTCAAATTTTGGAATTTGATCGGGACGAAACAAAGAAAGATTAAGCAAATGAGTCAGGATTAAGAAATTCATAAAAATGAAATATAAGCATAAGTATAAGTATAAATGAAAGTATATAGGTGCAAAATAGTAGAAGTATAAATGGAAAATATTGAAAATCAAGTAAAAGAGAGTTCTATTGATGGATGATTCAGAAGAGCAGAAAGAAGAATAAATGTCCAAGCCTTTTTTTATGATGGAGAAAACCCACTCAAAGTCATGTCTTTGAGCACATCTTCATATGCATCTAGATGAGGCGATGAAAGTACCGTCAAAGGAGGGATGACGTTGTAGGAGGTGGTCCCAAAGGGAGAAACACCTTTGTTGAAGGAGTCGACTGGACAACATCCTTCAAAACTTGAGTCTTTTTTTTTTCTTTCCTTTTTTTTTTTTATCTAATTTCTCTATACATCGCAATATGAGATTCTTAACATGAGGAAAAGACAAAGAGTCGTTGACCGAAGAGAATTGATTTTACGTTCTCAAAATAGGGCAAACAACTCACCTTCATAGGAGGGAGTGGAAGATAATGAGTAGTAAAATTCTCTTCATCACATAGGGGACATCCTTCTCCTATCATATAGCTTGAAGGCAAGTATATGAAACAATGATAAAATTATAGCGAACTTATAAATTTGCATACACATTTTGGATTTTAGATACCGAAATGATGAAGAATAAAACAATTAAATCAAACATCAAAGATTTAGGCAAATGTGCACTGACCTCTTGTTGAAAACGGTATGAAATGCGATGGATATAACCAACTTTAGTTGAAAAATGATACAACATAGTATGATTCGATTTTGGGGACTTTCTAGGTTTGAAAACAAAAATGGAGAAATGAGAGAAAGAGACCGAACATGTTTTCTATATTGACATGGTTCAAGGGTTCCAGAAACTAAATCATGTTTTTCTTGTTCAATTTGTAGAATGAACGGGAGCAAAATTGGAAATTTAAAGGTTGCGTGAGAGGGATTGGGGGTTTACTAAAAAAAATTGTAACAAAAATGGATTAATATGTGGGCTTTGGCATTCTTTGCTAGGAAATCTTACTTCATACATCCCATTCATATCAGATTTTTTGAAATTCAATATGTTTAAAAAGTTTCACAAACTTAATTTATTTCTCCAGATCTTTGGTCATTTGGACGACATGCGTTTGAAAAGAAAAAAAATTGTCTTAACTTGTTAAAAATAGAAGGTATTTTCTCTATAAAAAAAGAGAGAAGGTATTTTGGGTAGTTTATGCATTTTCAAAGGATAATCTCATTATGGGGTATTATTCAATTACTATCGAATAACTAACTATATGGTCGGAGGCTTTTTTGAACGAATTTATCTTTCATAATAGAATTCTATAATTAAATTTACCGGTCAGGATTATTTTAAATTATCTATTATCTTTCGTAATACAAATACAAGGAAGTACACCAAAAACGCCGATAGACAATCATGTTAGTGTACATATGTCTTTCTGCTGGTATGAATAAATTGCTTAATAACAATTATTTACCGGTCATGATTATTTTAAATTAATGTTATTATTGTGTATAAATCGCTCAAATCTCATCTTAACGATCAAGATTAAAAACTACGTGACATCATGAATAAAACCCGTAATTGTATAACCTCTGAGATGGAAAAATCACTTCCACTTGTAAATGGTGGCTCGTGAAAATTAGTTGGATTTTTTACTAAACTTTATTTATCTTACGACCAAACTCTCAATCCGAAGAACGGTTAAACAAAATGGATAGTAGCAATGCAATTGGAATCAATGACATGATATTTGATAAATGGAAGGTCCAACTTAATTAATGTGTGTCGAGTGGTTATGAAACAAACCTCATTTTCAACTGCAAAAAGATGCATGGGTCATGAAAACTCGATGAAGGGCTGATATATCAATTGACACCGCTCAATAAGGTATTATCTAAACGTGTATGAATTGTCGATAAGGAAACTAGGGAGTACGTAGATACTTTAAATAAAGTACTTAATTTTTTGTTTTTTTAGGGGAGGAAAGTACAAACTTAAAAACGCACATTTTTCTTACATAGAAAATTAAGGAGCATATCAACAATTGAGTGAGACGCAATTGAAGACAACCTAGACAACGGGTACAAACAAGCATGGATAGTGGATAAATAGCCCTAAATGTAAAAAAATAATTAAAAACCATCTAATTTAAAATTTTGGTCATAAGTAGTCTGAACCCAACAATGTAATAGATGATTATTTTACCTCACCTACCGATTAATTCAAGTTTTAAGTTTAACTAAACTCAACCCAAACCGATCCATGTGCACCTTTAATTGGAGTCATAGATACCTATTGTTTTTTATTCCCATCTTTAATGCTACAATCCTCTTTATCTCATGGTAAACTTACTCTATCAGTTTCCATATATGCATATAATTAGGCTGGTTAATGCTTCATAAAGTTGTGCGGTGCTAAACCAATGCCTACAATTAGGTCGTGGCGTGACTGGTATCTATAAGTAATCAAATGGCTACTTTCACAGTGTAATTTCTTTTTTATTCTTGGTTGGGCATGTATATATGGTTGCTAGCTAACCTGCTTAAGCTTATCCTTAAAACATATTGATCATTCTCTATCCATACATAGATAACCAACAATTATTTTTACTATTTATTTTGTAACCTCTTCAATATTCCGAAGTTCGGTCTAATTAATTATTGTTTTAGTCATTCATTCTTTATTGGAAGGAGAACAACTTAACAACTTAGCCGACAATTATTTTAAGAGACATTTTTTTTGAGAAAATTATTTTAAGAGACATTGTTATATGTTTCTTTCATATAATTCATATCAACTGGTCCATTTGATTGATAAATGATAATTGTATGATTACACGCCGGCACCAGCAACTATCATAAAACATGATGGTAATTGTCACCTCATCATCATGATTCACACTAATGCACAATCTATCCATTTCGTCGCTGTTTAATTTGGCTCAGATTATTTTCTGCGGTTTGTTGCTAGCCAGGCAGAAATTTTTAAGTGGAATTAAAAATCGCATCTTCAGACAAATTACAGAACATGACACGTGCCAGATTTTAGCTGATGAATTTTACAAATACTAACCATCTCTAAGGTTCAAGGCTACATGAATGTTGAGTAAACTTATAAAGATGTAAACCTCTTAGAGGGAAAAAGAACTAATTCAATAAAAAATGGTTTATTTAATTAGTTTCAAACAAATTGAGAAGATAATCATGGAAATCTCATGCACAATTTTTCTTCTTCTTCAGCTGATTTAATGATAAAGTGATTTGATGGTTTACCAAAAATTAGATATAATTAATTTGTAATAAGTAATGACTAGTTACTAATATTAGTCCCGTTTAGTTTGAGATTATTTTAAGTTTATGTAAATAAATAAGTTTTTATTGTAATTTATAATCTCTTACTAACGAAAATTTTATCTTCATAAACTGTTTTTTTATTATTACCATAAAAAATTATAAATAATACATAAAAATTTCTTATCAAAAAAAAATAATACATAAAAATTTACTTATTTGCATAAACTGTTTTAATAAGTTAATTCAAATGGGCTAGTCATCTTAAAACGGTTTGCTTTTTATTTTCCAAATTCCTTTTACATCTTTTGTATATCTTTTGTATATATATGATGGCTTGGATGTAACATGTTTGTGTGATGTTTTCAAATGAGACGAAGTAGCTCGGTCCCTCCTTTGTAATTGCAACAGCTGAACAACTGTGGAGACCCAACTTTATTTAATTGAGAAAGTTACGTATGGCCGACTTAAACACAAACGTACACAAGGTTTTGTTGGTATATAAGTATAATTTAGAGTCTCACGTTAAATAAAAAATAGATATTAAATAACATATAAATGATAATAATCAGATATTATATTTACTTTTTTAAAGTTTAAGTTGAAGATATAATGTTTAATTCTACTTATATAATTGTTTAAAGTTCAATGCGAAAATTCATGTCTCCCCTCATAACCCAATGCCCCTTTTATAATTTTATTAAGTTTCCTACATCTCATGTTTCTCAATCAAAAACTTCTCATTATTTTTTTGAAAAGTTAGCAAGCAGTGATCTCAAATTAATTTCAAAAGACATTAGCATGTTGTCTTGTCATAAATCACCGATGAAAAAAATCTACTATTCACAAGTAAGAAGGGAGAGAGGATGGCGATTATCTACGTTTTAATGGAAAATGTATAATTTAGCAAGTATTTTGTATGGTGTACGAATGGAACTAAGAACTGCTTGAAATTATATCTAAGTGTCTATCAAAAGTAGAAGTTAATAACTTTTTCTATTGTAATGTTCGAGTCATTCTAATTTTAACTATACTTATAGGAAGAACAATGTGATTTGAGTCGTTGAACCATCATGAATCAATGACTTAGAATATCAATCTACGTCAACTATATATTTGACGAGAGAAGTTAATCAAAGCACACAACACACCCTTTTTTGTCTGTCTTTTACACATGTTCTTCGTATAAGTATAGTTAACATAATAAGTGTCAGCTTGATAAAAACATAAGTAGGTATAAGTGTCTCAAAACTCAAGTCATGTTTGTTTTCATTTGTTTTGTCAAAGCGACACCGTTAGTCATCGTTGCAACGGTGACAATGAAGATGACTATAAACTTTTACTTATAAAAGATGGTATCATATACCATTGGTATTTTGTGCAATTTTTATGTATCCCCTTTCGATGCATGATGGGCCATAAATTTAAATTTCTACTTTTAAATACCAACATCAATCATCATTAAGATTTCCAACTATTTTTAATTATATCAAGCATTTATCAAACTGGACCAGGGTACAACTTACCTCCCTTATGACAATTAAAGAAAGCATTACATTTTTGTTCACTAAATTAAAACTTACTTCCAAGTTATCCACCGACAACTGTGTAAGTTGTAACTTGTAACCAATCATGCTAGGTCCTCGTACTCAGCTATGATACATAACAGACCTGCATCATTCCATGCAATGCTATATAAATCACTTTTTCTTCTCCACTTACATAACTCAATTTCACTCACTTTTCATCTATATATACCTATTTGGCTAAACTTGGCAACTTAATAGTATATTATATGAAATGAATCATGGAATATCAAAGATCCTTCAGCAACGACTCTAATAACTTCCAAAAAAAGTTAATTACCACACGTACTCTTTCTTCACAACATAGCCTCGCATCAGTTCCTTCTCTCAACTCAAAATCACAACAATTTCATAATTCTTCCTTCGCATGCCTCACAACTCTCAAATTCCACACTTACATATCCTCTTTAACACTTGTAGGAAAATTCCTCTACACTGGTTCATCCAACACAGAAGTCACATCATGGAACCTTTCTCATGTTCATTCTCACCCTCAACAATCAATTAACACTAACACAATAATATCTGGAAATGGTGCTGTGAAATCCATTGTAGTTCATTCGGACAAGCTTTTCACTGCTCACCAAGATAACAAAATCCGCGTTTGGAAAATCACCAATATTAACAATGAATCTCAACAACAAAAGTTCACCCATTTAGCCACACTCCCAACATTCATAGACCGTTTCACGAAAATCTTTATCCCGAAAAACCATGTTAATATTCGAAGGCACAAAAAATGTACATGGGTGCACCATGTTGACACAGTCTCATCTCTTGCCTTATCTAAAGATGGAACCTTGTTGTATTCTGTTTCATGGGACAGAACAATAAAGGTGTGGAAAACCAATGACTTCACATGTTTGGAATCAGTGCAAAATGCACATGACGATGCAATAAACGCAATCACAGTTTCTAATGATGGATATGTTTACACCGGATCAACAGATAAAAAAATTAAGGTTTGGAAGAAAAATAAAGGAGAGAAGAAACATTTGTTATTAGTTGATACTTTGGAGAAACACAGGTCTGGGATTAATGCATTGGCTCTTAACAGTGATGGTTCTGTTTTGTATTCAGGTGCATGTGATAGATCAATATTGGTATCTGAAAAAAGTGAAAATGGTAATTTGATAGTCATAGGTGCTCTTCGTGGCCACACAAAGTCTATATTGTGTTTGTCTGTGGTTTCTGATTTGGTGTGCAGTGGTTCTGAGGATAAGACAATTCGAATTTGGCGAGGTAATACTAATAATGTTCTTAGAGAGTATTGTTGTTTAAGTGCTTTGGAAGGGCATAAAGGTCCAGTTAAGTGCCTAACTATTGTGCTTGATCATTTTGATCAACCGTCTGAAGCATCTTTTCTTATCTACAGTGGAAGTTTGGACTGTGATATTAAGGTTTGGAAGATTTTTGTTCCTCTTCTCTAAACAGTATATATCTAATTTTTGCCTAACTCCTCATTCTCTTTTAGAAATTTTATGTTCTTTTGTGGAACCTTGGATTTCTCAATATTGCCATCATTGTAGTAGCAATTCTCAATACTTTGGCCAATGATTCCTCATTCAGATATATAAAAAGAAATGAGTAAATAGTCAATTACCCCCCCGAAATTGTTACTTTCGTCAAAAACCCCCTTGAATTTTGCAAAACGTCAAAAACCCCCTTGAAATTGTCAAGTGTCTGTCAATTACCCCCTCCGTTAATTTCCTCCATCCAACATGATGATGTGGCCGTTAAGTGCCATGTGGCACTGCCACATGGTCAGAAAAG
>Ga0099826_10002539_pt1 | contig 11857 bp, 5 predicted proteins | sample Mtrugardesep15_FD_76830 | JGI IMG/M metagenome (GOLD analysis project Ga0099826, IMG submission 76830) | Root nodule microbial communities of legume samples collected from California, USA - M. trunc garden sep15 | ecosystem: Host-associated > Plants > Roots > Nodule | place: USA: California...
AACAAATTCCATATAAGATGTTGTTGAATGCATATTAAGTTAATTTTAATCATAATATTGTATACTTATTAAGTTTGTCTGTGATTTTTAGTTAGACCTGCGCGACGCGCGGGTCAAAAGTCTAGTATAATTCGAACCAATCAAGTACATGATGTTTTTGTGGTCCACATTGCATCGACAAAGACCTTTGATATCAATTACATAGCAATTTTTTGGGTTTCAACATGTTTCAGATTGTATAATCCAAAAATCCCTCTACAAGAGTTCAGATTATATAATCCAAAGAAAGGGTATTTTGAAAAGAATAAAAACTTAGGACGCGTGAGAAACATATAGGGTGAAAAAAGTAATAACCAAACGTATTTATAAAAAAATTAAAAAATTCCAAAAGCATACAAAGCAATGGGCTTCGATGGAATATTTCATAGATTGGGCCTGACAAACAGAAAAAAATATGAAAATTGCTCTGTAGCACCTCAATTTTTCATTCGATCGGATCGTAACTTCCAGTCGGCTATTTTTATGTGTTAAAATCCCCGATCAAATGTAACTCCTGACAATGTATTTCCAGCAGAGTGAACAATTTTAAGGTGTCTAGTGTCGGAAAAATATATCTCTAAGCCCAGCATGAGTATGTATGGTAACGACAAGTTGGGCATCTACTTGTTTTCTTTATCTGAAGGATTAGGAATCTACTTGTTGTGAAGGCAAAACTGATAAATAGATGACGCGTGAAACTTGAGAAAGATCTTACATTAAAAAATTGAGTGTATGAAAACACAATCATATTTGTCCTCATGCAAGTCAATTTTGTTCATAAAGTATTCTCTTGATGAATTTACACCCATTTCGTCCAAGCTAAGCATAAGCCAAGTTCTCATATTTTTGGATCTCACGAGCTGAACATGATTTTTGTCTACCAAAAGTATGACCAAGTTCAATTTATTTGCACATGAAGAAGCAACCTATCATATCCCAGCATTTGTTATATGTATGGACCATCCTCGTGGCAAAAAGTTTATGCAAGCTTAGAAGAATTTGTCTTTATTATTGGGATTTACAAAAATTATAAAATCGATATTTTAAATATTTAATAAATAAAAAAAAGTAGTCCCACACTCATGAGCATCACTTAAAAGGGTTCCAAAAGTGGGCGCAAATTAAGGAAAATTCCTCAATATTCCTCAAAAGTGAAAGAAACGGCCTTTGGTCCAGCCATAAAGATTAAAATTATGACTGTGTTCAATGGGACCTCTCCATAGCTTAAAAAGTTAAATGTCAATTTCTCAATATCCATCCTTTTCTTTATTTCACGCAGATTTGCTTCCATATCTTGCTACATATATTTTCTCAATCTTTCATAAATTTGTGATTCATATAGTACAGGGGTGTATTTCACTAGTAGTAATGCTAGTAAATATAAAACAACTAAAGGATTCCTTGATTCAAATATAGATTTTATAACTAAGTGATTGAGTTCCTCTAAATTCTTTTAAAGATAAATTGTTTCGAAAATTTAAGTTTAAATTCTTGTTGTAACAATTTTTTGTCGGACTTTTTTTTACTTTTCCGCTGACTCTGATTAGTATGTCTTCATTCCCAAAGGATTAAGACAATATATGTATATATCAAATATTAAAAACCATATAACAAGATTTTACAGTAACATTTAATAACAGAAAAAAAAATTACGATCATGATTGTTTTTTTTGTGTCCGTTAATCCTATGGTTCTTAGGAAAAATGAATCGTGATCATCTAGAATTCGATTGAGAAGTAAGTAATGTCTGATAAAAATTATTCTATACAAAAATTGAACTTAAGTTCTTAAACAATTTGACCGTAATTACTTGGCTACGATGACGATTGGTTCATGTAGATAAAATCATATAAAAAATATCAATGCTCAAGTCAGTTAAATGGAAAGAATATGATTTGTATAAATCTCATATGAGACGGTTGTAAAATGATAGTATCACTGGAATGATTTTTTTGTAAAAATAAATAAATTGTTTAAATAGCATCCGGAATCCAGAACTAATGATGGAGATGTTGAGAAAGGTCATGACAACAAGGTGAATAAAGTACTATTAGAGCATTATTTTAACTAATTAAAATATGTTAGATATGTTGAGGTGCAATAGAATTTTACTACCTTGCTCAATAGTATGGTTAAAGTGTGCAGAAATAATTGCACAGTAGGGTAATTATCGTTTTCTAACTAAGATCTCAATGCTGCAATTATTGACTTCATTAAGATTCAGCTCCATCCCATTTCAAAATGGACTTAATAGGTGGGTTGTTATCTTTTTTAAAATAAAAGTGCAATCAAAGAAACACACCAACTTGTACCCAAAATAAGAAAACCACACACAACTAATAACCGTTGATTCATATATTAATTATATATACTATAATTAAGCACACCCATATGTGTTGTAGATGCATACTTTTCATATCCATTATCTTGCATAAATGAATTTCCCACATTTAATGCAGAATGGAGTAGAGCACATGTACACTTCTATATAATAATGGTTTTGAAGCATAGATATATATTATAAGTATAAAGAAACGAAGAAAAACTGAATGATGACTTGAACTATTATTGATGAGGAATAGATTAATATGTATACAAAAAAACTGATAAGGTTGAACACCTAACCAACCTACCAGTGAGATAACTACAATAAAATAATAAAAAGAAAATCTAACAAACTAACTAGTGAAATGATGAAAATGCCATTAACCAGATTGAAAAAACCAAGTAAGATAAGGTGTTATTAGAATTTATAAAGAGATAAACCTATAATTTTATAAATTAGTTTTGTAAGGATTTGTTTGACCATAGTAATCAATCCCGGATAGCGGATAGTGGTGGGCCGATCATAAAAGTGGGATAGCGTGATAGTGTATAGTGGTATGACAAATAACGGTCATCTAATCTTTTGGACAAAGTACATGAAAATATAATACTATAAAGTATAAACAAACTTATATTTAAAAGGGTTAATAGTGTTTTCACCCCTATAATATATGTCATTTTCAGTTTTCACCCTTGTAAAATTTTCGGTTTGATTTACACCCTTGTAAAAAAAAAATCCGGAAAACCCTCCTCCCCCATATGACTGTGCATATTTGCTGACGTGGTACACTGTGTTGCACGCTGACTATGCACACATGCTTATGTGGCACACTGGCTGTATAATATTTTATATTTTTTAAGGGTACACGTGGCATTTGTACCTATTTATAAAAATAAAATAAAAATGAATTTATATTAATTTAAAAAAATTGAAAATTAATTTTCGAAAATTAAAAATCGTAAAAATTTGATTTTTTAAAAAAATAAAAAAAATCAATATATATTCATTTATATTAATTTGAAAATAAAAAAATCCAAAAAGAATATAAATTCCTTTACGAAATTTTTTTAAAATTAAAAAAAAATCAGAAAAAAAACTATAAGATTTTTTTTGAAATTTAAAAAATCAAGAAATATAATCAGATTTTTTTCGAAATTAAAAAGATTTTAAAGAATTTTGAAATTTAATTTTTGAAATAAAAAAAAACAAATTTACAAAATTTTAAAAAAGGTCAGATTTTTTTTCAAAATTTTAAATTTTAATTTTCAAAACTTCTGGAATTTTTTAAAATAATTTTTTTTTGTTAAAATTAAATAAAATTTCAAAAGTTAAAAAAAAGGTTAGATTTTTGTTCAGAATTTTTTTTTTAATTTTTTTGTAAAAAAAATAATTTCTGGAAAAAATTAAATCATTTTCGAAAATTAAGATATTTTTTTATAAAATATTGGAAAAAAATCATATTTTTTTTACAAAAAATTATTGGTAGTAAACAAATTTCCAGAATTTTTTTCTAATTTTTTAATTTTCAAAAATTAATTTTGGAAATTTAATTTTTTTTAAAATTAATGATAAATGAATTTATATTATTTTTTAGAATTTTTCAAATTTTAAAAAATTAATTTTCTGATGTGGTCAACAAAAAAAGTTAAAATTAAAAAAAAAACCAAGTCAGCGCCACATAGGCGGATTTGGTGAGTTGGATGGGGGAGGGGGGTATTCTGGAAAAAAATAAAATTTACAAGGGTGCAAATCAATCCGAAAATTTTACAAGGGTGAAAACCAGAAATGACATATATTACAGAGGTGAAAAACACTATTAACCCTGTTTAATATAACACTTAAATCTCATGAAACATTCATAAATCAAAACAAAAAAGACATAGGAACAAATAATAAAAATCATAAAACAAGAGAAACAATAAAACAAAAGAAAATAGAGGAAGAAAAAAAATTGAGGAAGAAAAAATTAACATAGAAACCATCAAATAAAAGACAAATGAATAAATAAAGAAAGGACAAAGGAAAAGAAAACAGACGAAGAGAACAACGATCATGTGAGTTGGGAACATAGAAAAGAGAGAAGACATCTTGAGGCCGTGTTTTTCAGTTTGTTGTGTTTCGAGGCACATATGAGAAGAGAGAAAGAGTTAAAAAAAAATTAGGGTTTATGAAATCCACAAAATGCTAAAAAAAGATATTTTAAAAATAAGGTCATTTTGGAAATTTTCTACTAAAATTAAATAGCAACTGAAGTGGCCGCTATATGATTCTGCACCCCTACGATGATTACTGTAGCGGTAATTCGCCGATATGCCACGTGCGACCACTATCGTCCGCTATTGACTACTCTGGTTTGGCCTACTATAAAAATCTTGTATAGTATCAAGGTTATCGATAAAAACCTCGTATGACATCAAAGTTTATCGATTCACGTCACCCACCATTTATATACACCCAACAAACCACATTGATAAAAGATAATGTCTGATTAGAGTTTATAATGAGTTACATCTCTCACCTTATAAGCCAATTTTGTAAGAATGAGTTACGTCTAATATTAAAATCTAATATGGTATCAAAGTCGATCGATCAGACCTTGAGCGTGCTTTCTCACAGTTTGCGTATTTTATACGGTAGGCAACTCTTGTTATTGTTATGCTTTGTACCAATTAGTTGTCACTCTACTAGCCGACTCCTCTAAGATCTTTAGGTGGACAACTCTTGTTATTGTTATGCTTTGTATCAATTAGTTGTCACTCTATTAACCTGACTCCTCTAAGGTCTTTAGGCATTAAGTTGATTAGTTTGTTTGTCTTTCTTTTTTCCAACGACAAAAAAAAATGTTACTATTTTTATTTTATTTTTTTGAAAGAAAACAATGTTACTAAATGAATATAGTTGTTAAATTTTATGTATTAGATAAATTTATTATAAATGTACTTTCAATGGAAGTTATGTAAATAACAACGTCATATGTTTATTTATCTCATTTACTAAATTAATCTTTTTCTTTCCTCTCGTTTTCTTTCACTTTTACTTTTATCAAATCATCTCATTTTCTACCACTTACTTCTTACTTTTATTACTTTAACCTCTAACTTTCATTCCTTCTACCTTTATTTTTTCCGATCCAAACAAAGCCTAAAATCAAACACACCAAACAAAGATCATATATTACTGAAATTAACATACGAATTTTGAAGAACTAACTTTAGTCAGAGTTTCACAGACCTGTATTATGTATCCAAAAAATCGCATGAGTTCACCAACAAAAATTCGTTACCGACATGCATAGCATTGATGATTTGACGCACCATCTCACTATTTGTTTGTTACTCTCTCCGTTTTTAAATATAAACAAAATTTACTTTTTAAGTTCATTTATTTAATGATGTATGTAGTTCATATTAAATGAATGAACCTAAAAAATAAATTTTGTTTATATTTAAAAACGGAAGAGTATATATTTTGCCCCCTTTCTCTAAAAAGGATACAGTACTTGTGCCACAAGCCAACATAAATCCAAACTTCATAAACATGAAAACCTTTCCATTTTTTGCAGGGAATGACAACCTTTCTATTGAAAGCTATGTTACATGAATGAAATCTATGAAATAATTCATTTTCGACAAAATTACAATTTTAATCTCTTAACTTAATTTCAGGTAACAATTTAGTCATTTATCTTTTTAATTTTAGTTTTGTCCATTTGATCTAGTTTCATATGGATTTTCAGGCTTAAAATCTAATATTCTTATAAAAACATAGATAAAGACCATAAATTTAAAGATTGAAATGTCATAAAAAAAAATAAAACCATGAGTTTGAAACTTGAAAACTCATATGCAAATGAAGCAAAAGGACAAAATCAAAAGAAAAAAAGATAAAAGATCAAACCGTTACCTAAAATTAACTTAAGAGAGTAAAAGTTCATTAAAAAAAAAACTTAGGAGACTAAAAGTGTAATCTTGCATTTGCATACGCAATACAAAGAAATTCATCATTACTAAAGAAAAAAGTGTGTTCCAAATAACTTGACACGTATTTAAAATCAGAGTAGATTTGTAAAAAAATACGGTAAACCACTACATTATTACAATAGTTTTTAAAATATTACAATTTCAGTGTGTTTCAAATAACTCGACACGTATTTAAAATCAGGGTAGATTTGTAAAAAAATGGTAAACCACCACATTTTTACAATAATTTTTAAAATATTACAATTTCAAACTGACTGTGAATTCAAACATGAACTCGGTTGATAAACTTTTATATCTTGTTTTTTTTTTAAGAAGCTAAATTAACCAACATAAATTGACACTAGGGAGAATCGAATCTAAGACCTCAAAGAAGAGTACATTTCCAGATCCCAAACCAATACCACTAGGCCAACTCAAATGGATTAACTTTTATATCTTGTTAATTATATATTTTTTATTTTTAATAAATTTTTAATTCCTACCCATGAAACTCCCTAAAACATTTCCTAGACAGCAAAACAATGATTAATAATTGCCTTGTATTTCAGCAAATGCTAACATCCTCTTTGGATTCACCATTAGTAGGGTAGTTTTTTACTTTTTAGCACTCATCATCATCTCACTATAACTTAGCATTTTGGAAGTTCTTTTTGGCATAATCCTACTTTTCCAACACAACTTAGCAGTTAGGTAGTTCTTGTTCAGCACCATGGTAGCATAACCCCACTACATAGTGCGTTACAAATGAAGAACACTATTGCTAAATCTAGACAACCTCTTCACTGACAATTGTTCTTAATCTTATGATAGGATATTGATGCAATTGCAGTGTCAGATCAAAAAGCAGAATTTCACATGCATTGTTTTTGGATAAGATTAGAAAGAAAAAATACCCCCTCCTTCCTAAATTCCTAAAAACAGGATTAGACATTAACAATTGTCATTATCTTTACATTAATTTTTTATCTTACATTATTGATTTAGACCTTTGAACAGCAGCTAGTATTATTAACTGATATTTTGTACACAGAATCAACTTAGGATTCTCAATTTAATATATCTATACTATTCTCTGAACAGATTACTCTTTTGGATCGATGTGAATTAATTGCATGAATAAATTTTGGGTTTTTCGAAAATTATAAGAGCAAGAAGCAAAATGACAAAGCAGAAAAATACAAAACCTCATAGCCCAATCAACTTCATGTGGGTTCACTCTGCCATGACTCTGCTAAATATACAGAAAAAGGGTATAATCGTCTGCTAACTTTTGTCACTATTATCACATAAGATTTTAAGTCGGTCCATCAAAAATAAAAATTTCTATCATAATATTTTTCCTATGCACAAGATTATAAAAATTAAAAATAAAAATAAAATTACATTTAGTGTCATTTTTTGGCCTTCCCCTAATTCTAAAATCTTGCATTCTCAAAACCATGTAAATCACTAACTCTATTCATAGACTTTCTCATGATAGCAACTTTAGCCAATCTCTCGGCGGCTCTCCAAGCCGATGTCGGCGTAAGCGGCTCTAATTTCTCCTCAGCGCGACTATTCCTCCGCCTTTGATTTTGACCTTGAGTTCGTTGTTGCTCTCGACGCTTCTGAAGTTCAGCTTGCTCAACTTCAAGCCAATGCAAGTATTCCTGCTCGACCGGCTTGCTAGATTGCAAAAGTAGAGCTCTAGCCGAAGAAAGCAAATGATGAGCTCCAGACACATCACTATGTTGAGCGAGCCGATTAGACTCGGCTACTGCTCGTATAGTGACATGGAAATTTCTCAACCCTTCGATCTGAGAAGATCGAACGGTGTGCGGACGAGGAATCAACATTGCTTGCTCAAAGGGATTCACAATCTCACGAGTTACTGTGTCACGGTAAGAAGATAAAACTGTTAAAACATGGTGGGACCCAGCTGACACAGCTGGCACTTTAAGCTCCAATAATAATTCTCTTTCTTCTTCAGCGTATAAATCTCCGATTTTAATTGAACCCGGTTCAAGTGGAGCGGGTTTACCCGCGAGTGAGTACACTGCCGCAATCTCAACCGGACGCACGCGTGAAACAATCTTTAACTGAAGCTTAACATCCTGAGCCACCACGGTTAACAAACTGTTTATACACTTCGCAAGAATTTCATCAGGAAGCGCGTGTGTACACTCGCTTTCTTTAGGAAAACGAACCGCGTGAATTGGAACCTTCATGTTCAAAAGGCGCGTGGAAGAAACCAGTGATATTTTCTGATACGACGCGCTGACGGCGCGTGAATCAACAATATCAGAGAGAACGACGATGCAAGCGACTGAGTTTTTTTCACGGCGATCCTCAAGAACTTTCGCCGCTTTCTTCAATGCATCATTCTTTGCCGGAACAGCGTCTCTAGTTTGATCAATCGCAGCAAGAGCTTCCACAATCCGACGCGCCGATCTCTGTCCACCGCCGGTCATTCTCTTCAACGGCAACAGCCTCTTCGATCCACCGGAAAATGCCACAATCGATAAACGATCAGTAGCATTCAAAGAAGATGTCACAAGTCTCATCGTATTCTTCATCAAACGAAGCTTTTGACCTGACATACCTCCGCCAACATCAAGAACAATAACAACATCCACCGGAGCACGACGCAAAACCTTCACCGGCGCCGGCGCCGGAGTTTTGATCTTCAAAACAACAACATAAGTCTCATAATTCCGATTGGCAGCAACAACAGCAGTCTCCGGTAACAAACACACCTCAAGATTCTTCCTCACCATCGGCGAAGAACGATTAACATTAAAACCTTGAAACTGAACATTATCATCATCATCTTCATCTTCTTCGGTTTCGTTTTCCGATTCAGGAATAGGATTGAATCTTGATAACGAAGTTGGTGACATAAGAGGTTCATCATCATTGTAAACTTTGAAATTTCTTGAATCTCTGTTTTCGTGTTGAATTGAAAGCACAGGTAGTTCCTTCCAATTCGTACCACAAACTGGACACACGTGCAAGGGTTGCTTCGTCACGTGATTTGATATACAAGGGAAATGAAAAGTGTGAGAACATTCAGCTGTGAAAATTGCCGTTCCTTGACCACTTTTCACACTTTGCATACATATTCCACATCGATTCTGCACAAAAAATAAACAAATATGATTAGTATTAAACACAAGAGGATTAGTATGAATTTAAGATGAATTATGTTTTAACTTACTTTGGATAAGCGTAAAGTGTTTTTGAGAAATGAGAAGCTTGAAGGTGATTTTGGTGAATTGGGATTAGTGAATGATTTAGGGTTATTATTTTTGCATTGGAGTTTAGGACTATTAGGAACAGAACAAGTAGTTGAAATTGAGGTTTTGCAACGAAGAGTGGAGGAACCAGTTGAGGAAGGTTGAGATTGAGTTCTAGGGGTTGAGAAAAAACCAAACTTGGAAGTTATTCTAGGACTTTGATTTGTTGAGGAGTTTTCACAATGTTGATCACGTTTTTTCTCTGTTGTTATTTTTGGTTCTTTGTCTCTAGGAATTGATGTGCAAAATGCTTTTCTCCAACCAGTAACCATTTTCACTTCACTCTTGTGTGATTGATTTCAAATGGGTTTCTTTGGTTTTTGGGTATTGAAGGTGAAGAAATGAAGTGTGTTAGAGAGATATAAAGAGAAATGGATTAGATTCAAAGACCCTTTTCATGTTTCTCTTTTTCTTCTTTCTATTTCAGTTCCTTGCTGTCTATTTATCTATGTCTTCACCTAGCTCTATTTTTCTATATTTCCGTTTTGAGACCCCCAAAAACACTACCCCAATGAAAAAAGCCTTTTAGGTTGCTTCCAAATTCAACACTTACCCATAGGCTAGAATTTATTTAGATGAAATGGTAGGGTGTTTTTAATTTATTGTATTCCACATACTAGTATTTAGTTTTTTTATTTTTATTTTTCGTTAAGAAAAAAATATAGTATAATTTTAGACTTATATAGAGTCTCACATTATTATGATGTTTTAAAATTGTCTCATATAGTTTGTAAATTGAGACTAAGAATAGTTCTAGTTTATCTCTTCAATGTTGTGTTGTAGGCTTGAGTTCCAAACATTGATGTTAGAAGGAGAGGATAAGTCACATTCCTTGGTAGTCAAGGCTAAGGTAATTTGTAAATAAAGTTCATACTCATCAATCTAACGAAACGTCTTCAACAAGAGCTTAACACATATTACATTGTTGTACATCATATCAAAATAAATAGGTTTAGGTGTTTTTAGATTATAAAAAGAGATGTCTGTGTATTCTTGATTGAAAGTAAACTGATTTATAAATTTGATTTTAACTTTATTTGTATTTTTTGTTTACTTTACCTTTATGAATATGAGTATTCTTTTTCAATTTTCCACATGATTGTTCCATAGTAATCATATTCAAACCATTGTTAAACATTAAACACCTCAACAATAATTTGAAAAAATTGGTTGAGCACCATGATGTATTGTGAGAATCTAATCAATTATGTATCATCCAACTTTCCTTGGTTATGAATATGTTTAAAAGTAAATAATTCTGCATACTATACTGAAATTTATTTCACCATCATTAACACATAGTTAAAGAGAGTTTTTACATGTACTCCAACTTAAGTAGCAGGGTTACTCTCTATAATTGTTCAACGAGAATCTGGTTTAGACAAAAATAACGAAGACAACTTCTCTTACTCCCTCAAAGGACGTATAATTAACAATAACAACCATTGTTAACATCTAGAAAAACACAAACCTTTTTCCCATAGTTGGCAATATTATTATCCGGGTAAAGTGAGAAAATTGTCATTGGGATTAACATTAGTAACTGGCAAATAAAGGTCATTAACAAGAGTAAGTAAAGGTATAAGTCAACCCTTTTGTCTTGGAATTGGGACATCACTATCCTATTCCCACGTTATGGTCACCACCGACCCATGCAAACAAATCTTGACCTAAAAATGTTCAAAAAATTCACATTCATTTTTTCTTTTTTGCTATGCACGATCATACTTTACCTTACCCTATGAATCATGATTCATCCCTTTCGCCTTAATCTTCGTCAGTTTTCCTTTTTTCAACTAAACAAAAAACCATATCAAGGATTATGATTCTGATTCTTTCCTCTATAAATTACAATATTTTATTTAACTTAGGGTAATAAATTGATTGATGGGGAACCTGCATGAATCACTGCCCAAAATTGAAATTTCAATGAGCTGTATGTATGGTAAGGGTACTGTTAGGGTACTGTTATGTACTACTAGCATTAAGTTGTAGCTGAACTAAGTTTGATACCTATGATATGGTTCGGTTTTAGTGGGCTCCATTTCGTTGGCAATTGTGTTATTACAATATGGTGTGGGAAATTGTGATGTTCAGAACCAGTTCTTCTCTAGGGAAGGGTGTATTAGTCATTTCATCTCTGCAGTTCATTTATTACTATGACAATAATTATTGATTTTTGTGTTATAGTCGTCGAGATATAATTGAATAAAATAACGGCCATAAGATGGGTATGA
>Ga0099826_10002540_pt1 | contig 11855 bp, 2 predicted proteins | sample Mtrugardesep15_FD_76830 | JGI IMG/M metagenome (GOLD analysis project Ga0099826, IMG submission 76830) | Root nodule microbial communities of legume samples collected from California, USA - M. trunc garden sep15 | ecosystem: Host-associated > Plants > Roots > Nodule | place: USA: California...
AACAAAATTTTGTTTAAATTTAAAGATAACATGAAAGAAACTTTAAAAAAAAAAAAACTTTAGTTTTTCAAATAGATAACATTAATTAGTTTTATTGAAAAAGATAAAAGTAATTAACAAAGGGTATAATTGACAAATCATACCCTTAAAACATCAAAAAGACAGTTAAATAGAAACGAAAAATTCATCGTAAAAAGACACTTAAAAAGAAACGGAGGAAGTAGCATTTAAAAATTAATGGTTTGTATTATATTTTTATCAATTCTTTTGAGTGGACATAGACTATTAATAGACATTGACTTGGTGTGCAATAGCACTACGAGTCTGTTTTATCCAAACATCATTTGAGAACCTGTCCTTTTTGTTTTTGCTCATTCTCATGTTACGTGAATTAACTCACGTTGAAAAATACACCTACGTCATTGAAAATACATTTAATTGAGTTAACTTACGTTCAACTTTTTTTGAGGAATGATCAATTCTAATGGGAGAAAAGTAATTCTCACATCATTTTGACTTGAATGACCTAATTGGGCCACCAAGTGGACCATAAGTTTTCTTTTTCATCCCACATGATTAAAATTATATTTTCCCCTCCATATTCTTCTTGTGCCCTCTGAAATTTTAAAAATGTCCTTCAGGTTAATTTTTTTTTTTTGAAGAAGTCAAACTAGTCCACTAAAATTGACAACGAGAAAAATCGAACAAATTGGCCACTGGTATTTTAGCCAATATTGAACCGTGGTTAAAATGTATTTTTCTTGAGGATTTTTACCAATTCGGATCCTAAAACCCAAACAAACACATATACTATAGATTTTAGAATATGAACGTCCCATTTACATGCATCAAATCCCTCTTGTTCCAAAAATAATCTTGGAGACAATAGGTGAAGTTAATTTTGACACGATAGAAGTTCGAAACATTTAAAATTGACGTTCAGATTCTAAAATTTGAATGTATAAAAACACTTATTTTATGTTAAAAAAAAAAAAATCTTATTATATAAAGGTCCTTTAAGTTTTTCATTTTTCTCAAAGTGGTCCTTTAAATTTCAAAAGTCCCAAACAAGTCCTTTTAGTTTTTGAATCGTTTCAAACAAGTCCTATTGTAGATAACATAGTTGGTAATTGCTTCCTTGAACTCATCTTTGGTACCAAATCTGGCTCCTAACATCCACTTAAAATTAGTCATCTTTTTAGGCATGGCAAATGGTGGATAATGCTCTTTGTTGCTATCATCTAAATCATCACTGTCATACCCCAATTTTTGACCTAAGGTAACACTGGCACGTGTCCGGTGGAGCTGAATGATCTCCGACTTTTCGAACGAAATTTCGGCAGAGAGGTATTTTAAAATACCTCATTTTTTGTTCCGATTCGGGCCCTCTACTCTCGTTCTTAATTTTCATCTTTTAAATTTCCATCTTTTATTCAATTTTCTAATTTTAACTTTAATTTTAATTTCCTATACTTTTTTTATTTATTTTGGTTTATCTTTTAATACAGTTTTTTTAGTCATTATCATCTTTTATTTTATTTTAATACTGATAAACCCAAAGGTCCGTCCAAATCCAAAAGGGGGTCCAGGTTCGAGTTTCTCATCTCAATCCACAGTACGTTTTTGTTCCTTTTCCATCCCAATCCAAAGCTAGCTCACAAGTCTCATCTGTAGCCAAAATTCCAAGCACAAGTCACCCGAGTTCAGGATTTCTTCTCCCCAAGCCAAGAGAATTCGGTTACTTTTAAAAACCCTAATCCAGTACTATAAATGGGACCTGCATCATACAAGTCTCCGGACGGAAAAAACACGGAAAAAGAAAACGGTCGTGAATTCGGAAACAACCAATCTGCAAACAAAGACAACAACACAACAACATACCAAAACGAAAACACACACGAGAACAACATTAACACGACAACGACATAACAGCCGAGCCAACCGAGCATCAATCAAAATCGAGCCGAAGCAAAGAGTTCTGAAACCAGAACATATACAAAAGAAACAGAGGTAGCCATTTTTTGTTTCGTTTTGTTTAGATCTAGGCCTTTTTGAACAGGTGAATAAGATTTTGAGTGCAGAAACGGGATAAGGAGGGAAAGATATGTAGGAAAAGAGTTTTTTTTTAAAAAGTAGAGGTTTGGCCTCCGGCGCGGCGACGCCGCCACCACAGGCCGGCAGCCACCGCGCCGGAAACTGGGTTCATATGAACCTTGGCCGAAAAACTCAACTGGTTGAGGGAACGGTAGAAAGAGAAAGAAAATAGGAAATGAGAGAAAAACACACTCACAACCTATTTATAGGCTAGTTGGATTGTGCGTGTTGGGCGCATGGGTTGCCATACACCATCGTCTCCCTGTCCCTTGATCTGCAATCTGATGGCCTCTGTTGTTTCACCCCGTGATCAGTTTGAGACCATATGATCTTGATCAGATGGCCCTGTTTCCATCTGTTGAGCCCAACGCGCCTTTACTCTGTTCATGGCCCAATTTCCTTTTTTGTATGTTCCGCACCCCCCTTTACACCGTTGTTGCACTCCCTACATGCATATTTTTTTTATTTATTTTGTATTTTGTTTATTTTCTATGCATTTTGGTATTATTGTATTTATTTACTGCATTTCCTTTTATTTCATGTCGCATTCTTTTTTTACTTTAGCATTTTTAATTATTTTATGGCCGTGTAGAATGTAATTAGGCCTTAATGTAATTTATCTCTTTATTTTCGCTTTTTGCACATAATTTAGAATGTAAAAATAGGCTTTAATGTAATTTATTTTTATTGCAGACCATAGAATGTATTAATAGGTTTTTTTGTAATAGTTTAGGTGCATGTGTGCGTGAGTGGGTGTATGTTTACCTTTTATGCTTGGTAGTTTAGGTAAAAGGTCATCGGGGTGGTCCAACACCACCATAAGGTCCTCACGTTTTTCCTTTCCGCTCCGTTAGTTTAACTACCCAAAAGTAACAAAAATATTCAAATAACCAAAAAATCACAAAAAACATTTTCATAATAAACCTTGACTTTCAATCGAGCGACCGTTCATTTTAGTTTCTTTCTTAATCAAATTCCAAGTCAAACTTAATTCTATCATAAGTCCATTTTCTTTAAATGTTAAAAAAACACTAACAAATTCATTTTTGCCACTTGACTCTTTCTTTCAAAACCATTTTTCAAAAACTAATAAAAAACACAAAACCAATCAAACGGTAATTTTTACCCCGAACTACGAGGTTCTGATCCCTCACGGGTACGTAGGCAAAGGACCTGGTCCGTCCTAATCAATAAAATGTAGATAATTAGGTCTTTTTTCTTTTTAATTACTATTCTCAAACCCCTTTTCTTTCAAATAAAAATAAGCAAGTTATAGCACAAAAAATAAAATAAAGTCGAAAGGTTCTCATAGAGTACTACGAATATTTAGGGTGCTAATACCTTCCCTTTATGTAACCAACCCCCGGACCCCTCCTAATTCAAATAAATTTTTTCAAAAGTCGTGGAAATAATTTAGTGAGTCAAAAGTTAATCAAATAGCTTTGATCTCTGAAAAATGACGCGACAATTACCATCATCCTTTAAAAGGACATGTTTGAAACGATTCAAAAACTAAAAGGACTTGTTTGGGACTTTTGAAACTTAAAGGACTTGTTTGGGACTTTTGAAACTTAAAGGACCACTTTAAGAAAAACGAAAAACTTAAAGGACTTTTAGATGTATTTGATCTATATAATTCAAAAGTCTGTAGAACATTTTAGAAATTTAGGATCGCGTGCGAGAAGCATGGATGAGGGGAAAAGAAGTTCCCCTAAAATTAGTGAGTGAATAAACATTTCCTTCTCTAAGCAATTTTGCTGTGGTTTCTGAACCACAAACTCGGGAAGAGATTCTCTCATGTGACATTTTCCTCTAGTGGAATCTCTTTTTTTTTTTTACCAATTGTAATTTTAATTATCAAAAAAGTAATTAAGGGTGGACTTGGCACTAAACTCCCTTCGCTGAATAATCTCACAGGAGAGGATCCTATTCCATACAAACTATTTCCCCCTCCATAGAATGAAAGGCTTTGACCCCCTGAAAGAAATTCTCCTCATTGATTGTCCCCTTAAACCTTTTCCATTTTTGGAAAATATCTTACTTTTCTTAATGAAATCATTTTCTATTTTTAACGATCACTTTTGTGTAGTTCCTTCAGAAGCTGATAATAGAGCTATGGATAGATGAAAGCAACGGTGGCTATGAAAGTGTGTTGGAGGTGTGGCCGCTCAAGGCCTCACATTTTTGGGCACAAGATATTTTACTTAGTGTGTGTATTAAAATTAGACTCAGTCAAATGTGTCTTCATTACTTGTTTCACTCAAATCTCATATGAAATGTGTGTGTATGTGAGTGTATGTACGCGCGTCCGTAGACACATGCATGCATGCGATTTATTAAGTAAAAATAACTCATTGAATTTAAACTTTAAACATACATAATATTCATAATTTTAAGGATTACTCTGGATGAAAGCTTATATATTTATTATAAAGTTCTAAGATTTGGTCCCCCACCCTAATGCACATCCATAACATTATGTGTCATTTTGTTGTAGACATCATTGGACCCCCTCTCCCTTTGCAAAGCTAGAGAGCAATAGGTAGACGCAAAATCTTGTTTGTCCCACTTTGTTTGGCTCAAATATCAACTCATAATCATAATCATAATTAGCAACAACACAACCCACGAATGAACTTGTCCCGCTTGTTATGTATCATCAAAATATTTTGTTGGAATTTCAACTTTATATTGTTCCCATAATATACATTTAATAATTCTAGGTCTTTTCTTTCTTTTTCTTTAACATTATAAAAGATTAAAAAGAGATGGATACGGTTTTAGATTTTGGTGAATGAATAGGAACATGATAAAGACTTATGACAATGAGTGAGACTGATTTTTATTAGAGGAATGAGTGAGACTTTGTTCAATATTAAACACAAAATTATGAGTTTAATTATTATATTTTGTTAGTATATAATAATTATTTTACATATATATTTAATAATGTGTTGCCTTATCAATAAATAAATATAACAATTTACGGGTTTTTATATTTATTGATTGACGTGACAACACATCATCAGATGCATGTATAAAATAATTGTACATTGACAAAGTATACTAATAAAATTCAAATTTATATCGTTTCTAGCTTACCGAATGTTCGATAATATACCTTCGTGTTCTTATACAAAAAATACTTGTTATTCTACCAGAACATAAAAAAAAATAAAAAATATTGTTGATTCAAATATGTTCATGGATAGTGATTCACTATATTTTTTTTAATTAGGGGGATGATTAGGCATTTTCGCAATGGCACAAGACAAAGAAAAGGATACAAGATTAGTCCTAGCAATACATATCTAGGCAATCAACTCTCACATGTACATGCTAAAACCAAGTAATTAGACTTAAGTAATTAATGAGTTTTATCAAAGGACGGATGGATAAATTGTGTTAGAATTTTTAGTGGAGTAATTTTTTGTCAGACTTTACTTACATCGTTTTTCTATGAGAACGGATGGTTAACACACAAAAATTCATACATGTTAAGAAAAATGTATAAATAAAAAGAAAAAAAAGAAGAAAAATATTTTTACTAAAGAAAGATTATCATCCATTGAAGTATTCACCTTTATCGTATATTAAAATGAAAATATATTGAATTAAAAGTTATGTACTAGTAGTACTCCATCGAAATGAAATATAAACAAATTTTAAAAGTTGATATATGTAGACTAAATTTTTAACAACACATGTTGACTTTTTAAATACCATTTTTGCTTATATTTCATTGAGTATTAATCAAAGGATAAATGATTGTTGTTATGAAAAACAAATCTAACAAAGGAAGACAAATACATCTCAACCGTAAATTCTATATGCATGGCTTCCATATTTTCCTCCACATATCTTAATTTGATTTAATTTTACAGAACAATTCTGGCATTTCTTTAGGGGGGATAGGACCCTCTCCAATTCTCAAAAGAAATGGAGAGCAATTTATGTATGTAAATCACATAAATACATAATATATGTCACATGTTTTATTTTAATGCATATGTTACTTATTCAAATAATATGACATCAACTTCATACTTCTCACCTTATAAAAAAACTTCATACTTCTCACATTTGTCAACAAAAAAAAAACCCCATACTTCTCACAGATAACTCATTATAATTTTTTTCAAGCTTTATCTCTTTTTAATATGGAAAAGACAATATGTAGGGTTGTCATAAAATTCTTTGGAAACCAATTATGATTAGTCAAGCTATTGATACTTTTCCATCTTTAGGATTATATAGATCTACAAAATTATTGATACTTTTCACTTGCTGAAAATAGGCATGCCATTCACATGCGTCTGTCTATACAGAAGCCTAATGCAATTTACAGTACATCTTTTCATTTGAATTTTTGCACTCTTAAGTTTATGCAATTTAGTTTTTCAAAGTAGTTTGCATTTCTGCACTTTTATTTTCATTGCAATTTACATTTCAATATCATTTGCATAATTTCTTGCACTTTAAAATTCTTTCAATTTACTTAACTTTACTTTCTGCACTTTATATTTTTCAGAGTTTAAATATTAAGTTAGTTTGCTTGCAGAAATATATTTTACACTCAAATCATTTGAGATGTTAAATATAAAATTTAATCAGTTATTATAATTTCTACTTGATTTCTATGTATTTTGTTACAATATTCAGAGTAAATATTTAGAAGTGATTTCAAGAACTACAAAGTATGTAGGTATTTTTATTTTAGTGTATCCTTAATGCTCCTTAAAAAAAATTAATTGGTCTTTTTTTTGAAAAGAAAAAAAATAGTATGGTCCAGTTAAGAATCATAATTGTGTATTTACACTTCAAACTTTACAATTAAAAAAAAAAATAAACGAACTCTAGAGATAATGCCACATTAATTTGTTAGAGGCCTTATTAGATTAGGCAAGTTCACCAAACAGACAAAAAGGAAAGAAGAAAGGTTGTCACGGGATGATTATGTTAAAATCAGCAAGGGAACAAAATCATTATCTTGATCATATATCATAATTAATAGTAATTTAGCTAGGCTTGAGAGCAATTATATAGTAGTACAATGATACATGCATATCTTTTACTTCTTTTTCTGATTCACTATCCTAATGAAATTTCAGTCACCTACGGATTAATATACAGCTGCATAGTGCATAAATAAACCCTGCATTATGATTGTTGAACTACCATAATACCAAGTTTCATTAGGCGGCAATTATATCATTATTAGCGTATATATAAATTTTATCGTCACTTTCATAAGCACAATCCGATAGAAGACTACGTGAATATTTGATATGTTAGAACGCAGGTTCCAACCCATAATTTTTTATGTTTATGCACTTATTTTGCGTGAGTTCCACCACTAAGTTCCTTGAAACCAAAAAAAAATCTTATCAAATTGCATCCTTTAGTCAATATCTAGATCACTTTATTTGTCATCAAATCTATTGATCCGTAGTAGATATCAATTGACAGTGGAACATTGTCTCTGACGATATGTTAAGACTACCAAAAAGAATGGCGGTTTGTTAAGATTACCTAAAAGTACGCAAACGTTCAAGTCGATGAAAATCAATGAGTGATTGAAAAGAGTGACAAATATTAAGAATATAACTTTTTTTTTATGAGTATTTATAAGCATAATCATGTTTTATTTTATTTTCGTAGGAACCCAATCATTTTGACTTATAAACCTCGCTTGGGTAAGCATCGATTGGGTCTCGGTTCAGTTCAGAACAAGAATATATTTGGATCTACCTTTATGTATTAAACTAACCTCTCAAAATACTTAGTAATAGTAGCTACTCCAAAATAATATAAATTGTAATACATCAATGTCCAATGATATATAAGTGATCCATAGGCTCAAAACCCTTATAATTAACAACAATTAACCTGATCCGCATGGCCTAAGAGACAAATATTTGAATACATAGTTTAAGATTATACTCTCATTAAATTAAAACAATAAAATGACCACAAGCATAGTTATCAAAACATCTAGTATATTAAAATTGAAATGGACTTAAAACTGTATATGGAATATTGAAAAGCATCTCAGTTTAAGTTCCCTTATCCAAAAAATGGAATTTAATTAGCCATTTGTTCCTTACTCAATTGGATTTGAATTCATGTCAATGTCTATGTCTAGTGAAATTCATACCCTTCCCTTAAATAAAGGTTAAGGCTTTACTCAAGGCTAATTTTAAATTGATGTTTTTGGAAACAGTTGGCAAGTCTTTGTCAAATTTCAAAAGAAAAGAGCTATAATTGTCTCTTAGATCATTATCATGGGCTCCATTTGTTCCTTCAACCGTCTTAATAACATGATCCAAATAGGGAAAACAAGTAGCTAGCACGGCACAAGCAAGGTCTAAATGTTTAATCTTTGTTTGATTTTACTATTAATTAATTCAAATTTTAAACATCATCAAGTGAACTAAGTTTAGACAACACTACTTATCATCAATCAATAATATTTAATAATAACAAATGGTGATCAATGTCTCAATTGATTCAATAATCTTGTGCATATATTTAGCCGCAAATTCATTTTACTTATCCTGATAAGTAGAGCACAATATGATTTGCATGACTAAAAGTGAAGAAATAGGTTGTTCTAGATTATGTTATGTTTCTATAATACTTGAGGTATTAGTTCGGTGATAAGAGTTTAACCTTGTAACTCTACTCCCTTTTAGACGGGTTTGTTCTTTTAAATTTAGATGTCATGGGAAAATCATGAGAAATGTGCCCCAATAAAAAAATTTGTCAAGCCTCTAAAATTATTTAAATATCATCCTCTTTGCATTTTTCGTTGAAAATCGTTAATAGTTCATTCATGACTGATGTTCTTTAAAATAGTATTTTCAATTGCAATCAAAGCGAGACTGTTTGATTTATCTTGTGTAATTCCAGATTTCAAATAAAAATTTAATAATTTCGATTTAGATAAATTCTTTTTAGCAGATGCAACTGTATAGGAATAATTATTATTATTCTATATGATAGGCATGCATTAGGAAAACAATTAAACATATTTAAAGAACTCAATATCATATAATTTGCTTTTTGATTCAACCGTTAAAACTTCTCTAATGACTTTTAATTCTTTAAATAAAATTTCACCATCAAGATCAAGAGATAGACAAATTTGAAATAAGATACTAGAAACAAAAAATCATCCATTAGGGTAAAAATATTCTGACTTGTTAGTATTACTATATAGAGGTAAAAAGATCAGACTCCTGACTGTCCATATAAATTAAATTTTTCATCCACGTTGGATATGAGTAGGATAACGTGTAAGTATATGGGAGTCGGGGATGGAGACGGAGAAGGCAAAACTTATCTCCACCCCGCCCCATTGCCATGCCTAACCATAATTGGTCGTCACCCTATGTAAAACGATAGTCCCCCATAATATCATACATAAGCGTAATTTCTCATCTCCCCATATGAAGAGTATTTGAGGCATTATGAGTACCGGTTGAGGAAGAACCACAAAAGACATCCCTCATTTGTTGTTGTATGTTTTAGATTAATGGCGAAAGACCTTTCATCATGTATTTAAATATTCCTATTATCAATAACCTACATATATCTTTGATAGATCAAATATGTTGTAAATCCGATCAAATTGATGATCAATAGTTTATTCACTTCCACCGTAACTATCGAGACCTAATTCCAATATTATTTATGTAATATTAAACTTATGAAAACGTTTGATAGAGTTTAGCTTATGAACACAGCTTACAATTTATACGAAAACAAACCATCTCCTAATTATCAAAATAGTTTAAATATAAGTGCTTATACGATAATTATTTATTTAATAAGTACTAACAAGCCCCAGGTAAGAAAGCGATCCATTATAGTGATTAGTATGTGACAAGAACTACTTTAATGTTGTCATAATCTGTAGTTGAAAGGAACTTTTTTTGGTGGTTCTTGCTTTTTTGTTCCTTCGAAGCTAGAAATAGATGACTCAACTGCTCAAGTGCATTCTTCTTACCTAGAACATGCTTTTCAAGGTCTCTCATATTCCTCATAAAACCACGCTTTGTTAACAAATTAGCTTCTTTTAGTGTTTTTTTCATGAGTTTCAAATGTGAGTGGTTAAGTCTCATATGGTTTATCAACGTGGAAAATGATGGATATATAAGAGTTGTGACTCATATAACTAATGTTTTAAGATTTTTTGGTGGAGATGTGATGTCTCCTCCTTTGTGGTCGTGGAGCATTGATTCATAGTTGTTCTCGGGTTCTCGCATACTCTCTTTCAAGTGGTATCAAAGTCCTCATTCGGTTTGGTATAAAGGAGCGGGAGTTGGATCGTGTGTTGGACCATGATATAGGAGGTGGAGGTGGTCACTCACACTTGAAGAAGAAATTGTTGGGTTTTAAGTGTGAGAAGTTAAGTATCACATCATGTATAATGATATAAACAAGTAAAATGTTGGATATTTAATAGATGTGGTTTATATAGCTAATACTTTAAGGTTTTGGATGGAGATGCATCATCTCGCTCTTTTGTGGTTGTGAAGTATCGACCTCTTAATGACTCTCCAACAAGTATTATACATTTTTTTTTTAGAAAAACAAGTATTATACATGATGGGGGTTTAATTTACCCTCAAAATGACTTTAGGGCGAAACATTTGCAAATTTTCTTTTGAGATTATCTTTTTCTCGTGTTTTGTGTTATATCTTCCATTATTATATATTTTTCTCTTTATTTTTTCATCTTTAATATTTGGGTATGTTGTTTGGCTAGTGATGATTGAAGTTGCAACCTAGTTTAGATTTTAATTATTATTGGATATTCGGCATTCTTATTGGTTTCTTTTAATGAAAAAAGAAGTATCTTTTTATCAAATAAATAAGCGATTTGATTCACACACTTTAAAAATGAAAAAATCTATTTGAACTTAACTCTTACAAATAATGTTTCTGATAACTTCCAACCGATCATCTATACACTCACAAGACATGCAAAAGAAAAGTACTTTAATGACAATTCTAAAATATTGTAAATGGTATGCTAGTTAACAGCGTATATAAATACTATTAAACAACAAAAATATTCTTCCGTGTTGGACTAGAAAAACGATCAAGCTGCAGAAAGGGACTCATTACATAGAGTATATTAATGCTTTATTAAAAATAATTAGTCGTTAAATACTAATAATGGGAGGTGTTCTTTCTAGTAGTGGTGAAAATTTAAATAAAAGTTGATGTGACAATTTGTCATTTTAATATAAACAAATATTTATGTTATTGTCAAGTTTTTGCTTATTTGATATTGATGTGTTTTAACTGTCCTTAATCAAACTTGATTTAAGCTAATTTTACTATGATCAACTTTTCAAACAAGCATCATTGTAGTCCTAATTCATAGAATACAATAATGAGTAAATAAGACATGTTAATATATTTATTTTGTGTAAAGGGAGAAAAAAATCTCAAGGCAGACAGAACAAAACATGAGTATCTTTTTCTATGTCTTGCATAAAATTGGAGTTGTCATTGAAATATTCATTTGTTTCCTAATATGTGGGAACCTAATATTTAATGGCTTTGGATTTTTTACCCAAGACAAGTTTCTAAAGATGGGTCCATTCAATATCACAAACGTGCTAGATTTGATGAACTAGCCATATAGTTCTTATCGTCTCTCTACTAGTTAACAAAGTTGATGATAGTGTTGTCCCAATGTGTCGATTTGTTTAGTCTAAAAGGTTTCTTGTTATGGTTCAAAGGAC
>Ga0099826_10002541_pt1 | contig 11851 bp, 3 predicted proteins | sample Mtrugardesep15_FD_76830 | JGI IMG/M metagenome (GOLD analysis project Ga0099826, IMG submission 76830) | Root nodule microbial communities of legume samples collected from California, USA - M. trunc garden sep15 | ecosystem: Host-associated > Plants > Roots > Nodule | place: USA: California...
GTGTACGTGATGTGCAACTCCCAAGAAAGAACAAAGTTGGACCCAAAGTCCAGGAAATGTATCTTCTTGGGTTATGCTGACAATGTTAAGGGGTATCGCCTGTGGGATCCCACTGCCTGCAAGGTTGTTATTAGCAGGGATGTAGTCTTTGCAGAAAATGAACTACAAAGTGAGCAGAAAAATGACAACACTTCTAAAGAGACTGTTATAATGCAGATGGAAGAAAAAACCAAAGAAAGTGATTCTTTTGAAGCATAATCAGTGCACGAAGAACAAGAACCAGCCGAGGTCAATAATGGTGTTCGTCGATCAACGTGTCAGACGCAGAAACCATTTTGGCAATCAAACTATGTTATGACGAGCCACGATGCATATTGTCTTATAACTTAAGAAGGTGAACCTTCAACTTTTCATGAGACGTCGAATGGTTCGGATGCTTCTCAATGGATGGCAGCAATGCATGAAGAAATGGAGGCCTTACATAGGAACAAGACATGGGAGCTTGTTGAACTTCCAAAGGGTCGGAAAGCCATTGGAAACAAATGGGTATACAAGATCAAACGTGACGAGAACGATTAAGTGGAACAGTATCATGCAAGACTGGTGGTAAAAGGATATGCTCAGAAAGAAGGTATTGACTTCAATGAGATATTTTCTCCACTTGGCGGACTTACTACTATCAGAGTAGTGTTGGCAATGTGTGCTGCATTGGATTTACATCTTGAACAACTAGATGTAAAGACTGCTTTTCTTCATGGAGAACTTGAAGAAGAAATTTATATACTCCAACCAGAAGGATTTAAGGAACAAGGAAAAGAAAACTTGGTTTGCAGGTTGACCAAATCTCTGTACGGTCTAAAACAGGCGCCCAGATGTTGGTATAAGAGATTTGATTCTTTCATAATTAGCCTCAATTACAATAGGTTGAGTTCAGACCATTGTACGTACTACAAAAGGTTTGATGATAATGATTTTATCATTTTGCTGTTGTATGTGGATGACATGTTGGTGGTAGGCCCCAACAAAGATCGAGTCCAGGAATTGAAGGCGCAGTTGGCTAGGGAGTTCGATACGAAAGACTTGGCACCAACAAACAAGATTTTAGGGATGCAAATTCACTGAGGAAAGTCTTGCGCCACTTCAACATCAAGATTGTAAGCCAATCTCTACCCCACTTCCTGTGAATTTTAAATTATCATCAGGTATGAGTCCCAGCAATGAAGCGGAGAGGATGGAAATGTCTCGAGTACCGTATGCATCAGCGGTGGGAAGCCTTATGTATGCCATGATATGTACAAGACCATACATTACACAAGCAGTGGGAGTGGTTAGTCGGTTTATGGCAGATCCTGGTAAAGAGCATTGGAATGTTGTTAAGAGAATCATGAGATACATTAAAGGAACCTCAGGTGTTGCGGTATGTTTCGGAGGATTAGAGTTTACTGTCAGGGGCTATGTTGATTCAGATTTTGCAGGTGATCATGATAAAAGAAAATCTAGTAGTGGTTATGTGTTCACGCTTTCTGGAAGAGCAGTAAGTTGGTTATCTAAGTTACAAACTGTTGTACCTCTGTCAACGACAGAAGCGGAGTACATGGTAGCTACCCAAGCATGCAAGGAAGCTATTTGCATGCAAAGGTTAATGGAGGAACTCGGGCACAAGCAGGAGCAAATTACTGTGTATTGTGACAATCAGAGTGCCTTGCACATTGCAAGGAATCTAGCTTTTCATTCAAGGTCAAAGCACATTGGCGTTCAATATCATTTTATTCGATAAGTAGTAGAGGAGGGAAGTGTGGATATGCAAAAGATTCACACCAATGATAACCTAGTAGATGTAATGACAAAGCCAGTCAACGCTGACAAGTTTGTAAGGTGTCGATCCTCATGTGATCTACTGGAAATGTAGCAGCATAAATTGGCAAGGTAGAGATATTTTGAATGCTCACGAAAGTAGCTTTAAGTGGGAAATTATGAACACATGAAATGGGTAAAGCAATTTTGTTGAATTTTGGTAGCACATGTCAGAAGCTATTTGACATTTAGTTTTCGGTGGATGGTTTTTCAACACAAATTGGTTGGCTAGTAATAATTTTCTACCATGCCATAAATGTAAGTGGTTGGGCAATGGCTTTGTTTATAGCTTGCCCGTAAACCATTCTTTGTATCTCAAATCAGTAAAAACACAACAAGAAGTAAAACTTGTTTAGAGTAGTTAGTGGAAAAATATAGAGAGAAAAATTAGTTTGTTCTGTGAGGTTTCTTCTGGTTTGTGTTAGTAAGTATTATCCTATTTATAAGAGAGAGTGGTAATTGTACTCTTTTTGTATTTAGAGAGGTATTGTAATTTCTTTCACTTAGTGAAAGTTCTCTACTCTTCCCCCGTGGTTTTTCTCCTTATTTGTTGAGGGATTTCCACGTAAATATTGTGTGTTCAGTTTCTCTTTTCTCGTCTCTTATTTTAGCTGCGTGATAATATTTTGTTACTCTGATACCTAACAATATACTAAATTATTAAAATAAAAAATATATTTTTTGGAGTAGTCAAAGCTACCCATATGGAGAAGGCATAACTTCACCCCTTATATAACAACAATTTAATTTAGGATAATGTTAACTAGTAACTCCTGGACATTAGTTATAAAAACCAATATATAAAGATTGTGTTAAGAATTGTGGAAAAGTGAAATATTTAACTTTGTAAAAGTCAAAAACTTATTGTTTTCAATTAAACTTTTCTATTTTAAATTTTCTTAACTAAAGTTTCAGGACAATGCCTAAAAAAATATTATCTAAAAACAATATATAGCACGCTACTAACTTTATAATTTACATAGGGTAACAAGAAATATAGATCAAGATGAAGTAGAAAAGTGTATTGGATAAACAACAATGTTAGCTAGATTTGGGAAATCAAATGGTGGTCATTATTAATACGGAAATGCTAAATCACAAAATGGTGGACATGGGACATTAAGTACGTTATGATTTAAAATGGGAGTTAATCTTGCTGAATTTGAGTGCAATCTTTACTTTTTGGAATTTAAGATTTTGGACAATGTATGTCTTTCTTTCTTGAATTGGATACACTTTTCCACTTCTTCAAATCAAATTTCTTAACCACAACATGTTTTTAGTGTGAAATGGATTCTCTATATTTACCCAGAGGACACAGACTTCTATCCAAAAAAATCAAAAATAAATTCCACAATGCAATTTTTATATCATCAACTATTTTCAAAGGATTTAAAGTCTTTGCAGTAATTTTTTTTGGGTTAATAGTGTTTTATTTTTGTAATATATTTGGTTTTCGTCCCTGTAAAATATTTTTTTTGGGATTTCGTTTTTGTAATTTAAAATTTATTTAGTTTTGGACCTTCATGAAAAATTCCACCCCCTGTAATTTGTGGAAATTTCAATTTACCTCCCTGAAATTTGTGCAAATTTCAGTTTACCCCCTGTTAATTTGATCAAATTTTGGTTTACCCCATTCCATATCATCGATTTTGTACAGTCAAAATCCATGAAGGTCTAAAACCAAAAACCTTCAAATTACAAGGACGAAATCCAAAAAAAAAAATTACAGGAGAAAACCGAAAATAACTTATATTACAGGGGGTAAAACACTATTAACCAATGTTTTTTCGTTTTGCGTCTTCTAGATTAACCAAAGTTGTATGACAACCCAACAAAACCCCTTTCTCCCCTTTTTCGATTGGGACCAAGGAAGAGAAAATCTCATACAATGTTGAAACTTTCCTTGGGAGCAGAATAACAACACCAATCCATTTGAAAATTTCATATCAAAATGAACAACACAACTCCAAAACATTTCGAATCACACGCCTCTTCAAATGTTTTTTTCTTTGTTGGAAGATGGTTAAGAAGCAATTGCTAAGAAAAAACAACGACTTTTGAGGGAGCATAACTCCCCCAATTCTTAACAAGAAGCTTACCTCTTGAATTATCAAAAGAGGAGGGAAAATTTGGATTGCAAAGATATAGGTAAATGGAGTTTACCGAAAAAGATCCACGAGCGTCAATCGACAACTCCACTCATTATCTCTTGCCGACAATTGAACCAAACTAATCAAATACATTCCTTCATCCCAAGCAAATAAAGACCCCCTTAAAATAAACTTTCAAATCCGACAATCATCTATTCTACTCTCTATGTCCGAACCAAATAGTTTTTTTTGTTTCAAAATAATTTTTGAAAGTGACTCCCAAAAGCGGGAAATTCAGCACGGGATGTTTTGATTGATCACTAGTTTAAGAATGGACGATGGATGAATTATAATTTGGGATGTGCATAAAATTTGTAGTTAATTGAATTAGGTTTCTAAATATTCAACAATTAGATTGATTGTATGAGTACAACTCAATAAATGATGTGACTACCTCACATAGGTCATTAACGAAATCCAAAAGCGTGGAAAAAACATTAAAATGTGCAATACAAGATTAATAATACTTATTTCTAGGTGTTATAAGACAATTCTCTAACTTAAAATTCCTCATAGTTAATTATTATCTTTTTTATTATTAAGATGTTATGTTTTCACTGAAAGGGCAAGGAAAGAGATAGAATAATAAGATGTTATGTTAATTTGTTACACACCCACCCACCCAAAACTCCTTTATTCTACAGCCTTGTATTAAGTTTGGACAGCGGAGACAGCAAGGCTGTCCCAAAAACTTGGCTGTAAAAGAATGGGTAATGGTTCGTCTTTTATTTTTGACCTCTAAATTCTTACCATCCATATATCAAGAGTATGCAAATAAATAACAAAGCACTGCATTAATTAATTTCATTATCTTCCCATGTGCAGTTAGACGACCAATTAATTTGCTGATCACATAACAGGTCCCTTTTTTTTTTGTCAAGTAGCCTAGTAGCTAAAGCTCACACAATTTAATTGTGGAGAAGTGGAGTGTCTGGGGTTCGAACCCTGGCCCCTGCATATAAAATGCAATATCCCTACCAACTGAGCTAAGCTCACGGGGATACATAACAGGTCCCTTTAATCAAATCAATTATTAGTCATCCGCTTCTATTTTTTGTTATTTTAAAGTACTTCTACTTATAATCGAAGAGCAGTTGAATGGGATGGTAACGGATATCTTTTAATTTAAAATAAAGGTTTTGGGTTCAAATTCAGTCATTTGAGGAAGAGTTTTGTAATCCATTGTAGTTTTATTCGATTCGAGAAATTAATCTCTACAACTACGCACATAGATATCTAGTTAAGAAAAAAAGATGGTTTACATATATACTAGAGAAAATCAATAAATTTTTTATTTTTAATGAAATTATTTGTCGGAAAATATTATTTCTCTAGAAAAATAACATCAAGAATTTTTCAAGACACAACTGTCAAATTTTAATTGCATGATTTATTTGTTTACTTCCTATTTTCAGTCACACCTTCTTAAATTGTGGCAAATAGTATATTGTGATTGACTACTTTTTATTCTTGAAAATTTTTTGATGTTATTTTTCTAAAAATATAGCATTGCTCTAATTCGTCTCTTTCTTATAGAATTACGTGGATAGTAAGAACTTAAAGCGAATAAATATTTATGAGCACTGAAAAATGATATTTCGAGCTTTCCAACCCCACCCAAAATTAGCGAATAAATATTCATCTTGATTATTAAATGCGTGTCTTTTTATTGTGTCAAAACTACAAAAAAAAAATACATAAATGTGTTTTTAATAGTAAGTTTAATCCTTAAATGTGCACTGCCTTCAGCTAATCAATTTGGTCTACATAATTACTAAAAAAAAGTTCACATAAAGATATTTTTGCAAATTTTCATATATTCAAATACTTTTTTTTAAGAAATCAAAAATGACATATATTAACAAAGGCGACGAAACTCCCTAGTACAAGTTGTACCAAGGAGCCACCCCAAAAGACAAACCGTCTTACAAAGTATTTACAATATAATAATGTCAGTCAAGACCCAGACACAGTAAGGGGTCCGACCACCATCTCTGAGAACCGTGCACAAACGTGACATTATTAGCTTTAAACCACCATAATGAATGAAATTTAACTTGATCTAATAACCGTAAAATACGAGTTTCTATGTTGTTGAATACCCTGTTATTACGTTCACTCCATATCAACCAAACGCACAGAAGACAAAGTAATTGGAGAAAAGATCGTCGAGCCTTTGAATGACCTGTATAATGCATAAATTGAAGGAAATGCTCGCTAATATTGAGAGGATCTACGTCGGACATGCCAATCCAAGTCCTGATGTATTGCCATAACAACTCGAACACTTCGCAATGAAGAAACAGATGGGACGCTGACTCCTCAAAGCCGCACCCTGCCACACACCTAACCCCCTCGGCCTGGAGAATGCTTCGTAGAAGGAGATCCACTCTGGTCGGTAACCAGTCTTTCAACAGACGCCAAGCTACAATAGACACCTTAAGGGGAACCTGGTTATGCCATACAAGGTTTCTTGTTGCTTCAGTTGTGGAAGAAACCTGAGTTGTCAGAATCTGATATGCTCCTCGGATAGTATAACCTTCATGAATATCTGGATCCCACTGCCACCTGTCAAGAATATTAGCCTGCGCAATAACACCATCAAGTAATTGCCTACACTCCTCTAACATCTCCTCTTCCCACTTCCACAACACTCTCCTCAACCTCCACGCCTCTCCCCCCCTCCTCCCATCCTAACGCACACATGTCCGCCACTATAATTAACTTGCATGTCGCTAAGTCAAACAATCAACCAAATCTTCGACTCAACGGTATATCTCCTAACCAGTTATCTTACCAAAAGGAAGTACTTTTACCATCACCTATAACTTTAGACACCCTCTCACCAAACCAGGCCCCATCATCACCAGGTAAACCATCCCTAATCTTCGCTATCTCTCTCCACCAAGAAGAAACACTCCGACCCCCAACCTCCATGCCTCCTCACCATATCTCGCCACCAACACTCTATGCCAAAACCCTCCTCTGTCCACCAACATCCGCCAACACCATTTACCTAGCAGAGCTAAATTACACTCCCTCAACTGTCTCACCCCCAACCCTCCACCCTCCTTCGGTAAACAAATAGAGCTCCAAGCAATCCAGGAATTTTTTTTGTTATCCTCACTTTCTCCCCAATTTTTTTCTAAAAAAAATTGATTCAATGGAAGAGATTATACCTGACGGAGCTTTGAAGAAGGAAAGTGCATAGACAGGAAGCGAGGTCAGAACAGACTTGAGAAGGACCAACCTGCCCCCGAAAGATAGAAAGCGACTCTGCCACCCCGAAAGTTTAGATTTAATAGTAGACAACACCGGTTCCCAAAAAGCTAACCTTCGAGGATCACCATCAATCGAGGACCACTATAATTTTAATATTTGTATAAATTTTAATATAATTTGATGGGATTAAAATGAATTTTTACTACAAACATGGATTGGGTTATATGGTAAGGGACTTTGACCCTTAAGCATATGGTCAAAGGTTCGATTCCTAACTAATGTGTATGGAAAAAAAAAACCAATTAGGAGGGGTAAACCCATCTTGTGTGTCTCATAGTTTTTTTATTGAAATTAATCATAGTTAAACGATGGTAGAAACTTCGTAACAATATTATCCTAAAAAAAAATACTCTTTACTCAAAATCAGCGTAGTGTTAAAAATAGAAAAAGAAAAGAGCAATCAAACAAAGAGATATGTCACTTTTTACCCTAAGACCAAGCACATCTGCAGTGAGGCTGCTGATACTTGAAGAGCATAGTTTGAAAAGTGAATATGACTATAATAAGTACAAAACCATATCTTTCCCTTAAAGTCTTTAAGGTATTCATAACTATCATCACATAAAATTATCTACTTTTCTAATGAAAAAGACATTTTATATTCCACCATTACATTCCTCATAGGCAATTTTAGTAAGCCAGCTTGAGAGAAATAATCAGTTTCACACTTTTTAGTCAACTTGTCCAAGCAACATGGGAGCAAATGCACATAATTGGAATCAATATCAATGGAATGTACCTCTTTGATTCCTTTTAATCCTTTTAAGATGAAGGAAGATCTTTGCCTGTTACTTTTCTCTTCAATTTTTTAACTCATCTAGCTTTCTTTAAATTTGAGACTTTAGCCATTTATTTCTAGTGTTGAAAGACTATACAATTAGTAGTTCTAATTTTCTACATCAATTTAAATTAAATTATTTTTTTGACTGCATTTGTTTTTTTTCTTTTTTATAAATGTTAGTTGTTAAATTATCAAGTTAGAGAGAGATCCCTAGGAAATTTTTTTATAGGAATAGAGATTGAACCCTGGAATTCTTTAGTAATACTCGTTTAATGTCTCAACTCATACCACTGAACTACATTTTTTTGATATCTTTTGGCCTATCTAATATGTGTATGTATGTGGACAGGGGTGAACAGATATACTTCCAAAACAAACTATAGTGGATCTTTATACTTCACACGGCAATAATTTATTATTGGATAAAAATTGTAAAATATGCTGCATAGCATCCATGGATGAGGACCATATGTTTTTTAAGTTTGTTACAGGACCATGTATATATTTGTTACTAAAGGTTTCATCATTGATATATAGGTTTTAATTTCTGGATTCAAGGTGGAATCAACCAAGTTGAATAATGCATAATTTATTATTGAAGGGCTCTCATTTGGGTGGGAAACATTGAATTTAATTTAATGTTTTTGACTAATGAGCAAAGGCAGCAAAGGCCAAAGTTATTCAATCTTTTGAGTGGAGGTTGTATAAAATAGTGATATGACATTACCATTAAGGCCAAACCAAAGTGGCCAATTAAAGAAAGTAAATAAAATAATAAAAATAAAAGGAGAAAAATGTACTAGAGATATTTGGCCTATTTTACTCTTATTTGATGAATGAATTATTATTATAATCAAACCTCTTAACCTAACTCCAACTTCCAATACATGTATTGCTCCCTCAAGGCATTAACCAAGAAAAAATGAATTTTCTTGGCTATAAAATATGTGATGTAAAATATTCAAAGATTTGGAAAGTTCCTCCAATAATTTGATGTGAAATTGGGTGATGTCATGAATTTTTTATTTTTTATTTTGACAAAAAGATGTCATGAAAATTATCAACTAACTTATAATCTGTCAATACACTGATTTAAAGGTGATACACTAAAACTCCACTATAAAGCTCATAGTGAACATTGAAATTATGACATCATATAAAGTTATAAACATTTTATTTGCACCGATCAATAATTAAAATTTACTAATAATTAAATAATTTGTATGGAAAGGTCAACGATTTTTATATAATGGGATACTGTATTACATTATGAAGAGCTTTGAAAGAAAAAAATTATACAGTTCTTCTTTCTTTACAGAAATTGTATATGAAACTACAATTTAGTTCCCCTACTTGATTTAGTGGTTCATTATGAATCTGAGCTACCAAGTCACCATTAACTGGAAATTGACCCCATTATGATTTTCATCATGAGATATTGATGATTTTCCATCACCAGATTAAGATTCACAAAGTTATTAAGATATTGTTCAGTCTTAGGCAAAGGTGGTGTTTGGTTAGATTTTTTGTTTTTACTGACAGTTTATATTAAAAAACATTATAAAAACAAAATCTTATTTTTGTTATTTATTTGGTGTGCTTTTTATTTACTTATAGTGTGTTAGAAAAAGGAAATCAAACAAAAAAATAAACAGAAAACACTGTAAAAATAAAATGACCCTTATGCTGTTTTTTTAAAAAAAAGAAAAAAATCATAACAGGGCCAGCACAAGCTACCAAAAATAAATAAATAAATAAAAAGTTATTATCCTTCATTTGAAAATGTCTCGTTTTAACATTTTATACAAATCAGTTGGTCCTGACCTCATTCATAAACCATATAAATTAATAAAAGTTGCAATTTAATTTGTCTTACAATTGAAAATAAAAACAAAAAACAAACCAAATGTAGTATAAACATGATGTTTTTATTTTGGAATTCTTGTTAATTTTTACATGATGTGACTTCCTTGAGACACATAGTTATTTTGTTGATATTTATCAACATTGTTAGGGGTTTTTTTATGTAATATTAACGAATTCCGGTTTTAATTCTTGTAAAATAAAAATTTGATTATGTCTATGTAATTTTAGATTTCTCTACTTTTGGTTATTCATTTAACCACGTAAGCATACATGACACGTGAAAATGAAGGACTAAAAATAGAAGAATCTAAAAGATTCTATTGACGTGGTTACATAGAAGATAAAAATAAAAAAATCTAAAATTACAAGAACATAATCTAATTTTAAAATTCGTTAATATTAAATGTTATCAATTGACTTCATAATCTGCAACATGTCCCATTCTATAAATTGGCTAACATTGGAAAATACAATCTCACAGATCGAAGCAGAAAGAGTATTTATGTGCCTGATTTTATTACTAGATTCCCTAGCCTCAACTCAAGAACTGATTTTGGTGTAAGAGAAGCACCGCTTTATCTGGTCTTTTTGCAGTGGAAAATATCTAAAAGAAACGTGTCATAAATAACTAATCCACAAGTGTTTGGGTTGTGACTTGTGATCACCTCCTAAACTCATGTTTATAAAACAAATATAGATCTAATTTAATCTATGAGAAATATTAATAAAAAACTGATTTGGTTCTTCACAAAAATTGCTAGAGCCAGTTTAGTCACTGTTACCTAAAATTGAGCATCAGCAACACAAATAACACAAGACATGACACAATGAACAAAATAAAATATGAGACCACCATTCACAAACATTACCATACGATAGGGGTCAAAGAAAGTTTTTTTTTTGTTACAAAAGAAAGGTTTATTATAATTCTGGTACGAGTTTGAAATGTACAAAAGTAAAAGTTCGCAATTAGAGAGTGATAGAATAAATTGCAATCTAAAGCTTTGTATCTCTTTAATGGAGAAGCCAACAGACACTATATAAAGATTTACATCAGCTATAGGGATATTAGACTATCCATCCATTTACAATTATTGTCAAGAACTGTGTTATTCCTCATTTTAGTATGTGGTAAAATGATGAGCTCGATTGGAAAATTTTACCAATCAGCATATGGAAGTTCAGCTTGACAGACTAAATTGTTCTAATTTACTTTTCTCAAAAACTAAAAATCACAATTTCTATGGACCAACTTGGGTTCCAAGTATTTTTGTAAAGGACTGCAATGTAGAATGTGTTTATTATTAACTCCGTAAAACAAAGCACTGGTCAAAGAAATTGAGCATTTACCACTTAAAGAATTTGTATTGGCTTGGTCTATTTATTCATATAGGTCGATGAATTATCCCATATGTAAAGACAGGAATCATTTATTTTAAGAGTAGATCTTAATCTGCCCATAAAAAAAAAAAGTAAACCTTGAATACTTGATCTATTTGATAAATTTGTAGAAAAAAAAATTAATAAATGTAATCATTAAATAGTATATTGTTAACATGATAATTATGTATACTTCATTTTAAATTTCCTCAAAAAAGAATATGTATACTAAAGTTTAAATAAACATTCACATATAAACAATCATCGTATACAATTCATCTTAAAAAAATCATCATATATAATTAATTTTCCAAAAATTCAACGTTCCCTTATATTTTATATTGGTCATTAAAATGATGTCTAATTTGTACACTCAATTTACAGAACTCAAGTCTACAGTTTGAATTCATATAAAGTGGTGTAAATTTAACAAAAAAACTCACTCATAGTCGTCCCTCATCTATCGAGAGGTAAAATATTAGAAATCAAGTCATATCAACGATAGAAAAAAAAGAAAAAAAAAAAAAAAAAAAAA
>Ga0099826_10002542_pt1 | contig 11849 bp, 10 predicted proteins | sample Mtrugardesep15_FD_76830 | JGI IMG/M metagenome (GOLD analysis project Ga0099826, IMG submission 76830) | Root nodule microbial communities of legume samples collected from California, USA - M. trunc garden sep15 | ecosystem: Host-associated > Plants > Roots > Nodule | place: USA: California...
ATTCTTGTTGTGCAGATATATGTTGATGATATAATATTTGGTTCTACTAATGCATCTCTTTGCAAGGAATTTTCTAAGTTAATGCAGGATGAATTTGAAATGAGCATGATGGGAGAATTAAAGTTCTTCCTTGGAATTCAAATTAATCAATGTAAAGATGGAGTGTATATTCATCAAACAAATTACACTAAGGATCTTCTGAAGAAGTTCAAGCTGGAAGATTGTAAAGTGATGAACACTCCAATGCATCCAACCTGCACCTTAAGCAAGGAAGATACTGGATCAATGGTAGATCAGAAGCTGTATCGAGGTATGATTGGTTCTTTGTTATACCTCACTGCATCTAGGCCATATATTTTATTCAGTGTATGCTTGTGTGTAAGATTCCAGTAAGATCCTAGAGAATCTCATTTAACAGCTGTTAAGAGAATCTTCAGGTATCTGACAGGAACAACAAATCTTGGACTCCTCTACAGGAAATCCTCAGATTATAAGTTGGTTGGATTCTTGGATGAAACAGCAGCTGGAAGATTATCAGATTAATGCTAACAGTATTCCCATCTTTTGTGATAATACTACTGCTATTTGTTTGTCAAAGAATCCAATTCTACATTCAAGAGCTAAGCATAATGAAATCAAACACCACTCTATTAGAGACTATGTTCAAAAAGGAATTTTGGATATACAATTCATTGATATTGAACATCAATGGGTTGATATATTTACTAAACCTTTAACTGTGGAAATATTTGATTTCATTAAGAAAAATTTGAACATGCACTTTGTGTCTGATTAAATTTGCTTGCTCCTAAACAAGAAGTTAGGTCCTGAAGTTAGTTTAGAAGCAATGGTCCACCAGAAGCTCTTAACTGAGAATCTGAGGAAAATGTGCTTCTGAAGATGACATCAGCATCTTAACTTCAGAAGCTGGACTATTTGCTCCTAAATAGCAGAGTTAGTGGAAACGTTGGAAGTTACTTTTTGGTAACACCTGTCCACTAAATTGGCAGCTCATCTAAAGTAATCCAACGATGCTTAATTGTATTGGTGTATAACATAAGAGGGCAATGATGATTTTAAGCTTTGAATGTGCTATCTCGCGCCCCCAATTGTCATTAATGTTGTGTATGTTTGTCCCTTTCTGAATTGCAAATGTTTTACTCAAATCACTTAGACAAAATTCACACACTACTCACTCCACAACTCACACATTCTGATTTTAGACCGTTCTCTGCGAAAACTCACTCTCTCAAAAATCAAAAACCTTAGAACCCTAAAAACTTCATCCTCATCAATGGCATCCTCAAGTTCAGTTCCAGAATCATCCATGCAAGAAACTCCTGCTTATGAAATCAGAGAAAGAACTATGTCACTAGAAGAATGGGATCTCAACGTTCAAGTAGAAAACCCTGTAGACTTCGTATCTCTTGCACATCATGGTTGCGACATCAAGAAATACTACGAAGCTCAGGACCTCATCAACTACTTTGACATGCTGAATGGTCCGACTTACATGAACCTGATAAGGCACTTCTGGGTTAGAGCACAAGTTTATGATCACAAAGCTGCTCAATTGGAGATGGATGAGAAAATTCTGATTGACCCCAATTTAGCTGGAAAATCAAGAGAAGAAATGGGTTTGGAACCCTTCACTGTTACTAAAATAAGGTCAAGCATCATGGAAATTTCAGTGTTTATTTCAGAAGAACAAATTGGTTGGGTAATCAGGAGAGCATCTGAAGGAAGGTTTGTTAGTGGCTTGGATAACAACAAAACTAGTCCTTGGAATGATAAAGTGAACAAGACTATGTTCAACAGTACGAAGAAGGGAAAGTATTGTGACCTAAGTATGGAACACAAGTTTCTCTTGAAGATCAATAATTAAAATCTTCTACCAAAAGGTGGTGGTAGAGATCAACCTTCATTGGATCATATAGTGTTTCTTCACTTCTTCATGACCAGGGAGAAGGCTAATGTACCTAAGTACATATTCAGGCACATGATTAAGACTCTGAAGGAGAGTCAAACAATCAACAGATGTTGGGTGCCCTATGGAAGACTTTTCTCTGAAATCTTTCATCAAGGAGGAATTCTGGATGCTATAAGAACATCCAAGGTTATGGATGACAAGCAGCTGGGCACAGTAACAGGCAAGGTGATAAATGGTGGCACCTTGAGGCATATGAAGCTCATTAAGAAAGAGGACTACAAGAAGTTGGCTACAGATTTGAAGGAGTCTGAAGCGGTATCCAACTTAATGGATAACTTTCCCCCAATCTGCTTGCAAGATCCTCTTGAAGTAAGAGTCAGCTACATCATGAAGCACTATGAAACATATAAAGAGACCATCAGGATGGAAGATGTTCCTGAAACAATGTATGGTGGTGCTCTTCCTGTTGCTTCTAAGAAAAAGAGAAAGCTGACCAAATAAGAATACCTGTCAGAAGCTGTTGAAGAAGCTTCTGAACCTCAAAAGATAAAGGTGAAGAAAACCAAAGTTGCTCCTCAAGCAGAAGCAACTGGTTCTGATGTGCCAACCATCCAAGAGGAAGTTCAAGATCTAGACTCTGCTAAGGTTCTGAACAAAAGAACCAGAAGTGGCAAGACAGCTGAAACTCCACAACCTCAACATGTTCAACCCTCAATTCCTAAGAGAAAAAGGAAGCACGTTGTCAGAAAGCTGAAGACTTCTTCTCATGATATGGAGGAAGAGGAAGGTGTATCTAAATTGGTCTCAAGGGAGGTTAGAAAGAAGAAAGTTGCTGATGATGTTGCCTTGGAGAAAACACTTCAGCTTGCCAAGGAAATTGAACTTCCTGCTGAAGTTCTGTTAAAGGAATTCACAGTTGAAGCTGCTCAACTGGAATTGAGCTTACAGAGAATCTGCAGCAAATGGTAGTATCTGATGAACTGATGAAGGCTACTGAAGATATTCAGGAGGAAGCTGGCTGCTCATAAGCTAATGCTTCAAAAGCTAATAAAGGTAATACTGATTCTCTTCACACTGCTGAAATAGTTAATATAGAATCTAGTACAACCTCTGACTCTAAGTCAATCTCAACCTCCTCATCAACCTCTTCAGACATGGATGATATCCCCTTGAATGGAGTCTATGCAAATCTAAATAAACGTTTATCCCCATTATCATCCACCAAACCTCAGAAAAAGCCAGATAATGATACCTTTGTTCCTATGTATCCTTCTGTTGAAGAAAGGATACAGGATATGCAACAAAGAAAGATCAATGCTTGTGTAAGACTACCTGTTGATCATCCTCTACAACCACCTATGATTGAACCTCTTCAATTTGTTCCTGCTGATGCAGAAAGTGGATGATTTAGAAGTAAGAGATAATTTGACTGTTGAGACTCGGCCAGATAGGATTGAAGATCGGGAAGTTAAGTGCTTAAGAGGAAAAGAGATTGTCTTGGTGAAAGTCATTTGGGTTAGACCAACCCGTGAGAGTGCAACTTGGGAATCAGAGAGTAGGTTGAAGGAGTTGTATCCAAAGTTGTTTTCTTGAGGTAATTTCTGAGGGCGAAAATTCTTTCTAGTAGGCGATAGTTTTAACAACCCATTTTTAGCTAGAATGATTTAAATTAGTTATTTTATGTGTTTATATGTGCTCGTGTGTGATTGTTTGCCTCTGTGTAAATTTAAATTGGGATTTGTGAATTTTTAGCCTAGAAGGGTATTTTTGTCATTTTAAAGGTTAAGGGTATTTTAGTCATTTGGCAAGTGAGGGTAAATTAGTGATTTCATTAGAAAGACTATTTTAGCATTTTAGTGACGATCGTTATTTTTACTAAGTTACTAGTGAATTCGGTTAATTAATTACAGTTGGAAATTATTCGGTTTTAACGGTTTAAGTGAGTAGTAACATTTTTGAATTAGTTAGTATAGATGTTGAGCCCATTATGACAATTAGAGACTTAGCTCAATTGGTTGGTGATATATAAACATAACACTTAAGAGGAAATTAGGTGTTTACTTTCATTCACTTCAAAATATTTTGAAATAGGTAGAGAGAGAAAGTGGATATAGACTTAAAGAAAGGGAAAAGAAGAGAAGGCTAGAGAGAAGGCTTGGGGTTGAAGAGCTATGAGCAAAATTGAAGCTTAAGTTAGTAGAATCATCATCTAGAGGTAAGGGGGATATAATCTTCATCAATTAAGCTTTAACTCATTCTTTTCAATTTTGTGAATAAGTGCTTATTGTGTTAATTGTGATTTTGTGAATTATTAGTAATGAAATTCGTGCTCATAATTCATGTGAATCTATGGGTATGATAAACTTCATGAAATTGATATGTTAAGTGCTTAAAGTTCATGGTTGTTGTTGTTGACAAGTGATTTTGATGATTTTTGATTATTTGAATGAAACCCATGAATTGATGAGTGATTATTGTTGAAACATGTTTAAATTCACTTCGTAAATATCCATACATGATTGTATGTTGATGGGGTTTGAATTGGTGCGGTTGTTTGTGAGTTTGAATGAAAATTGAGAAAAATTAAGGGTTTTGGTGAAAAATGATCTAATTGATGATTTTGATGTGAATTGATGTTTTGATTTCATGTTTGTGATGTTTTTGATTGTCTTTAAAGGTATGTAAACTAGTAAACACATTTTGGGAACGAATTTGGGGTCAAGGGGATCAAAAATGAGATTTTGCGGTGGAAATTGGGGAGTTCTCGAGAAGGAACAACCAAGAACAGGGTGACCTGTTCTGGTGTAGCTCGTTGTGGCGAGTTGCACAGGACATACACCCATGTTTTGGGTCATTCCGGGCACTCGGGGTCGATCCGAACAGTTCCAAACTGATTCTTTTTATGTAATCAATTGTAATTATGTTGTCTTAACCTTTGGAAACATCAAATGAATTAGATTGAACTTGGTTTTGTGAATCAAATCAAACTTTTTGAAAAAATGTTCAAGAACGCATAATTTTCCGAAACTCGTTTTTCTTAAGAGATAAGGACGGGGTTAAGGTTGTTTACTGTAATGATGATTTTTAAAAATGATTATGGATGGTTTCCTTGAACTTTAACTCGATTTTGCTTTGAAAACGAGAATCTTTTGAAAAGTGATAAAATGAGACGAACTTGATGAAATTTTGGAATCAAATGGAATTGGCCTATGATACCTCTATGCATAAGATATTGTGATCAAATGTGAGTAGTGTATATGCTTTGTTGAGGTGTTTGAACATGTATACCTTGTTTTGTTGAATTATTTTGATAATGGTGAAAGTTGTGAAAACAACATTTTATGCTCGGATATCTTGTAAGTGACTTTATATTCACGATGATATGGTAGGATAATAATCAGCCAATGGAAATCAGATGTTTAATTTGGTGAATGTGTCGATGTGGATAGTTGTTCGTCCTTTATGTGAAAGGTGAATTTGGAACTTATTCTTTCCTTAAGGTGTTGTTGATGATGATTATGTTAATGTTTGATGATTGTATGATGATGACTCTTCATTGAATTATGACTTGTTGATTGTGTGGACATAAATACTTGATAATGCAATTGGTGGTGAATTAATCTATATAAATGGAGGTGTACTTTTACATTGTTTTTGGTGAATACATATGGTAGGTGATTACGCATTGTTGAGTCTTTGCTTGTATGCTCATGCATCATAGTCATATTGAGTCATATTTACATAGGAGGAATATGTAGGAGGATGTGTACTCTTACGTGGGTGTGGGTTTAAACAATAAAATTATCTCCGGAATCCAATTGGTACCACATGCATATAGAGTTGTGTCAAGGCGAATAGCATACATTTGATAAATGATTAAATGTGTTATACTTGCTTATGTGCTTGGTGAATACTTGTATTGGCGAATACGTGTAAATGTGAAGTTGTGCTTGTGTTTTTAAACTTGTATGTTTGGTGATTGTTATAATATGTTGAATAATTGTGGGGTTGTTGTGAATGATTTAATTAAATGTAGTTAATCATGTGAAGATAATCATGTTATTTACTTTCAATTGTTTATGCTTTAATTGATTTGAATGTTGTCTAACCCGAAGTGGTTGTTTGGTTGATCGCCTGCCTTATTCTTTCGAATGGGTATATGGTGTGCAAGATTAGTTTTCTTGCTTCGTGAGTTGCTTGAGGATAGCATGGATGCTACCTCGTCTATCGCTTTTGATGTCTTAGTATTTAGGATATTATTAGGGGGTCCGAGTCGGTGTTTTTATTTTATGACTGTTGTTGAGATTTGAGACTACGTATTGATGACATATATGTAGTAAGATGACATGGAATTGTGGAGATTTATTTTTATTATATGATGAAATGTTGAGATGATATTTATTCCACTGTGATGTTTTGAAAATTTAGTATGCATGTTTAGGAGTTTATTGAAGAAGTAACATCTAAATTCTTTATATGATTGAAATCATTTGCGTGTGTTATCGCTTTTAGAGTTTAGGGTGTTACATTCCTTAGGAAAGAACTAGTTGTTGTATGAATTGAAAAATGTCACACATTGGATAAGACATACCCACTAGTAGTGTTTATATAAGTGGGGAGTGAGCTTCAAGGTTGTGCACTTGAGGTACCCACTTTTGCGAACGGATGAGCGCTTACGAATATATATACGCGACAACGAAGCCGTCGTCTGTCCAGCCGAGCTTGGGCTTGGGTCAAAATGAAATATATTTTTTATCACCTGAAAATGTTAAATTAATTCTTTATTAATTTAATCATTATCCGAAAGCGTTTTCTTAACGAAAAAGTTTCGTTATAATCTGATCCAACATAATACCTAGAAAGTTCCAGATATATCCACTCATGAGAAAACAAATTCGCGGATTACTTAAATATTAAGTTTGCTTAATCAACAAGTTAGTTTAATCGTTAAGTTGCTCCGGATTTGTTACGAACTCTCTATAAAAGGAGAACTCACGTCAGTCATTCTTCACTCCATAGTTTTAAAAACCGACTCGGACCGGTCGGTTGGACCGGTCCGACCAGGAACCGGTGGGGTATCCGGTTCGGTCTGTATAATGGATCGTTTGTGCAGGTAAACCGGTGTGAACCGGTTAAAACCGGCCAAACTCGGTGAAAACTTATGCATCTAAATTGGATACGACCAATTCATGCCATCTTCCCCATCGCACAAATTCTCCTTCATCAAATTTCAGATTTCTTCCTCCCTTTCTCTCCAAAATTTCAGATCGCTAAAGGACTAAAAGAATGCTTAAGTTCAAGGATTTTTGGGTTTCACAAAAAGAAATTGAATAATGGATTTGAAAATGTATGACTTATCAATGGTTTGTTTTCTAAATTTTCCTTGAAAGTGAGCTTTTGGTGCATTTCATCCTATAGCGTAATTCCTGATTCTTAAGTAATCAAACATTTTCAAATCAAGTGTTCAATTTCTTTTTCAAACAAATTTATTGTGACTCTTAATAGAAACACACCTAAGAGTTAACTCTTCCAAACAACTAATGAAAACACCGCAACACTTTCAAAATTAAAAGCAATCTAACCAGTAGTTTTGAAATTAGGGTTTAAAGCGAAATAGATTATCATAAAAACCTAATTGTAAGAGTAAATTTTGACATAGAGCTCAATAAAAGATATGAAATTTGAATTGCACAACGAAACCCCAAAAACTCTAAACAAAACCAGAAAAACCCCAAAAAATATACACAAAAAACTAACTAACTGAAGGAACAAACAAACTGGAATGAACAAACTGAACCTCGCCTCAATCTTTGTGATTTGAGAACAATTTGGGAACAAGGGAGGAGTGAATGATACAAACTGGTTCAAAGCGGAATTTGATTTCGATTTCAAACCCCATGAAAGAACATGTTTTCGATTTTGAATGGAAGAATTGGATTTCGAATGGATTTCGATTTTGAGATGAGGAACTCAAGATTTTGAATGGATTTCGATTTTGAATTGGGTTTGGAACGATTTTTGGCGGTGATGATCATGTCTTCGATTTTGGGACGAAGATGAAGAAAAATGAATAATATGCAGAACGTGAAGAAAGGTCGAACAAGAACAAAAAATGATTTTATTTTAAATAAAATAAGTTTTTTTTAGGGATTTTAAATAAAATAAGTTAATAAATCAAAAGTAATTAATATTTTGTAAGAGGACTAATTTGTAATAAAGTAAAATTTAGTCTTACAGTGGTCCATCACAAAGACACTAGCTGACATGACATGAACAATTATGCTATTGGTTAAACAAAATGACTTTTTTAAAAAAGTCATATTTTTTACTACACCATAGAAGCCCCCTTATAACAATTCTAAGTCGACTTCCTCTAACATTTCATTCTTCCTATTGCTTTGAAAAAGTTATGTTGCGGCTATAGGCACACCATGCTTAATGGTGGATCCGTCCATGATTGTATTAACCGATGCGATTGGTCACAATGGTCATTACGCAATAAAATTATTTTTGAAGGGGGTTGATGACTGTATTGCAACCATTAATCGAATTAAAATGCTATCTTGGGGATAGTTTATTGTTAGAGAAGAGAAAATCAAGTTGTTGATCATTTTCTGATTGGTAATCTGACCTAGTGGCATGCATGCAATTGTTACTACTTCTGTTGATTCTTGATGTAAAGCGGTACCCTTTATACACCTTTAGTGAAACTCTTTGCTTATGAAAAAACTAGGTCATGAGAAGTTCCTAGTTATTAAAGCTTGCTTGGATTAACTATATTTACCTTCTAAAAAAATTGTATTTGTTTTCAAGAGAATAATAAAATTTATTCAGATTTGATTGTTAGTGACCTACGAGGAACCTTCCTATAATCAAATTTTGACAACTCTGGATAATATCTATCAATTTAATATTTCTGTCTTTAGACAAATTTTGTGGAAAAGTAAAGACAGTAAAATTTTAGCATTTAGTCTATGTATAATCTTATCATTATTATCCGTGTACATATATGGAACAGATGCAACTGGTGATAGAAAATAAACATACAATGGTTCAACATGAGTTATTATTATTAATTGTAAATAGTGGTCCAACACAAGTATCACGGGTAGGCACTTGGCAAGAACAACTAACCGAAAATAGTGTGGGGGCAATGTCACATGTAATACGTCAGGTTCAAATTTGACCCTTAAATGGGTCCACGCAAAACCACTGAGTTTCTCTAATAAGATATAAATTGCTAAGATCAAACTATAACATGTTGCAGCTCCAAAATCGTAAATAATTTGACAGATTCATGTGATAGATTCTCACATATATTACTCAAACTAATTAGAAAATACTTCATTATATTAATAATAATGATATAATGATAGTAGTTGTTACAAAATGTCTAAAGGACGGGGTCAGTGCATGAGACTTCCACTAGGTGCAGTTTGAGGAGGCCATTGCTCATGACTTGTTAAACGTGACCTCCATATCACACTAATTAACAAACAACCTTACCGTTGGGCTAAGACTAAATCTCACTATTGAATTAATGTCTTATAAAATTTAAAAATGAAACGAAAACGTTACCCATAAGAGAGGTTGATGATAATATTATAAAGTACTAGCTAGCTAATGAGACATATTAAAAGGCATGTGGACGACACAAAACACTAGGATTAATTTATTAGACATACTATCACATAAGTAAGCTCCTAATGATAGCTGCTTGAGCACTGTTAGGGTCTATGGTGTCCAAAAGTTGTGACAATCGGTCACTAAGATCATCAACCTCTCTATGCAAGTTTTTGATGTAATTGCAAGTCTCTTGCAACACCTTAGCAGCTGAAACCTACAATACAATAAACATTATAATAAATAAATGTTAATGGAATTTAATGTCATTTTCAACAAATTTTCAGTTGCTATGGATATTATACTGGACAATGATGTATGCATTGCAAGTGGGAATGTCCGAATCCCACAGCCCTACAAGTTTGTGGGTAAACGAGTTAAGGATTCAGGGCACAAGCGTGATGACTTATCTAGCAAATCCAACCAAAGCCACACATAAAATATGTGAGTAGTGTGTGTCATGTGCATGCATGTGACTCCTTTGTATAATTAATTCTTTGATAAACACCCTTTCTAGAACACAACAAATTTAAGATACTTTAATTTAGATTAGTTCTTGTCAACAAAAAAAAAACTTTAGCTTGGTAAAATATCTAGATTAGTTATGTGCATCAAATAATAAATAGTATATGTTTATCAACCAAAATGAAAGATATGTTTTTAGACTAGAGTGTATGAAGATTACCTTTAATGATCTATTGAAAATTCAAAACAAAAAAGTAAAAATATGGACGAGTGGCTAAATGTTATACTGCTTTTCGAGTAAATCACCAGTTTTATTTCTAACATTGGAATATATATCATTAATTTAGTATCTACAATATAAATATCGTAAAATTACTTTTAAAAGTTAAATTATTTTTTATTAAATAGATCAGTCAATTGAGTTATTGAAATTATTATGTATGAACCAGAAAAAATTAAAGATCATTTTAAAATTTAATTAATTCTAAGAATCAAAATGACAATAATTACAATTTAAAGTCTTAAATTAAGGATGTAGTTTGTGTTTAGTTCTACAGGGATAATCATTGATTTTAAAAGAAACAGATTTGTGGATTTAGATTTTGATTAGTTAAAAATGAGTTGAATGTGAGTTATTTTTATTTAAATAAATTGAATTGTTAAAATTAGGTTTGAAGTTTTTCCTACAATTATGTTTGAAGTTTTTTTTTTAAGTAAAAAACTACAAATTTTAACTTCATATTATAATCAATTGCAAAAAAATAAAAATAAACTCAATCCATGTAGAAATCAATGTTATGTGTTTAGGGTATGAGAAAATTAAAGACACATTTATATGATGATATGTGTTTCACATTTATGTGTAAAAGAGAGAATATATATAGAAAAGGAAAGAAAATTAATATACCTTGTGGGAACGCCTTGCAAGTTCAGGGACAAGTTGTTGTAACTTGGTGACGAGATCATTAATTTGAGCATCAGAAATCTCAGTGGAAACACCGGATTGTCTTGAACGAGATCTTCTGCTAGACATTGTTAAGGTTTTTGAGGTAGGTATAGGTATGTCAGAAATATTTTTTGTTGTTTAGCTTCTAATATCTTCAATGTAAGTGAAAGAGTCTAGAGAATTTTGCTGAGAAATACACTATCTAGAGTCTAGCTAGCTACTTAGGTATAGGAAGCTAGAAAAAAATAATGCAAAAAAAAATGAATTTTTTTTTCTTTCTCAGCTGAGACAGGTGATGGAGGACAGAGAGAAAAGGGTAGCCATGAAAGAGAGATTAGGTTGTTGAGAGAATGTGTCAGTTGGTGTTGGAAGTTGAAGAGGATAAAAGTGTTTGAGAAAGGTATTGGGCTAGGCAAGTTATTAAATAGGGATATTACGTGAGGGAGACAAGTAAATGAAAGAGGAATGGGAGAGATACACCATACTGTCCTTTTTGCATATGTCCCCATGGGGTTAAAGGAAATGTGAGCTTGTTTGTTGTATCACCCCCCAACTGCATGGGGACCTCTTTGTGTCAGGGTCAGCACACAAGCCCATGTTATCTTATTACTCAATTGTCATTTTAATCATTCAATTTTATATACTTTTCTTAGTTTATAATTTAGATTGTTACCCCCCATATGTACGGTTTAGGTGGTAAAATGTTGAGAGATGAGTGATATGTTAAGGCGAAAAAATTTAGAGAAAAAAAAAGAATTTAGAATCGAGTCTTGTAAACGTGTACATCCGAGCATTCTTTAAAGAATTTAAATTATTTTATTTTTCAATGTGTTGAATAGATAAACTATCGTTTTAAAATTCTTAAAAGTATCTCAAGAGTATTGG
>Ga0099826_10002543_pt1 | contig 11848 bp, 3 predicted proteins | sample Mtrugardesep15_FD_76830 | JGI IMG/M metagenome (GOLD analysis project Ga0099826, IMG submission 76830) | Root nodule microbial communities of legume samples collected from California, USA - M. trunc garden sep15 | ecosystem: Host-associated > Plants > Roots > Nodule | place: USA: California...
ATTGTCCGTTAAGTTGAACAGTATAAATAGATTAAAGTTATAAGCTGATGTCAGCAATCATATAATCTCTAAGTTCAATTATATTGGATCAGAATCATAAAGGCATTCAAAACTATGTGTTTGTAAGGCTTCAGGGGTCAAAACACTTTGTTTAATGTCACAAACATATCACTTCATATTCCTGACTTAGAAATTAGGGTTTGTGGAGTAATTTCAAAATTAGGGAAATTAGGGTCACATAAGTGTAAATCACATGATATCGAAAGAGTGATTGAAAGAGGGAGACGAGTTTTGACACCCTGGAGCCTTTAAAACGTTGTGTTTTGATCCAAGTGAACAACTTAACGACCACATCAACATTAGTTAAACGGAGACTGACATCAGGGGTGATCGTGAAATAGTTTTTCAACTAAAAGGATCTATGTGAAACTTTTGAAACTTAAAGCACTAATTTGAAAATTCTGTCAAACTAAAATGACCAAAAGTGGTATTTGATCTATATTTTAAGATGTATGATGTTCGAGGTTCAAACCAAACCTTTGTATATACCATGTAATATCTCTACCAATCGACTTAAACTTACGAGACTAATTAGATATCTTTTGACAAACACTATCCGTTAAAAATGTCAATAGAACTGTACCGAAAAAATTGCTCAAAGAACTTTCTTTTAGAACATATAATGACTACCATGGGATTTACCAAAACAATGGTAGTTCATGAAATGGGCCTCCATATCCATAAATATACCCTAGGTATAACGATGGTTGCTCAATATACCACTGAAAATTGTTCACGTTCTTAAAAAAAAAAAAAAGCGATTAAAAACTATAACTCAATTGAAATTTAAACACAAAAAATCAATTGAAACTTACAACCCGACCAATTGAACTACCTATTAAACTACCGTTGGTATAATTGTCTATTCCAAACCATTTGGTGACAATGAGATGTCTTTTAATTGCCGGAGGTGTTAGGTTACCAATTCATTCATATGAAACCTAACACTTTTAAAATTCAACTTCTCACACTCTCTTTGAATCTAAATAGTTTAATTTGAATTAAACCTCCATCAATTTAAACTACTACCATCACTCCAATTTAATTCATAAAAATATATAAGTATAATAAGTAGTCTCTTTTTTTTTGGTTACTGTATAATAAGTAGTCACTGATGTATATAAAATTTGTCAATTTAACCTATAAAATTTGTTAATAGTAGAGATTAAATAGACGTATTTAATATATATTAAAGACTTATTATTTTTTTACAATTTGTTTGGAGAGACATAGTTTGCATGGTTTAGGAACTAAATTGGAGAGAAAGCAATAATTTGATAACTAAATGAATGATTTGTTCATTCTTAATCACATTACGTTAAGACTTAATATCCCCTAGCAGTAAAACACAAAATGATAGTTTATATGAAGAAAACACACGCACACATCAAATTATAGCATAAAAAAAACACACACACACATCAAATTATAGCACCAATTGGTAATTAGTAAGAACTCCATAGTGATGGACTGAACATTTTTAATTGAAAGTGGGATATTGGAGTTTTTAATGGGACAACAGAAAATAATAATTAATGTATGTTCCCTCACAACACAATTTATCAAATAACATGTATGATGCAAAAGGGTTTAAGGTTATAATTATACATCACCTAAAGAATATAGTAATGTATGTTCCCTCACAATGTTTGAAAATGGTATCTCTTATGTTGTTGGTAGGTAGGATTTTAATTGTCTTGGAGTTGAACTCTTTTCTAGTCTCTCCTCAAGTTGCGCCGCTTAATTTTTTCTTCTTAAGAAAAAAACAGACAAAGAAAAATTGTACAACTTAATAAAAAAGGGAAAATAATATAAAACCATAAGCAAAAATATAACCAATACAACTTATTTATAGGTAATAAGCAAAAAACCACTCATGCTCTTGCACTTCATGCCTTATATCAAAATCATAATAGAGACATTGCAATACCAGAAACAAGACTGTATAGAATTACAACTAAAGTAAAAAAAAAAAAAACTTAATATATAATTAATTAGCTTATATTTCTTTTAATTACCTTTATGTTTTTTAAATCCAAAGCACGTTAAAACATAGAGAACACACACAGAGAACACTTCAAAAGTAAAGCGAATTCTTCACTTTGCTAATGATATAAAACCAAATTCTTATGGCTCAACATCAAACTCATGTTGTTCATTTTCCAACTCCTCTTGGTTCTTGTAACCATTGTAGTTGCCATGGTTATTCTGGTACTCATTGTTGTAACCATAGTTATTATTATTGTTGTACCAGTTGTTATTGTTGTTCACTCCTCTAGATGAATCACCATACATTGTTGGATTGTATTTTTCATAGCTAACATCGTAGAAATATTTTCCACCTTCCAAAAATCTTGTGTCACTCATCCCTTGTTTCTCACCCTTGTACCTGTTATTCTGAGCATTATAATTATTATAATTATTGTTGTGGAATGATCTTTCATTTGCAGCATTGTAGTACTCTTGGTTGTTGTTTTGTTTTTCCATCATGGAGTTGTAACCTTCTTCATTGTACTTTGTGTCACTCAACTCATTTTGGTTATTTCCAAAAGTGTCTTTGTTGTAATACTTTGTGTTATATGCATCATTGTTGTAGTACTTGTTGTAGTTGGGGTAATTGCTTGTTTCTTCAAAGTTAGAATTGGTGGTGGATGTCGTGGCGGCGGTGGAAGGAAGGTGATCAGAGTCATGGCCATATAAACCATAGCTATTTTGTGTTTGAGGGATGAAAGGTGGTTGCTCCTCTGGTTTGTTTGTAACTGGGGATTCTTCTTTGTTGGGAACTTTTGTTTCTTTGTTGAAATGAGTGACTTTGCTGAAGAATTCACTCTCTCTGGCTATAGTTAGAGGCAACAAAAGAGTTGTTAAGAGGAGGAAAAAAATATAGTTTGAGAATGTGGCCATTGTGAAAGAGAGAAGAGGGATTTGGTTTTGGAGTAGGTATAGTGATGCAAAGGTGTGATGGTCTCAAGTGTCTTTTATAGAATTTTCTTAAACCTTCCCTTTCTTTTCCTCTCTCATTTAAATTTTTTCCACAAATTAGGTTTGAAATTGTACCAATGGAGTCAAGTTAGATGATCGTGGTCCCTCTACGAGAAAAGCTTTTGCTTATATAAATGGATATTTCTCCATACTAATTAAATATGAAAAATGCGTTTAAAAAAATTTGTCTTTAAAATAATGCATTTAACATATTAAAATTTTAAAAAATAACTTTATTTACATAAAATTTATAAAACATTTTCATTTTTGAATTTTTAACAAGTGCTCTAAAGTCACTTGTTAGCGAGACACATTAAATATAATAAGTCACGATTAACAAATAATTGAGCCTCTTAAAGATATAAGACATAAATTTAATTTTGGTTATCGTTCCGAGTGTATCTAGAATCGTGAACCCTGAATTTATAAAAAAATCCAACTCTTTCTTTATTATATTTTATACTCCCTATGTCCCTGTATGTAAGCTCCTTTTGCATTTTTCACATTTCTTAAGAAATGTTGTCAGTGTAATTAATGTGTCTATTTTGTGTGTTAATATTATCAAATTGTCATTTGTTTGTATGTGTATTAAATTTGACTTTTCATATTTCAAGATAAATTAGTAGTATTAATTAGTGCTATGTGTAGGAAAAAGATAATAAATGCATCTAGTAATTTAAAAAAGAGTTTGGGGACAAAAATAAAATCAAATGGATGGTTATATACATGGACGAAGGGAGTATAAAGAAATGGTTTTTGAACATAAAATTGTTGATGTCGAATACAATGTTATTTGATTTTTGTATATCTTTAAAATGCGCGTAAATTATAGAAGATGGAAAATACAAAGTGGATAAAAATCAACATATGATGATGCAAATGTCGTCTATGTATTTTGATGTTCAAATATCAATTACTTTATAGGAAATGCTAACAATTGTTTAAAAATAAAAATAAAAAAACAAATTGTGTATTCAACACATTAAAACTTCAAAAAAAAACCCTTTTTCTAAACAAATGTCCTTAAACACTCGTTAGCATAACCCTTATTTTATATACCATTGATAACTCTATGCTTTGTATCTATATGGAAAGCCATATCATACCATTTTAAATTTCTAATCTTGTTGTACAAATGTTTAGTCATTTGATTGATTCATAGCTTTCTTGCAGCCGTATCCAAAGATAGCTACGCATTTAATGAGAGTATTTCATTTTTCCTTTGTTGCAAGCAAAGCCACATTGTTGATTGGTAGTTGCACCATAGATGATGATGCAACCATTACATTCATAGGTTGTAGTTTTGCTGTTGTTGGATTCCAGTACAAGTAAACTTTTCTATCCAATCTATATTAAATCCAGCGGCCCATAAATTATCTCACTAAAGTATATTAATTGTGCTATCAAGTGTCATAAAGGATATCTAAAATGATAGGAGTACCCAACTCTATTCACTTCAAAAGTTTTCTTTAGCAAATAATTTTGGGTCATTCAAATGTAAAGTACATTCTAGAAAGTTACAAAATTACAAAGTTAAATAAGCTTTGCCCTTAAAATTCTAGGTTTTACAAAAAAAAGGTTATAAAATAGATGGATGTGATGCGCATGGTACACTTGGCCTATTGACTAAGGTTAATAATAGAGATGCCAATGTCAACAAAAATCAACAGAGATGCCAAAATCAGCTTTCATATTTTAGACTTCTGATTTTGGATAGATCATATAGATCACATTTTAGTCTTTTGGAGCATAGTAATCACTAATCATGTATACAAGTTTCATGAGGATGTTCTCTTTTTTAATATATATTATAAATTATTATTTACACTTAATAGAAGACAAGCGGACAACAAGCTACGCCGCTAGACCTTTTTTGTAAATCAACTTGTTGTATTGTTATGTAAATCAACTTTGTAACTACATTTTAAAATCAATTGTAAAATAATGATATTTTTTTCGCGTCTGTTAACGAAGTAGTAAACATCTACTTACACATATCGAGAGAGTTTCCAAATTCAAACTTGGTAACATTAAAAAATGTTCAACTTAACAATATCAAATCTTATAGTTAAGATATATATTACGAACAAAATCCTAAATTCTTTTGGAGTTGATATAGGTTAACACTGCATGTTTTAGTTTCCGGAGTTGGAAGAAGATAAGGTGGAAAAGTAGAGTGAAAACGAGAGCAAGATGGGGAAAGACCTAGCGAGTGATCATGCGTGGATTGAGGAGGCTTGGTGGGACACGAAAATAACGACATTAATATTTTGTGCACAACACATGTGGTCTCCATGCCTTGTATAATACTTTGAGTTGATGACCAAGAGTGAGTGAGTGACGGTATTCAAATCATGCTTTATGAAATTACATATGGTTTCGGTCATTTAAACTTTTGACTTTGGTGCATCATTCTTAATGCTCCTTAACATGTGATTTTAAGACATTTACTTAACGTAAATCAACATAATTTGGTATTGGGTCCAAATCCAAGTGCACTGTGTTTACATTGGCATTGCACAAAACAAAATTTTGACTGTGTGCATGTTTACCAACTTTTGTGGAGTAGAATTATTACTTTTAATCTAGAACTACCGTGTGTGGTTAGGTTAATTTACTGTGTTACTAAGTAGTAGTACCAACTTGTTTTGGTACACATCACATCTTTAAGGTGCAATTAAAATTGTTTGTCACATATGAAACCTACTTTTGGGTACCCATGTGGAAAGTAAATAGGGAGTGGTCGTGCTACTAAATTTAGTTGATGTAGGTAACTAAAGGAAGGAGCAGGTAAGCTAGCCGTGGACATCTGACAATATTGATTGCAATTGAATTAGAATCATATACATATACGATTAAATAACTTAAAAATATACGGTGTAATTTAGCCATTTTTCTACTAGTACCGGCGTTGAGCGACATATAAAAAAATATGCAAAAGAGTTTATATAGTGAGATGATTTTTCCGCTAAAAAATGAAATCAATTGTGAGACTTTTTTTATAATTAAAATTTTATTGATAAAAGTCAGAACCCAACATCAAAATAAACGAAACTCTATGTACCTTCTAAATTACACACATAATTGAAATGATGGAGTAACTAGAGTAGCCAAGGGACAAGTAGTGGGGGATGAACAATCTAAAAAGCAGAAATTCAAGTCAAAGAAGCTTCTGTGTGACGTTTAAATGCCGATCCTGCCTGCCTCATTCTAAAAGCTATTCTACGTTTGTTTACTATCCTACAAGAAAGTGGGAGAAGAAGATGCATATATAATTATGGATTTTATTTTTTAATATAAAGCAAAACAACAAAAGTGTGAAGTTGTGTCACTGATTTAGTGTAAAGTATATACCATAAAGAAAAGGATAAATGGCTAGACTGTTAAATCTATAGCATAAAATAAATAAGAAAACTAGTTTGATTAGTTCAAAGTTATTTTATTCATATTTTAGTTAAAAAAATCTGAATAGTTGTAAAATAAATAAAAAAATTATTTAAGTAGGTTGGGGTTTTTGTTCTATTTTTGTGTATCCAATACAGTGAAAATTGTAGCATTTAACTTTTAAAAAAATAATTTTAAAATTTGAAATCTTTAAAAAGTCTCTATAAGCACTTGTTGGCGAGACCATATCAAATAAATCATGTATTCAATTTATTAGAAGTCAAAAGTTGTTTTCATTCAAAATGTTTATTTTTGACCCAAAGCAAATGGTTTCGTGAATGCACGCCATAGTTTATTTGAAAACAATGAGTTTTGTTTATCTAAATACAGTCAGATTTTTAGTGAAACCACACCACATTAACAAATAATATAAAACAGCACCTATAGGATAGGATACAGAATAGAATCACAACTAAGAAATATGTGTAAATGTGTAACCAAATAGTACACCAATTAGTAATGCAAGATTGAAGTTGCTGATCCCCAATAGTTATAAAAACGTCAACGATCACAAAATCAAAAAATATATCAGATGTACTCGAGGGATTAGTCTTCGCAATTGCGCGCGGAGGATACCTGGTTTACACCCAAAAAAATACTCTTAATTCAACAACCCAAAAAAGGGGGTGTAAATAAAAGAAGCAAACTCTAAAACATATGGAATATGCTTCTTGAGGCACCAATTTGAACATTCCAAAGGCCTCCAAATCCTATGAACACTACATCTGTATATCTTCAAAAGCAAGCCAAATAATTTTTCTGTTAGGATCAAAATCCAACAGAATAATCGTAAACAGCTCATTTTTTATAATTCAGTAACCTGGTAGATCTTCTAACAGGAGAAGTGAAACATTTTACTTCAGCTTTCCCATCCTTTATAAGCATCATGTGACTTTTCTTGGCAATGCTTCTTGTTAGCACCCTACTACACAAGTTACCAGTATCATCTACATTCTTCTTCTTGATACATTTCTTATCCTTGTGGTCACTTGATAATTGGTCAAACTCCAATTTCTTTGCGTAAAGTGGAGACCTAACACTGCCTGGCTCATGGGTAGGATCAAATTCAAATACACTCATCAAAGATTGACTATTTTCAGCTGCATCAACACTTGAGACTCCATTTTCACCATTAGAAATCACGGCAACCTGCGGTTGAGACAAATCAAGACCCGCAATGTTGTCATTACCTTCAGGTTCCATATCTTCCTGTAAAGTTTCATCAGCTGCTTTTTTGTGGGATGAAGCATTTGAGTTGTCAACATTTGAGAATCCATTTTCACCATTATAAATCTCGCCAACTTGTGGTTGAGACAACCTTAGACTCGCAATATTGTTGTTACCTTCAGCTTCCTGTGAGGTCTCATCAGCTGTTTTTTTGTGGGAAGAAGTATTTGAGTCGTCAAAACCAGTAACTTTATCCATGTGTTCACATTCGTTTCCTGAACTATGAGCTGAATAATTTTTCCAATTGTGTGGAAATCCAACTGAGAAACGGTGACATACCTGTTGAAAGAGATTGAATATTTCCAGAAAATTAAATACGTCAATAACAGGCACAATCACACACAAGGGTATTTGTTCAATCCATTGAAGATTATGTGTATTTTGTTTCACTAACAGAATTGATTTTGCCAAAAAGTATAGATTTTGGGTTCCTGTCAGACAAAATTGCCAGACTCTAAATCTCATGTATGTCCGTGTGTCTAGTTTCACATGACAAAGTTAGCAAAAATATAGGAGTTTGATTTCTACAAAATAAAACTGAATGATTGATAAACCTCAATTATGGTTTGTGTGGAGTCGGTGTGTTTGAACTTTGAAGCTCTATCACTTGGAGCTTCAGGTGCAAGTTCAACCCACTATGGATGACCCTTGAACATGAAGCAAACACACACTTAAAAAGGTATTGATAAACAGCAAATTTTATGTAGAATTAAAAATTTAACACTACTTTTTGCATCAAACTTTCTTTGGAAGTAAAAACATGTGAACATGAATGAAATTATTCAAACTCAATTAAACCAAAATTAAAAAAGGGCAACTCGGTGCACTGAAGCTCCCACATACGCAGGGTCCGGGAAGGGGTCCCACCATTTGGTGTATTGTACGCAGCCTTACCCTGTTTTTACACAAGAGGTTGTTTCCAGGACTTGAACCCGTGACCTTACAGTCACATGACAACAACTTTACCAGTTGCGCCAAGGTTACCCCTCAATTTTTTGAATAAAGGTTACCCCTCAATTAAACCAAAATTAATTCGAAATATTTAAGTGTGTGTTTATATCCATTTTAATAGAGGCCTAAAAGTGATTCCAGACACTAATGTTGACATGTCAAAAATGAATGCTAACTCGAAGCTGAAATTTGTAGCTTATGTGTCCAAATTTGATTTTTACTCAAATTATTATTCAATTCAGTTTTGCTTGAATGTATCAAAACACACAACGTTTTACATACAAATCAATTTTAATCAAATCAATTCATTTAAAATCAATTTTTGTCACATGATTCTCAGCATAACCAAACACACTAATTATATTCAAAATCAACTTTGTTAGAAGCTAGTACAATCAAACGAGCCTAGAGAAGGGTCAAGAGAAATGAGAAAGAAAAAGGGTAACCCACCTCAGAAGAAAAACCATTTTGAGATGCACGTGAGGCGTTAATCAAACCGTGGAACATTACAGTGATGCCATCTTGAGTCTCTACAACATTGGGTTCATGTCTCTCTACAATCACTGAAGAAAAAAACATTCTTTCTCTCCTGCAAGCATCAATAGTCACAATAAGTAATTACTCAAACAAATAACCAATTAGAAACCTACAAAATGAAAATGAAAAAATTACTCCATTGAAGCAATGCCAGCAAGAGCTAAACCCTTGCATTGGTTTGGAGGTTTCACAAGCCACCATTCATGTAAGAAAATCTACAAAAATAAGCAAGTAGGTTCACGAGTATGTATATTGTGAATAATTTCGTGAAGAAAAAGAAACAAGAGAGAAGAATGAATGGGAAATACGTGTTTAGATTTGAAGATTGAGTTGGAGAGGGGTGTGGTGGTGGAACGTATTGGAGTTTTGGAAGCCATTCTGATTTTCTTGTCGATGTGTTCGTGTCAATGTCATGTACCGTGTCCGAGTCTGTTGAGCAAAAGAGTAAGAAACTTAGAGAAATGGCAACAAATGAGATAATGGTTTTTCTAATAGACATGATATGATGAGAATTTGAAAAAGTCTGTGAGGACTTTCAACAAACATGATATAAGCGCATAAAAAAGAAGGGGAATCAGAATCTAGATATTGTGTATAACGAATGAATCAATTGAAATAAAAGACATGGATTGAGTTACTAGACCAACAGTTTGAGAAACTCAGTAGCACTTTCATGAGAAGCATGAATAGATATTTACTTGAATGAAATAAGTATCATGATTTGAAGTGAAATTGTTGATAATAATGATCTACATTCCAACACAAGGTTCGGTTGGCTTTCACATTTCATAACGTGTTGAACACGATTACGATGATTCGTGTTAACAACACAACACGATTACTCAATTAAAGAAAAGAAGCAAGACAGTGATATAAATATTCCATATCCATATGTTAAGAAACAATGAGCATTATTACCTTACTATTGCCAGCAATTAAGATTGAAGACTGTAACTGTAACTGTAACTGCTGCAGTATCTCAATTTCTCATTGGGGATTGGGGGATTGGCGAGGGACATATATATATATATATATATATATATTTGTTCATGTCAAAGACGAACCAAACAGTGAATCTCTCCAACTTCTGTTACTTCTCCTTATGCGGTCCACGATAAAATTGTCTTTTTCTTATATTTTTTTTACAGTTTTTTTAATTCTTTAATTGTATAATCGGCTTGACAATCTTAGTCTTAACTTATTTAATTAAATAGACTTTATAAAAAGTTTGAGTCAGACGTTTTTATTAAACGACTTAGACCAAATTAAACTTTAAATAAGTTAGGTCGTAGGTCCTTATCGGATGGCTTAACATTTTCCCACCCCTAATGGTTCTCCAAAGGAAAGAAAAAGAAAATTGTATGTTTCCCGCTTTGTTATTTTCGTTTTTATTGTAGCGCTTACTCATTCAAATTAGGACTTCTCTTCCATTCATGGAATGATGAATATGTATATATGCATGATACTTGAAATCATAGAATGATATATTTGTGCTTATATTTATTTATGTGGACATTATCTTACCCAAAATGATTGTTTGATTGACCGTCTCGCCATTGAAAAATGATATAGACGTGCATGTTCGGACACTTGAAAAATGGTATAGAACAAGCATCAACTATATTTTATTTAACTTTGAATTATTATTATTTTTATGAAACTTAACTTCGAATTATTCATACTTCATAGACACCTTTGTCATATAAATGAATAAAAATCAATCTTATACGGGAAGTGGAAAATTGAAAATTGATAATACAAGGTCTATTATCAATCAAGATAACTAAATGGATTCCATATCATAAGTGACAACAACAAAATATTAGGTAATAAAATAGGTACAAGAGGGTTAACATATGTGCCAAGGGGTTTCCTTGCAAGCCTTTTCCTAACATAACTCTTCCTTTGTTCGACTCCCCACTGTGCTTCCTCCACTCCTTCAGCAAGAATCAATGGTGGAGGTTGCTGGAATGGACACTTGGACCTCCAAGAAGTTTTAGGAATACCCATTGTGAAGACCCTTTTGAGGAAGAATGAGAATTCCCATTTTTTGAGAAGAGATGGATTGGAGCAGAGGATTGGTGGGTAGTCCCAATTGAGGTAGCAGGGGATTTGTGTGGCAATGAAGAACTGAGAGTGGAGGGTTGGTGTGGTTGTGGGGTTTGTAAGGATGTGTGTCAGGGCTTGGAGTTTCTGCTCCCATGTTGTATCTTCCATGCTCATCAGACAAAAGCCAGAGAAATGAGGCTAAGATTCGCATAGATAAAATGAGGCTATGATTTAACAAAGATTCGAAGAGTATAACGTATTTACATCTATGACCTTTTATTTTCTCAAAATAAATATATGACCTTTTATTGTTCGCAAGGAGTTTATCAAATTAGAAATTGGTGATTAGATGTTTAAATTATAAAAAAAAAATGTGATTTCTTTTAATCGTAAATGTTAGTATGTTATTAAACTATGAGTCTGTCCTCGTGAGTTTAACTCAGTTGATATGGACAATGCATAATATATGAAAAGTCTAAGGTTCAAACCCCAATCACTAAAAAAAAAAAAAAAACTATGAATCTTAAACTCTTCAACTCCTTTCATCGTAAAACTATGAATTTTGAACTCTTCAACTCCTTTCATAGTTAAACTATAG
>Ga0099826_10002544_pt1 | contig 11846 bp, 6 predicted proteins | sample Mtrugardesep15_FD_76830 | JGI IMG/M metagenome (GOLD analysis project Ga0099826, IMG submission 76830) | Root nodule microbial communities of legume samples collected from California, USA - M. trunc garden sep15 | ecosystem: Host-associated > Plants > Roots > Nodule | place: USA: California...
AACAAGGGTGCCTTATTACAAACAACCATTGTAAAGATTGAAAGGATTGAAAAAAATAAAAAAAAAAACAGAGAGAGAGAGAGAGAGAGAGAGAGAGAGAGAGAGTAAAGGGCCAAAGGACTAAATCATGCATGTATATTTATATAGATTGAATAGGTTGGATGAATATGTTATACGCGTGGGAAATAGAGGAGTAATCATAGTGGATTGTTGTTTTGGTTTTCTAAATGGAAGTCCAATGACCCTTAATTAATGTTTGTAGTTGTTCAAGCAAGGGAAACTTTGAAAAACAAATGCATGGAAAACTAAAGAGTTACAAACAACACGGTAAACAAAAATGACCACAGAATTTGTCTAAGAATTTTAAAATGAGAACAAATTGGAGGAAATTTTTTTAGGATTAAGTTAGCTAGTAATTAATGCTAGATAATTAGAGGGAAAAATTAGTGTTAATGGTTGCATGACCTAATAAGCCTTTAGAGTAAGGGATAATTTTCCGTTATGAGTTTTATGAAAACCGTATTTATGCATGTTTTGAGAAAAATGATGAAGTGACATCTTAAACTCTGTTGATTAATTGATTTAATTGCTTGATTTATTGCATTCGGGGTTTAAGAGTGTTACAATCACAGGTATAGGCAGTCCATGAGGGGTACGAGAATGAACATGCAACGTCTCTTGAAATCGACGGTTAAGAATGAGTACGTGTATCATTCTAGGAATTATCCTGATCCCGATGATGGTAGTGATATATTTTGGGCGCTCTGGATGGTATCAAATTGTTTAAAACATTCTCAACGGTGTTTGTGTTGGATTTCACTTATAAGACCAACAAGTACCGTCTTTTGTTGCTTGAGTTTGTTGGTAACACTTCTACCTAGCCGACGTTCTCTATTGGATTTGCTTGTATGATGTATGAGAAGGAAAATAACGTTAGTTGGGCTCTTGAGAGGTGTCGTGAATTATTGCATTCCAAAGCTATTTACCCCAAAGTTGTTGTCACTGATCGGGACAATACTTTTATGAATGATGTGGATACCATTTTCCCTAAGGCTACTGCTATGTTGTGTGAGTATCACATTGAAAGAAATGTAAGAGCAAAGTGTAAGACGGATTGCAAAGTTAAGGATGTCAAAGGCAAGGATGGGAAAAAGATAAAGCCAAGTTCAATGGTGAAGACGGTCATGCTTGTATAGAAGGATATCGTCGATTCCGATAAGGAGGAAGCATTTGCTAATTATTGCAACCGGTTCAAAGTTCTATGCGAAAAATTTCCCAAGTTTTTGGAATATGTTGAAAGTACAATTTCGGGTCCGGTGAATGAGAATGTTGTGAATTTTTGGGTCAATAAAGTCATGCATATATGGAATACTACAACAAACAGAGCCGAATCTGCAAAAAGTCGGTTGAAAAAGTACCTGACTAATAGTATGAGTGATTTAAGTACAAACTAGAAATTCGTTCATAACATGCTAGAGTTACAACATACTCAAATACACGTTTCCTTCCAGACGAGTATTATCATGCTTGAACATAAATTCAAAGGAATGTTGTTGTGGTCTAGGTTGATTCGAAACATATTAAGGAACGCTTTGCATTATCTCGCAGACGAGGCTAATTGAGCAGTTGGTGTCGGTACAGATAAATCCAGGTGCGGTTGATTGAGCATGATCACTTTTAGATTGCCATTTGCGTGTATGATTGCATTGAAGATCAAGAACAACTCCCCCATCCATTTGGATGAAATCCACACTCACTGGAAGAGGTTGAGGTTTGAGTATGAGGGTGATCCAAAGGATAAGAAGGCAAACATCTCTCTGTTGCCGGAATGGGATTTGCTTCAGGTATTTTCTATAAAAACGTAGTTAGATTTTGCCCATGATTTTACTTTATGTATTTGTACTGGTATGGTTCGGATTATATAATCCTAACTATATTATATGGGTTTTAAATTATATAATTTGAAAGGTAAGCATTTACACCCCATGCAACGTAAGTGTATCGACATGTTTCGAATTATATAATCTGAATGATCACATGATAGAATATAAAACTTTTTTCACTAGTTTTTCAACAACATTTCGCCTGATTGATTTTTTAACACATTAAAGGCACAATTCAAAGTCGTTGATTACAACATGAAGGTGCATATGAAAGAATAATTTCGACAGTTTGTTTTGCCGGAGACTACCTTTATGCGTGCACCGCCAAAAAAGGTTACGACTAAAGGAGCTCAAAAGAAAAATAAACATTTCATTCGGTTGACAAAGCGATCGTCTTCGCTCTGGGAGATTGTTGATTCCTAGGAACAACAGGCACATGCTTCACATACAAATCCAACAGGAACAAGTAGAAAGAGTGCACGGAAAAGCAACATGTCCCCTAATCCTCCTAAGCCAATTTTGAAAATTCCTGAGCCAATTCCGATCAAAGTCCACATATCACACAAAGACCAAATCCCACAATGGCTGCATCAATTTATTGAAAATGTGGTGGATGTAGTTGGTCATGTTCATTGTAGGTTCTGTGCAGTCGCGGGTATACAAAACTTGAGTGTCGATGATCACTAGATGATCCCTTCACAACTTTACAAAGAGCTTATTGGTGAAGAAAATGCGTGATATAGACGAGTGATTTAAGATGATAGGCGATATAAAGAGGTCTCAGACGCTCTTAGCTATTGCGGTAATATATATATATAATCAATGCATTGGAAATCGAAACATTTCACTTTTTTAAAAAATAATTGCTTATTTTAGAATGTTTAAAGAGTGTCTCGAGACACTTGTTAACAAGACCAAAAAAATCAATTGTTTTTATTGGCAAATTGATTCAACATTTCATTGATGATGCTTGTTAAGTCAAAACGTGAATCAATATTGTCTTATTTGGTTTCTAAAGTCAAATTGGACACGTTAATTTTCTTGGGTATTGAGTGTATTTGTTTTTCGTGGCATATCTCTGTCATTAGTTATGTTCGATTAAATTATGATGTTAGTATTCATATGCACTTCAATGTTATTTAATTGTTGGCTACAAGAATATGTTTATTTAAAAGAGAACATATATGAATTTCTGGCTTTGAGAGAGCAAATTGTATTTATCTTCTTTTTTTATTTTTGGTTTTGAATTTCTGGTTTTTATAATCGAAGGTTTCAATGTATGGTTACTTTTTGTTATTATAGTAACATGTGATTGCTGAGATTACTCTGATTTGAAAAAGACGAAACTCTAATATAATCGTGGTTGCATCTACCATCTTCCTTGTATATGAGATCATAAGGCACTAGTTGCTGATTGAAAACATATACAACTAGGGATATTTCTTTCAGTTAATGATTACGAAATGCCGAGACATACGCTAGTTACTCACAGGGAAACTTTCAACTTTTGTAGTTTTTCAGTTTGGCGGTAGTTGAAACCGACGAGAGGGTATATTATATTTTGTTTTAGGCCAACATTATATTTTGTTTCGGGCCAACATAACATGTATACAAAGCAGCAGCAGATCGGAGGTGGAAGAACTTAACTGTCTGAACTTAACTATCACTTCATTTACAATCACGCCACAAGGAATGGACTCGGATAAACACTCAAAACAGCAAGGATTGATAGCCAGAGCGACAACATCATTCAAAAGAAAATTAACGACTAGGTTCTATATTTCTGATCTTTTACGCGTAGGGCTGATATATATCTAAGGCATTTCAAAAATAATTATTTATCCAATTAACAATTGAGTCTTCATGCTTTTGGAAAGCTTTTATCGATATGGTTTATTTTGCAATTGTTTATATATATATAATTTGTGCATAATCAGTTTTAATTTGCATAATATATGGACAATTAGCTTTGACTTAATTTTTCAACTTGCTATTATTTCTCGTTTGTTCGTAATTTTAGCAACAAGTAGGAAGAGGAGCAGGAAATAAGACATTGGATGAGTTAGTTCCAACCTAATAGGAGGAAAAGAAAAGAATAGAATTCAGCAGATACCGATTTTTCAAAAAAAAAAAAAAGAATTCAGCAGAAAATTAAGTTTCGATTTAATAATAGAAAAGAAAGCAGTAGAATTGAATAAAAGGTTTAGTTCCGATCTAATATGTGTGATTTAGTTTAAACTTTTAAGAGGAGTAGGAAGAGAAAATAATATAACTGACGAGCTAGTTCCAAGCTAAGAGCAGGAGTGTAACATTAAAAGAATGAAGTGGATGAGTTAGTTCAGATTTAATAGGAACATGAAGAGAAATAGAAAAATGACATATCAGGGGAGTTAGCTCCAAGTTAAGAGAAGGAATATGAAATAAAAGGATAAAATGGGCGAGTTAGTTAACAATTAATAGGAGAATGAAGAGGAGTACAAAATAAGATGGCAGGCGATAATTATGTTTGCAATTATGGGCGAACTAATAGAAAAGGGAGAAGGAATGGTTGATTCCCATACGGCTGAATATGATTAAGACACCTTTATTTTACTGATCACTGGGGAATTTTGCAAGTATTGTTATATTTCAGATAAATCATGTCCATGATACAAACAAGCTCGCCAAGGGCGAGATTGAAATAAGAGTTCAACAAACAACACGCCAAAATTTAAATGTGGAAGAAATGGTCCCGTCATTAACAACATTAAAATGAAACACAAAGTTATCCTAACCTTTCTTGGCTTTTGAGATTCATTTTGCAGGGAAGAGGAGATAAGAATGAAGACACGTAAGACTTCCCCCTGGGAAGGGAAGCAATTACGTAAGATACCCCAGTTAGCTAAGGTGCAGTTACGTAAGACATCCTTGTTAGCAGGGGTGCAGTTACGTAAGACTTCCCTCTAGGAAGGGAAACTGTTACGTAAGACTTCTCCTATGAAGAGAAGTAGTTTGTAAGACTTCCCCTATGAATGGAAGCATTTACATAAGACACCCATGTTAGCTGGTGCACATTTACATAAGACGTCCCTATTAGCTGGGGTGCAGTTACGTAAGATGCCTCTGTTAGCTAGGGCGCAATTATGTAAGATGCCTCTGTTAGTTAGGGCGCAGTTACATAAGACTTTCCCTAGGAAGGGAAGCAGTTTGTAAGACTTCCCCTATGAAGGGAAGTAGTTTCGTAAGACTCCCCATATAAGGGAGTATCATTTATGACTTCTCACTACGAAAGCATTAACAAGGTTGAAATTCTTAAATATGCAAGACTTTCAAAAACGGAAAGATTAAGAAGGTTGAAATCCCTAAACATGTAAAAGCTTCCCAAAGGGGTGCATCTCGAATCAACAAGTTACGAAAACTTCCCAAATCAAACAACTACATTACTTAAGAGCCAACACATAAGAAAACTCCGAAACAAAAATGATAAATCACTTTCCATTTCCCAAAAAACTAAACGAGGATCTAAAAGTACTAAGGAACTTCACCCATATAAGAGATATCGCCCAAAGAAGAAAAAACAAGTCGACAACTTCGCATAAAAGCAGGAACACACCAATTTACGATTAAAAATGATCAAAGATAAACTTAATCATTTGGCTCTTACATGCTTCGTGCTTGGGGCTATAGACCCCCCATCTTTAACTGAAACCACTTCTCCTTGTCCCAAGATCGTGCTTGGGGAGATATGGACCGTCAATATTCTATCAAGGGCTTGCTAGCCCTATACAAAAGGCTTATTAGCCCTTTTTTAGGGCGCGCCCTTGCCCTTCAGCATTGAAACCACCTTTCCCATATCTTGGGGCTAAATATTCGGCCAAAGCATCTAGAAACATCTAGCACGTGCACTTCTTGACTTAAGACTTAAGTTACTTATCGCCCAAGTCAGAAAACATAAGGCCAAGAGGGCTTTAAATACCCACATTGAGAATATTCTCAAGACATGACCTAAACAGACTAAACCCTACTTTTCTAAATTGTATTCACCACAAGTACATGCACCCATAAAGTATTAGAATTACATTTAAAAAAATTTAGAAAATATTTTTATTGGAAACTTCACATATACACATATTTTTTTTTTTAAGATTCTTCATGAATAAGTATCCTAGAAAAGATGAAGAGTAAAAATCGTGAGACAATGTTGTGGGAATTTAGTTGAGATGTGGATGAGTAAAATTGTCTTTCAATGAATTAGACTTACAAATTATTTTTTTAGTGGATGAAGATAATTTAGATAGAGAAGTATCAATTAATCAACATTAGAGTTTTTTTTTTTAGTTCTTTCAATCATACTTTTGTTGATTTTCTAACTTACGAATGAAAATAAATTATAAATGGGTTAAATATGTTTTTGGTCCCTGCATTTTGCCATCCTTTGATAAATAGTTCTTACATTTTAATTAATGTTTTTATAATCCCTACATTTTTCTTCCGTTAGCACAAATAGTCCCTGCTGTCAAATAATTAACAAGAAGCTGACGTGGCAGCTAGTGGGCCCCATTTTTAAGGGTTAAATATGTTTTTGGTCCTTATATTTTGCATGACTTTGAAAAATAGCCCTTAAATTTCAATAAATGTTTTTAAAATCCCTACATTTTTTCACCGTTAACAAAATTGGTCCTTGTCGTCCATTTTTGCTGACCGGACAAACAGAACATGCCACATTGATGCCACCAAGGACATTTTAGTAATTTCCATTAAAGTGCAGGGACATAATTGATTTTTCAGTTGAACCTTCTCTCTCGTCTTCATCCTCTCTCTCCTCATTTTCTCTATTCCTCCCCAACCACCATTAGCCTCCCACACCCATCCTCAACCACTGCCGTCCTCCATCAATTTGCTCAGATCTGTTTTCTCTCTTGTCGCTGTTGGCGACATCCTCTTCTCCCTCACGCTGTCAGGGAACCATTTAAATTGCAAGTGACAACGACTATGAGGACCAGATCGAAGTTAAAATTGGAATTTTTGTGAGTAAAGTTTTGGGGTAAAGGTGAATTATGCCCCTGCACTTTATTGGAAATTACTAAAATGTTCTTTGTGGCATCTATGTGGCATGTTTTGTTTGTTCGGTTAGTGAAAATAGACGACAGAGACCAATTTTGTTAAAGGTGGAAAAAAGTAGGGATTTTAAAAACATTTATTGAAATGTAAGGACTATTCTTCAAAGTTACGCAAAATATAAGGACCAAAAACATATTTAACCCTTAAAAAAATAGGGTCCACTAGCTGCCACGTCAGCTTCTCGTTAATTATTTGACAGCGGGGACTATTTGTGCTAACGGAGGAAAAATGTAGGGATATTAAAAACATTTATTGAAATGTAAGAACTATTTGTCAAAGAAGGGCAAAATATAGAGACCAAAAATATATTTAACCCATTATAAATCATACGAAAACTATACACTTTCTATTTTGAGCACAAATATTATATTTTTATAATCATATACTAAAGAGTAATCAATATATATTTTTGTAAAGTATTTTACATGCATATAAGTTTTATCATCATCCTCTATAAAAAAGTTTTATTATCAAAATTTTGTTAATATCTTAACCGTATTGCGCCCTAAATTTTGAAAAGTTTGCGTGTTTGCATATTTGTAATGTATCACACCCACAGTACATATATTCAAATCAGTTGAGCTATATAACCACTTATTTTAAATATTTTTCTTCTAATATAATACTATAAGGTTGTTCCCTAAAAATGATTAAGCCACAAAAACTCTACTTTCTACTTTAGTTTTAATTTTAGATACAATGATAACATACAAAAGATTTTTTTTTTTGACAAAACCAAAACGCATTCATTCAAATCGATAAAATACATCAGATACAATAACATCTTCAATATCGCTAAAAACGTAAATGATGAAACTGTGAACATACTCACAACATCCAAGTTAATAGCATACCAGAGCAAAATGCCTACAAATAATATGATCAAAATACCCATGCTTCTAGATCTGCAATTTTGATGTCAAAATCATTGATTGAATCTGTAATTGATTAACTGAAGTTGATCTTTTAATAGGAACAAAAGAACACCGCAACAAGACACGAAATCAAACAACGCCGCAGAAGACGACGATTAACACAACGTCGCACTCAGACGGCAAAATCACAAAAAAAAAAAGAAAAATCACTTATTTGAAAATCACTTATTTAATTGAAAAAAGGGGAAAAAGGATGTAGAGGGGTGATTCTATGTTAAAAAATGACCTAAAATCACTTCTCCTCTGTAAATGAAAAAGAAAAAACAGCTAGAGAGAATGTGAAATTTCTCTCACTAAAAAATCAGGGCTCGAAGACAATTAATTCTAACATACAAAAGATTTGAATCTCTCATATTAGGATTCACATCTATTCACACCATGATTACCATAAAAAGAAAAAAATATGGTGCAAATATTTTGATAAACTCGTCTATCATTTTCGGTTAAGCTTTGAAAATGTCAAGTCTTATAACTCACCTTCTAGATTTTATTGACCAAAACGAAGTAATTTTAGATGCTTACATCACCTATTTATTACCTTATTATTAACTAACGGTAGACTATTAATAGCAGTGTCAATCAACAACTAAACTAACTAATTTTGCAAAAAGACAACTGCACTAAGCATTCAAGCCAATCACTATTTTACCCAGCAATCTTTGAATGAGATGATACAATTGTCTTTTATTTTAACCAAAAATTAGAAGTTCAAACCTAATCTTAAAAATTCGATGGTGTTAAATCTCATTTAAATTTATCATCTATTATAATTCTACTCAGTTTGAAATAATATATTGAGTAATTGTATGTAGATGATATTCAATCTACACAAAAAAATCTTAATTACTTTATTTTATTTTTGATTAAGTAATCTAACTATTAAAATTTATCTTAAAGTAAATAAATGAATAATGAGAGTTTGAATGCTGACTCAACATATAAAATTTGATATCTTTATGAACTAAGACAAAAAAAATCCTAATTACTATTATATTATGAGTTTTTTTAGCATGTGTAAATTTACACATGTTAAAAAGTTTAAAAAAGAAAATTTACATTAAAACTTGTTTATTAATTTTAAATATGTATTTTTTTCATAAATAATTATTGTTTTCCAATAAAAAAAATTCTCTTTTAGTTGTTCTAACAAGTGCAATATTACACAGATTACGAACCCTTTTATTATTAGCTAATTTCTTTTAGGGATATTTTAATTATTTTTGGTAATAAGTACACTACTTATTATAGCTAAATAACCACCACCTTCCTTAAAAATAAAATAATAACCACCATCATTTTTTTTTATCTAAAAAAAATCTTCAAAAGAAATATTCATAGTATAGTAGTTAAACAAAAAAGAAAAAAATAACACTTTTTTTTTTGGTAATAAAAATAACACTTTTTTATTCAGCATAAAAAAGAAGAAAAAGAAAGAAAAAAAATTCATCATTTTCTGAATCTCTTTGTTGTGTTCACTTCAATCTTCTTCTCCACTCCAAAAATCAAAATCCCCAAATTCTCAATAAACCCTAGATTCACCAAACCCATGACCCAATCAAAAAAATACTAGCTCCGAGGTTGTTCCTGTCGGTGTTTTTCGTGAAAATTGATGATTCTGCTTTGTGGGGTTGTTGTGAAAATCGAAAAGTTTCAAACTTTGCATTGAATTCGAAGTGGGTTTTGGTTTATTTGATTGATTATGCATAGATCTGGAGCTACGATGGCATGGAACGTGTTCAAGTTCTGCACAGCTTTACGAGGACTTGGTTCGATTATGATTTTGTTGGTTCTTGGTGTTGTTGGTGTTACTTATTATGCTGTTGTTATTACCAATTATGTTCCTTCTTTGTATAATGGAGGGTTTGATTCTCTTATTGCTGTCTTCGTTTTGATCTTGTTTCATGCTTTGGTAAGTTTCAATTTTAATTTTATTTGAATTTGTTAGTGTTTTGGTTTGTAAATGTTTTTAATTTGTTTTTGATTTGTTTGAAGATGTTTAGGATATGATGTTTGTTAATTCATTAGAATTTAGCATGTTGACTTAGGGATCATGACGATTTATAGGGTCTATTTGATGGGTTTGAGTGTGATACTATGGAGATGATATTGAGAAGTGTGAATTTCGTTTAAAATTAATGGAGAATAATGATTGTTTCGTTTAAAATTAATGGAGGATAATGATTGTTCCGATTGAAGTTTTTATTAGTTGGGAATCCATTTGATTTTAGCTTTTGCTGTCTGATTTGGAATGCAGTGTAGAATTAAGAGGTTAGGGATCTTAATTGATGGTGGTTATTCGAAAAGTGAGAAGTAGTTGACAAGGTTTTAATTGCATCTGTGCTGTTGTCTTGTCACGAAGCTTATTTGAAAAACGACAAGTAGTTGTTAGGGTTTTAAATTGTAGTTGTGTCGTGTATGTGTTACGATGCTTTACTTTGTGGAAATTAAGCATGGATGATGTTGTCGCGATCTTGGTAACAAAATAATGGCTGTTATCTTGGAAGTTTTCATTAGTTGGGATTTTATTTAATTTTAGCTTTTTTGTCAGATTCTGAATGCGGCGTAAAATAATGAGGTGTGATATCTAAATTGATGGTGGTTATTCGAAAAATGAGAAGTAGTTGTTGGGGTTTGAAATTGCATTCATGTTGTTGTCGTGTCGTGATGCTTAATCGAAAAAGAACAATTAGTTATCAGGGTTTTAAACTGTATTTGTGTCTAGCCGTGTCATGAATCATGATGCTTGATTTTGTGGAAATTGCGATAAAGCATGGATGATGTTGTCACGATCATGGTAACAAAATAATGGCCGTTCTCTTTAAAGTTTTCATTAGTTGGGAACCCATTTCATTTTAGCTTTTTCTTTCAGATTCTGAGTGGAATGTAGAATAATGAATTGTTAGGCATCTTAATTGACGGTGGTTATTCGAAAAATGACAAGTAGTCTTCAAGGTTTTAAGTTGCATTTGTGTCGTGATGTTTATTCGAAAAATGAGGTGTGTTAAATATCTAAGATGATGCTTATTTGAAAAATGACAAGTATCTGTGAAGGTTTTAAATTGCATTCGTGTCGCGATGCTTATTCAAAAAATGAAAAGTAGTCATCAAGGTTTTAATTTTAAATTGCAATTGTGTCGCGATGCTTTTTGGAAAAATGACAAGCAGTCGTCACGGCTTGAAGTTGCATTTGTGTTGTGTGATGTAATGTGTTCGTGTCACGATGCTTATTCGAAAAATGACAAGTAGTTGTCAAGGTTTAAAATTGCATTTGTGTCGTGTTTGTGTCACGATGCTTGATATTGCAGAAATTACGATCATACATGGATGATGCAGTCACAATGCGGTCATGGTGGATACTTAAACTACCATGTCATGAACACAATCACCATCAAAGACTGTTTTTCAAACCTTGGTAGTTGTTTAAAAATCTGAGTTACTGGAAAATGTTTCTTCAGTATATTTTTTCCATGTGTTTTTTCTGAAGTTTATCCCCACAAGCTCATACAGATGTTCAGCTTTCATTATACTCGTTTTATTTAATGAGGTGTTGTTTATCTGGTATTTGAATTAAATGATATGCTGATCGAGAATTTTCCTCTTTATTATGCAGTTGGTTATGCTATTGTGGAGTTATTTTTCCGTAGTTTTTATTGACCCTGGAAGTGTACCTCCAAACTGGAGGCCTACAATTGATGAGGAGAGAGGAGAAGAAGATCCATTAGTTGGGTCAGAGTTCAGTAACGTGCAGTGTGATCCATCCAATCAACGGATCCGGTATTGTAGGAAGTGCAACCAGCTCAAGCCACCTCGATGCCATCATTGTTCAGTTTGTGAGTTTTTTCGCACAGAAAAGTTTCCGTTTTTTGTAGTGTTACATTTAAAACAAGACAACTTGATTTTATTCCTTTTCGGTTTGATATCAGGTGGG
>Ga0099826_10002545_pt1 | contig 11846 bp, 9 predicted proteins | sample Mtrugardesep15_FD_76830 | JGI IMG/M metagenome (GOLD analysis project Ga0099826, IMG submission 76830) | Root nodule microbial communities of legume samples collected from California, USA - M. trunc garden sep15 | ecosystem: Host-associated > Plants > Roots > Nodule | place: USA: California...
ATGTTAAGAGTTGCATTTAGTGAGTCAAATTGTTGACATAATATGAGACGATGTTTTGAGACGATGATGTGTTATTTGAGATGTCTTATGACGATGATGTTATCCTTGTATTTTAATATGTGATGTATGTGATGAGTTTATGATGTTAATCATAAATGTTTGATTTATATATTAATATTTCTATTGTGAATCTCACTCCTTCTGTTGGAATTGCCGCCTTGTGGGCAAGTGCAGGTAACCAAGCTTAGGTGCGCAGATGTGAGGAGTCTTGTGTGACGTAGGATTGCTCTGATACGTAACGAGATGGGGTCTTTATTAGAGTTTATTCCTTTATGTATCATGTTTGAACTATTGAATGAATTTATGTATCTTTGACGAATTTATGAGACGTTGATGGCCTTGGGCCAAGACTATTTATGAAGAGTTTGAAATATGTTTTTCCGCTGCTATAAAATGGAATACTTTGCGAAGGATAAATTATTATCTAATTTGCTTAAAGATGAATGTGACACTCCTTTTTGTGATGTACTCTGATGTATGCTTTTATTTAATGAAATTTTTAAGTCGGGAAATTGGGGTGTTACATTGACTGGGGTCAAAATTGTTGTGGGGGGCTAAAATTGCAACAGAAAATAAACTTAAAGGGCCTGAAAAGAGTTATTTTGTTAGGGGGCCAAAATCACAACTTTGGAAAACTTAGGAGGCCTTAATCTTAATAGCATGCTCAATTCCAGTAGCTTTCCAAAATCCAAACTTCATTGCTCAGTTAATCTTTCTACTCTTTTCATACTTGTAATCACATCGACACAAGACGATATCAGAGTCTCCTCTAAGATTTGTTGGGCCGCCTGCTATCATGTTTCCACTATCGGGTCACCAACCATTTATGTCCACGCTTCAAATGTTCAGTCCTGAGCGTGAGAGGGTGTGTTAAGAGTCTCACATCGGATAGGAGATGGTCTGACAATGTGTTTATAAGTCGGGGCAATCCTCACCCCACAAACCGGTTTTGTCGGGTTGTGTTAGGCCCAACCACGATTTCTAATAGTGTGTACATCATCAGCTGTTAAGAATTGATAAACACCTCTCACAGAATAGCATTTAATATGATCTAAAAGTCATTGCCATTTGTCCTCATATTTTCCTGCAAAATAATATTATGAAGCAACAAACAGCATTCCTCTATAATCTCTTCCTCCCACAAAAACAATATTCGTCTCCATTTCCAAGCATCTTCTCACTCACCCCTAACCTAACAACGACATCTCAGCAACAAATAGCCATATATTTTTAGACCACTCAAACAGACAACAAAATATGTCATAGAGAGGAACACCACCAACCAAGTATTTTGTCCAAAAATAAGTATGAGCACCACCTACAGTTCTTTTTAAATTGTCGTCATACCAGCTTCCCACACTGAACTCGCTCCCACTTTGAATCCCTGCCTAATCTCTCCACCACAATGAGCATATTCTCCCATTACCCTCCCTTACACGGCCACCCTCCTCACCATATTGAGCTAACGAAATGCAAAACCAAAACCCCCTCTATTAACATGCATATTTCAACATCCCTTTTCTAACAAGGCTATGTTAAAATCATTCATCCTCCTAGCCCTCAAACCACCTGATTCCTTTTTCATGCAAATTTAGTCCCACCTGATCCAAGTAATTTTCCTAAAATCTTCACTCACTCTCTCTCTCTCTCTCTCTCTCTCTCTCTCTCTCTCACACACACACACACACACACACACACACCAAAAAATACATTTGAAAATAGATTCAAAGGATGAAATGGAACCTGCAGCAAGGAAATAAAATAATCCATAAGAGAGAATCACCCACATTCACATTAGTCAACATACTTTTATTAAAATTATCTTTCAACCTAGATATCTCTTCAAACAACAAAAACACTATACACATAGCTCTAATATTGGCCCAACATTTCTCACCTAAAATTATAGTATTATCCGCAAATTAGAGACGAGAAATTTGAATATGCCCAGTCTAACCACACTGATACCCATAAAGTAAAGCATTATCTACCATAGATGTCATCATTAAATTCATATCTTCCGCAGCTAACAGAAACAAGAAAGATTAACGAGGGTAGCCTTGTCTCAACCCCCTCTCCATCGGAAATTCATTTGTGGGGCAGCCAATCACCAAAATCGATGCAGTTATTATTCCTACACATTATAAAATCCATTTTCTCCATAGAGTTGAAAAATTCATTCATACCATAACCGCATCTAAATCCTGCCAGTCAACTAAGTCATACGCCTCTTCGAAATCCACCTTAAAAAGAAACAATTCTTCATTGAATTTTCTGCATTCATCAACCACCTCATTCACAATAAGGATACCATCGAGAATCTTTCTATCTTGAACAAAAGCCGAATGAGAACTTCCAAACACCTCATTCTGGGTATGATTTTGATGTCAAACTTCCAAACAATCTTTTATAAAATTTCTTTTAATACATAGTCTCCCCACTGCTCCACCTGAAGAGAATTCCATGGTTCACGTACAAATTGAATGTAACCCAAAATATTGGTCCAAAATTTCAACATCCTCAAATGTTTCGGTCCCTAATTATCCTCATGAACTGTCAACATCATTGGGAAATGATCGCATAACCCAATCAATGAAAAGGAATTGAAATCTAGACAAAGAAAAGATATTGATTTCTGTACAAGGAAAGGTTTTTTCATGCTTAATTGTTAATATCATGAGGATTGAATTAACACATAGTGAAGTGAGGCAACACCTTAAATCTATAAAGTGAAATAATTATTGAACTTAATAGATTTTAGATGAGACCCCCACAACACACACTTTTACCTTTAAAATTGTGATAGCTCCGTGATAATTATTTTCATCATAATTAAGACCTTTGTCACCTTGGGTTGCTCATGAGTGCTCTAGAAAGATTGCCTAAGTCTTTCATAAGTCTAAATTTCAAACAAATATCTTCTCTCCTTCAAATTTTCATTTTTGAAGGTGGGCTAATATTGGTTCAAGAGGAATTTTGTTGTCATCTTCTCCGGACAACAAATGTTTAAAATCGTCTTTTTCCTTTTCCTCTAATTAAACGGACAAGGTGTGTCCATTATGTCGGGTTGTTCAATAGAATCAAAAAACAAACTCTGTAACACACAATCCTACATTGAATGAGTATTGGTTACTGCACATCTCATTCGATATGTATTGTGTAGAGAGATAGAGGATGCTTCAGTGCCATTTATGTTCAATAGGACATTGGTTCATTTTGCTATGCATTGCATTTTATTGAAATATAAATTTTTGCATTATATTTCAAGTACACAAGACACATGGAAGAAGGGAATCAGAAGATCATTTCAATTTCATGGGGTGTTACATTAGTCTAATTGTCATCCGGCGTCTTTTCTTCATTGGATTTTTTGTTTTGGTTGAGATCGTGAACAAAATTGTTCATGAATTCTTCCTCAGTTGGCGCACCACGATCTTTTGCTTTATCGGTGAGAGTCCAACCAGAGGACACCCTAGAAGTGCTGATTTCTGTTTCAATAATGAACAGCAAACGGAGAGCCGATGGCAACAATTGCTGATATGGCAGCAAAATTAAAACAAATAGAAGCGCAAAATGAAGATCTGATACCAGAGGATGCGCGAGCAGTAGAACAAGTGTGAAATCAAAGCCAGAACCTGCAAGGCAGATCATATCACACTTTTCGAATATTCAAGCTTCAGAATTTTTCAAATACTATATAATATACAATGTTGATAACAAACTATCCTATACAGTTAGAACAAAATTAAGCAAAAGATTAATCATATACTCACAACAGATAATGATGTCACAGGAAATCGAATTCATGTGCAACATTAGAGTAAACAAACATAACAAGTCAAGTTCCAACCTTTCTTTAATGCAATTCATGCTGAATTTTTTTTTCTGGCACTTTATAAGATTCCAAGAATCACTACTCTGGCACCAAGGAAACTTCTTCATCTTCCCCTACTTCAAAACCAATATCACTGCTTCTGGACTTTTTCTGTGTCAAAAATTTCATCATGATGACGAGATAAACAAGATAGAAATCACATGGCCTTACAATGAAAGAAAGTTCATCTTGATAAAGTTATTCTAAATTCATCAAATAAAATAAATTTGTTTACCTTCAATGTTCACCTTGTGACAAACTTTAAACCCTAAATTGATCGCTAAATTACTCCCTCAGATTTAAATGTCATTACAATTGTCTTTACAGAAAACTAAAGTGGTAATATAGAAGGACACATTTGGCTACTACATTGTATCTTTATAAGCTAATATATTAATATGGTGACAACAATCTTCGATGAAAAATTTAGTTACACTCTTTCTGCAGAGTCTCAATATTACAAAAGCTAATAAACTAATTTTCTGATCTTAGAATAAGCAATTCCTTATCAGCATGCACAATACACCATATTAAGCATGTAATTATCGTTGGTATGTTCAAAAAATAAAATTGAGGAATAAGGAAATTATTATTTATTAAAGTGGTTAATGACCATTTTACAACTGTTCCTAATATGTTAGAACTATGTCTCTTGAGGTTACAAAATCAAACTCGTACCACTAAGCTAACACTTCATGGCCTAATATGTTAGAATTAAATTTGCTTCAAATGAATCATTTGATCAAGATAGGCTTCTTCATTCTTAGTTCAGTTGCTTAGTTTTTTTACCTCACGATCGTCTTGAAGCAGATCTTTTTGACATGAAGATGGCTGGTCTTGGATGATACTGGTTTTTGTGTTTGTGGAAGGTGGGCTAGAAATTTCAATACAATTGATCATCTCCAAAGGTATATCTGCAGTTGAATCACAAGAGGATGCCTCTAATCCCCCAAAATCATCTCGAAAGGTACTCTCTTTGTTTTCTTCGATTTCACCATTCTTTAAAGATAGAAAACAGGTTCTTCCATGAACATTACCATGCGTTGATTTCAACAATTTCGATGCATAGTATTCGCCTGAACTAGGATGTTCAAGAAATGTTGTTGAAGTATCAAGAATATCGCCACACTGTAAAATTGTAGAAGAAAATAAACATTATGAAAGTTCATTCTGGTAGCATTTCAAAAAGGAAGAGAGTAACAGCCACATCACAGTATAAAGAAAAAAGTACTTCTAAATCTATTAAAGAAAAGCATCCAAACTAACTCAACCTAGACATTTCATTTCATCCAAGTACTTTTTCACAATCTATAAAAGAAAATCACTTAGCATTGCTAAAATGTGGTAAAACTCATGTCACCACAATGGATGGTTCACTAATAAGAGATACACTCTTTAATATCATTTGGTCTTTGAACAATATATATTTACCGGCGTAGAGACTACTTCAGCATCTGTGTCACTGCTTCCATAGTAGACCATTTTCAACGACTCGGACTGGACATGACCATTGTCCAAATCCCCGTCAATAATCATTGAATTAACGAACTTATCTTCCTCTTCAATAGTTTCAAATGGACTATGAACAATGATGTTGTCATTTCTAAAATAGGCATCGTGAAGTGGCGAGTTTGGGATTGATACTTCCTGCTCATTTTGAGAGATTGAAGACTGTTGTGTTGAGCAAGGGAAGTATTTTTCTTCCTGTGCCTGAAATATTGATTCCATATTTATTTCTGGCAAAGTATCACTTACCTGAAACAAATTTAAAACACGTATAAATTCTCAGCATGTTTCATGTAGAAAGGTTTAAAGCCAAAACTTTGTTCTCGAAATTTCTATTAACATTTATCAAGGATGAACTCCTTATATCAGGAATTCCTTCAAAAATTTCTCGATTTTCATGGTCGGAATTCATCTGTCTACTTGGCTCCCCTTCATCATGTATATCTGTATCAACTTCCTTTTCAGCTCTTTTCTCAGCTTTCTTGATCAAGCGACATAAAACAAAAGTCCTCTACAAAATTTTGAATGATAATCAACATTTATTTTAAGCAATTTATACAAATTAATACCAAGACAAAACAAACCAATGCTTCAAAATCATAAACTTGTTTCTTGAATAGTCCTATTAACATTCAAAAACTGAAAAAGAGTGACTTGGTATGTTGTCATACATCAAAATAACATTTCAACAAAAACTTTTATCTCAAAAACATTCTTTGTAAATAAAAGATCGTGTTCCATTGTTTGTGATTTGTGATTTCTTTAATCTGCTATTACTAGTTTGTTCCTCTAACAAATATGATACCAAAAGAAAAAAGGGTTCCAAATTTAAAATTTCAAACAATGAATCCAATAAACATCAAATTTAAGAACAGCCAAATATTTTAACTCCTGAATAAACTCATGCTTTGTCATACTCATTTAAATAAATAATAACTCTGATACAAACTATAAAACATGAAAAGTTAATATTTTTCATGAAATTCATTTAAACAAATAAATAATAACTCTAATAAACTCATTTAAAAATTAAAACCTTGTTATCTTCAAAGGTGGTAGCATGATACTCATGAATCACCCAACAGCTTCTTACAACATCAGGAACACGACCATTATAGTAAACAAGAGTCTTCTTAATACCAATAACATTATTGCTACCCCTAATCTTAATCTTACGGTCTTTTCCAGTAGCTTTCCAAAAACCATTTTTAGTTGTTCTTTTAAACCTTTTACTCTTCGCATACTTGTAATCAATAGGACACAAGAAAAACCATTCTGGGTCATTTGATTTTACCACAGAACAAGCTGAAAAAAGATGAAAAACATTAAAAAGGTTGCATTTTTATGAGAAAATAATGATGTTTTTTTACCTGGTAAGTCCCAAGGTTCAAACTTGCATACATCAACTTCAGCTATAACATTGTTGACAATGGAATCATTACCATGTAACTTGTTTTTGAGATAGTAGTTTACAAGCTCTTCATCTGTTGGTCTGAATCTGAATCCAACAGGAACATAGTCAAGAGTCGGAGGAAATAAGGTTGTCATTGACTGTTGTTGTTTTGTTTTGAAATTTGTTTTGGTTTTATGCTTAATATATATATGCTTAATTTTGACTCTTACTAATTTTATTTTCTTTTTGACTCTTACTAATTATATTGTGTGAAGCTGATCACCAATAGAATGTAATGATTTTACGAAGCATAGGTATATTTGGATAAATACTTAATGAAGTGGATTTGCTCATTCTAAAGCATTTACCGCGTAAGAATTATATGAGAAGAATCTTCCACACCATCACCTCCCATTTTCCACGAAATTCATATCCTATTAAACTTTTGTACCAAGTTCTTATGAGTCTCTATCTTGTTATGAGTCTATATCGTTATATTATGTGTAACAACAATGTTACGATGACACTCTTTTTTTCCCCTACTCCCATTATACATCTTATGCAAAATGACATTTAAGTAATTTCATCTTATGTGAAAGAGAGTGTTAGGTTAACATAGCCACGTGTCATATTTGTGTGGTGGTAGAATAAGTATGTAATTGGTAGCTTAAAATACTTCATCTATAAAGCATTTGTCTTTTATATTTTTATGGGAGAAGAAATCAATTATAGAGTTCAAAAGTTCTAACTCAAGTGACAAATGTCGAAATTGATAGATTGAACATTGTATAGGGATGACAATGAGTATCTTTAAAAAGGAAACTTGAAAATAATTTTTTTTGTTGAATCTTAAAATTGTATTTTAACGAAATGGGTTCTCCGTTAGGGTTTTGCCTCGAGCAACCAATTTGGTGTTTAAACCTCCTGAGATCACCAAAACAGCTGGGCAATCGAGTTGTATTTAGACTGGATAAAAAATCACAATAACCCCCATAAAGATTTTGGCAAATCCATCGTAATACCAAACATGTATTTAAGAAAAAGTAGCAAAAGCTAACACTAGTTAGGTGGTTACGATGAAGTGTATGTTTAGTTACACATTTGAAGGAGTTAAAATTGACTCTAGATGTTATACATCTAAAAGTAATTTTGACTCGAACTATGCAAAACAACATGAACTGATAAGAATCACTTTAAGGATAATGTATCCAAACATAAACCAATTATGTTCAAATCACTTTTAACTAAAATCAATTTTGTTAAAATCAATTCTATCAAAATTAATTATGAGCACCGTAGAATCAAACATACACTAAATTGATGGTTTTGACATGTTTGGTTCATCGAGTGTATAATTGATTTTACGTTGAAAGTTGATTCTTCTTAAAGTTAGAAATTGTAGCTTCAAATTTTATAATTGAATTTTACACCTTAATTTATATTGTTCAACTCACTTTTACATAAAAGTATCGAAACATGTATGGATTTACCCCAAACTCAATATTTGCCATAATAAATTCACTCAAAATCTATCTTTCTCATAGTAGAACCAAACATAGTAATACTTTGATTTTGTGGTTAATTAGATTTTAAATAAAAGTTTGCAATACTTCATTAATAATCAAAGATTCAATGCATATTGAAATATCAATAAAAAAAACGTATGAATAGTATGATAGATATATAGTTATCTTAACTAACTATCTCAAAAAAACAAAAAAAAAGTTATCTTAACTAGACTACGAGCAATTATATTAGAAAAATTCTCGTAAAAGTTTTTAAAAGAAACTGAAATTAAATATATCATCAAATGAAGCTTACGTCATAGTTACTCTGATAGAGCATATATCTTGCAACATGAGAAAAGAATCCGAAAATAAGATGATGAATGTAATGAATTCAAATAAAAGCAAGCAATAATCCGAAAATTCCACCAATGGCAATATGCGAACATCAAAATTCAAGAGTAGGATCAAACATTTGAGTTATAAGACCTCTCTCATCAAGGGATGTGGATTAACTATTGTAGAGTTTTTTTTTATAAGTTTACATGCGGTTTTTACACAAAAATAACATAGTGATATATCATTTCATGTTGGTGAACATTGTGTAGGACCCACATGCATGTGTGATGTCCAATCAAATTAATTTGTTGAAGCAAATTTTCTTACATAAAGTCTTTAATGCATTTAATGCAAAGTTGTGTATGAAACTTTACTTCAACAAATTGTTTTGATTAAACTTCCCACATCAAAGACGACCTTAGTAAGGTTTAGTGTGGTTAGTGTTACATCAGTTCAACCCAAACTTTTTTAAAAAATTTAATGTCCAAATTTTATATCATATATCTTCAATTTGAGAGTATATATCAAATCTGATGCATTGATTAAGTGTCTCTTTTTCCATCACATAGTCATGGGTTTAAGTTCCAACTATTGTTTTTGTAATTTTTTTTAAAGAATTAATTTTGTATAACATATGAATTCTCTCGCATTATATTTAATCAACCTCTACTTTTTCATAACTCACACTAAACATACAAATAATCTCTTGGGTTTGTTTGTTTCCAAGGAAAGATTGTGGAGAGAAGAGAAAGTTGAGGGAAAGAAGCATTTCTTTCTAGTTTGGAACACACTAGAAAGGCTATGGAAAGAAAGAATCCAGTGGGACCCACCATAAAAATCTTTCCACGCCAATATGGACAGAAAGGGTGAGGAACAACTACATTTTGTTTGAAAAGTCCAAAACACCCCTATTTTTATTGTATTTTAATTATGGTACTATTCATTTGTTGTTTACACCCACGCCAAAATTGGGAAGAAAGCAGTATCTTTGTGAGCTTTTATTCTTTAATTTACAATTTTTATTTTTTTTAAGGAATTTACTATTCTTTCTTATTTGTTCTGACGTAATACGTATTATATTTTTTGTTTCTCAACAATTTATAAATATTAGTACATTATGGGTGTAACTTGTAACATTGTAAGTAACAACTCTGCATGAAAAATAAATCAATTAAGTACAAAAGTTTATTAATAAATAAATACTTGAATGATGAATAAATGATTTAATAATATTCTGTTTTAAATTTTAAAATACTATATATACACATTGAATATCTTATTTCTATAAAAGGGCAGTTATGTCATTCTTTTCTCTCACTTTCTTTTCACTTTCACTTATATTAAACAACCAAACAATCATTTCACATTCCTTTCCCTTTCTATTCACTTTCAATCCTTCTACTTTCTTTCTTTTTACTTTCTTTTCTTTTGTCATCCAAACACACCTTAAGAGTGAGACTTTAAACATCCTCATACTATAATTATTACTAATTTTGATCGTTATAATTATCAAACTAGACTGCTTGAAATTTGCTTTCTTTTGGTGGTTTGTTTGTTATGCTCCCCACTTGCGTAGTTAGTCACATCATCTTAGTCACATCAAGATTGAGATAATTCATTCTCTACCCGAATTCGTAGTCAAAGCCAATCAATATTATTCCTAGCACTCATTACGTTTTGGCCGTACAATTGGGTGCAAATTTTTGTAAAGAACAAGTACCATGCGCTAAGTTGCAAAATGGACGATGGTTAAGAAACTTTGTAACAAAAAAAATATATGGTTAAGAAACTATAGCATCTATCACTTCCATCTTTTTTTTTGGAAGGACTTGTATCATACTATTATCTTTGATCTTAAATATAAGCAAATATCTCAAAATCAATTTTGGCACCTTTAAAAGTGAAACCAAACATACATTTCAAAATGAATAAAATTAATCTGTATCAATTTAGATCGTTAAGTTCAAATTAACAATTTAAATTAATAAAATTACGATCAATTTAGTTTTAAATAAGTATTTTCAACCCAATAACACTTAATGAGATGGTAAGAAATCTCTTTTAGCTTAACGAGAGGTCTTGATTTCGAATCTGATTATGGGCATGCAGCTTTCAATCATTTCAGGGAGAGTTTTGTCATCTATTATGATATTTTATCCGTTTTGAAGAATTAATCTATGCAGTTGCACGTAAAGGATACCCTATTAAAAAAAAAACTATTTTCTTTTTATGGAATTGAAGAGGGTCTAAGCCCCGAAAAAGAATAACCAAGAGAGGAGTAGGAACTCCATGCAGATCAGCTAAGTACATGTGACAGAAACCATATTGGTCAATTATCAACCAGTGTTGTATAGCTACCTCAAAAAGTGGTAGAAAATATATCATGGAGTTGGTTGTACTAAAAAAAATGGCTGCTTCAAGACACTTTTATGTTTCTATAATTTCATCATCATGGTGAGATACACAAGATAACATGGCCTTACAATGAAAGAAACTTCATCTTGATAGAACTATTCTAATTTCATCTAACAAAATAAATTTTATTTACCTTCAATGTTCACATTGCGACAAACTTTAAGATCCTAAATTTGTCACCAAATTAATCCCTCAAAGATTTAAATGCCATCACATTTGTCTTTACGTAAAACTAAAGTGGTGAGATGGAAGGACAAGTTCCTTCTCAGTCTGCACAATGCATCACATTAAGCATGTAATTATCATTGGTATGTTAAAAAAAAATTGAGGAATAAGAAAATTACTATTTATTAAAGTAGTTCTAATGACCATTTTACAATCGTCTCATAAATCAAACTCTTACCACTAAACTAATACTTCTATGCCTAATATGTTGAAATTAAATTTGCTTTAAATGAATCCTTTGATCAACAAAGGCTTATCCATATTTAGTTCAGCTGCTTGGTTTTCTTACATCAACATTGGACATTGCATTTCTTGAAACATTCTTCTATGTTTGAGATCGTCTTGAAGCAGATCTTTTTGACATGAAGGTGGCTGGTCTTGGATGATACTGGTTTTTGTTTCTTCTTAGAGTAGAAGGTTCACTTGAAATTTCATAACAATTGATCATCTCTAGAGGTTTATCTGCAGTTGAGTCACAAGAGGATGCCTCCAATCCCCTGAAATCATCTCGAAATGATGTATAGTATTC
>Ga0099826_10002546_pt1 | contig 11843 bp, 8 predicted proteins | sample Mtrugardesep15_FD_76830 | JGI IMG/M metagenome (GOLD analysis project Ga0099826, IMG submission 76830) | Root nodule microbial communities of legume samples collected from California, USA - M. trunc garden sep15 | ecosystem: Host-associated > Plants > Roots > Nodule | place: USA: California...
ATTTGAGGCTAACCTGGTCTCATCTTAACTAGTAGAGAACCAGGTTTATTCAGACCTAGAATAGGCTTTATAGAGGTGACCTGGTCTAATTTTTTTGGCCGGGTTTGGGACAGGTACAACCCATCCTTTTGTCTTTCACTTACCAATACAGTTAACCGGCAATGTGTATGCTGCAATTCAGCTTAGCTTGTTGGGATCCTAGTTTTCAAATTCTTCTCCTTTAATTTTAACTTGCAACAAAATGGTCATCATAATCATTAGGGCATGTAAATCTTGTTTTAAGCATGACTCTCAGTCTTTCCGGAATGCAGGTAAACCCAATGGAGTGTGTGTTTCTCAAGGTGGTCGCTTTCCTCCCTTCAAATCAGAGGGTAACCCTGCCAAAAGGGGTCCTAAAGATTTGACCCTTTGTCGGGTTTTTCGCAAAAAGACTTGTTGTGATGTAACACATACACATCCTGCACTGCTGTCTGTTAGGAAGCTTTCTTCTGGCGGGGAAGCTAGCCCAGAGTGTTTGCACTTATGGGAACTATTGGAATGTGCCATATGTGATCCACGTGTTGGTACTCAGCCCGGACCTCCACTAATTTGTGCATCTTTATGTGAGAGAATTTATGAGGCATGCTCGAATGCTTACTTCTCTATGGATGTGAAATCACAGGTATTTTGGTGATTGTCTTCAGAATTTTTTTTATATAATATATCATGGAAAGAAGTTTAGAGGTCTTTATATATGTGATGGTGAAGGAGCAAAAGCTCATCCGGGGTTTCCAGTAATTAGTCATTCACTTTACATTTTTAAGCATTTGTAGGAGAAGTAGTTGTGCCTGTATTTGATAGGACATAATTGGTTTCTTGTTAATAATTTGTAGCAGAATGTTGTTCATGTTTTGATCACGCGCCATTAGTATTTCTGTTAAGTAGAAACATTCAGCATGTATATATTTATCTTTTGAGACAAGATGGAAATTTGTATTTATCTCCTTACATCCATATTTTGATTGTTTTAAAACACCAGGTTCTTGCACCCTGTGGAGTAAATGACTTTGTATGTGGTAGGGCTGCTGAGTGGGTCTCCAATGGTACAGATCTTTGTCTTGCTGCAGGTTTTCGAGTGAAGTCATCTGATATCGTCCATGTTGCCTCAGAAGAAACTTTTTGCTATGGTGATAAAGCAAGTCTAGGTTCAGTTGCTGATTCATGGAAGGCTTCACAGTTTGAGGCGACCAAGAAAGGGGAGAACTCGGTGATTTTTGACGATTTCCAGCAATGGACGAGGGATATGCCATTCAAAGAAAGAGTTTCTTGGGCTATAGGAGGGATGGTTCTAACAGCAGGATTAGTGTTTATAAGGTCAGAATGCAATCCTTTTTCTTTCCAATTATTAAATGGCTGGCTGTACATTTTTGTATTTTTTTATCAGGTCAATCTTAGGCAATTAAATTTCAGTGTTGTCAATCACAGTTGCAGAAAATAGTGGGCTGATCAAATTCCACTATGCGATAGTGACATAGCACTGCTATTTGGCAATATTTTGTACTAAATAGTGTATCGCGCAATAATAGTAATTTGTTCAAAGTCCACTATGCTATAGCGCTATAGTGCCGCTATTTAACAATATTGGGCAGTTTTAGAAAGTTCATTTTTCCTTTTGACATGGTACAGATGGAATTTGTCATATATCTTGTTTGTGTTTTACATTCATAGTAATTCTTACATGAACATGTCTCTGTTGGACCCACTAATTAAAAACTTACGGAATATTATGTCTGCCATTTTTGATTCGTTGTTTCCAATAGGCATTATGCAAGAATTACTGTTACATTCTGTGAGAAATGACATTTTTATCTTATTTTTGCAATGGTACCTATCTTATATTTATATCCACATGATAATTATGCAGCAAAAGGAAAAGCAATAGCCAACGCCAGAAACTAGCAGCTATAAAGCGCACTGCAAGGAAGCTGGGAAGCAGGATGGCGGATCAACAGCCTTCAAATGCTCCAGAAATTAGGAAAAGAATTTCCTGATGAGAGCTCTTTGTATGTGTAATTGTTAACAATACATAATTAGTTGTGGTAATTGATAGGTCAGTCTCATGTTTCTTGTTTTAATTAATAATAATCTAAATGAAGTATATGGCTTTATTTTGTAGCCTTGCTTTCTCAGTTCTTTCCTTTCCATTTTTCATATAGTTTTTTGAATGATATTTTTCCTTTCAAAATGATGTGTGTTTTCTTTCATTTCAATTCAAACTTTATTCCTGTTAAACTGAGCAATGAAACAACCATTGCCACAAATATGGTGTGTATTTTGACTTATATGTTTTTCTACAAAAAAAATTATACTAAAAAAATACCAATAACAACCAAACAATTTCAGCTTTATTTCAAAGCTCTTATTTTAACTTCAATTTTAAAGTAACTTTTAATGTTGAAATAAATCTGACCAAAACAGATGCCAAGTAGAATCTTTGGTGCTTGTTAGTTTTGAAGATTGTTCTATGACCCCCTCAATTTTGCTCAAAAGCTGCTCGATTTATCGGATCATAACTTTAAATTGAACAAAACCTAACAGATCATAACTCCTGATTGTCTTTTTCCATTGGATTGCAACTTCCGATCAACTTATTTCGGGGCTGAGCAATTCGACCAGAGCATAGAGCAACCATCCCTAGTCTTTAACCCTTGCCCCTCTTGATTGCTTTATTGGTTATGCATCTTTTGCAAATGGAAATGTTGGCAAGGTAGGCATGTGAGATCTGATAAAAATGGGATATGGTTCATGGAATTCAGTGGCAGAATTAAACTGGCTTAGCAAATTTTGTAATGTTCAGCTGAATCAAATTCCTTGGAAGTCATTCAAACAATATTTGGGACTGAGCTGATTAATGATTAGTCTCCACCTTCAAACTCAAGATAAGCGATATCATGTTGAATGAAATGTGTGTGAGGTGACTGTCTCTCATAGTTTCAGGAAATGATATTATAATTCTTGCATATATATCAAGTGAGAAATCTATTTTTAGGTGAACTTCTTGGCCTTTGGATTAGAATCAAAGGTTGAGATTCAACTGTCTCATTAAAAATCTCATGTGCATTTTTTAGTTATATTCCATCTCAAACAATATGCCAAATCAATTCATGAAACATTTGGAAAAAAAATTGAATTGCTAAGGTTGGAGTTGTTTTTTCATCTTCTTTCCAACCCACAATCGTGATTCACTCTCATAATCGACATTGCCACTCCTATATTTACCCTGAAGCACAAGCAAAGTAGGGAATCGTCAATATCAAAGTGAAGTACAACTTTAAAATTTTGTTTAAGGGTAAAAGAACAATACCACATTGTGCATACAATATCTATTTGAGATATAAACTGTCCCATCGACATCGAGCAGTTATACAATCATTGATTGTTTGAATGTGTGCAATCAATGATTATAGAATGAGTTCAATTTTCATTTTTTAAGTTCATTTGGATGTATACTACCAAATATTAAAATATAAAATTACTTTAACACCTTATTCTTTATGAAACTATTTGTAAAAATATTATATTTTAATGTTTAAAAAATTCAATAGGATACGCTGATGCACAATAGTACACATCCAGGCGAATTTAGAGAAATGAAAATTGAATTTTTTGCGATCATGGTCTACATGCATTTTTGTTGTCAATGTCTAATGACTGTTTGATCTTGATGAAACGATCCAAATCTCAAATAAATTTTGATTTTCTTTGAAAATTAAAAATTCAGAACCTTTTTTTTTTTTTAGGGAAATTATGAAAATTACAGAAGTTAAAAAAAAAAAAAAACTTAATCATGCAGTCGCCTAAGATTTTGATTTTATTTAATTGAAATAGTGAGTTAATATATGATGGGCCTTTTGTAAGCATAAGTTTACATAAAGCCCATATGCTCAGAGCCCAAATGGGTAGCACGAAATATAAACCCTAGTTTTTTCACTACCAGTGTTACCAGCAACAACCTTGGTGCAGCAGTCGCGCGTGTTGAAGACCCGAAGCAGCCATGGTTTGTTCTCTCTTAAACAATCTTGTTATCATTCTGTTTTGTATGTGAAGGAAGCTCCATTGTTTCTTACGTTTGAATTGAACTTGTAGGGTATCGATCTTAAGGCAGGAGGTAAGAACAAAAAAACGAAAAGAACAGCACCAAAATCCAATGATATCTATCTCAAGCTTTTGGTCAAGGTGACTTTTATGTTTCTTTAGATCTGAAGCTTTATGTGTTATTTGTTGATCTGTCATTTACGAACGATTTTTGGCTTGTAATAGTGAGAAAGTTGCTAATGATTTCTCACTATTTTTTTTACTATGCTAAATTGCTAATGCTGATAATTGATGATTAATAAGTTTAATTTATAATGCTGAGGGAATTAGTCAACTATTTAATTCTATTTTGTTATCAATGTTGAAGCTTACTACTTCCTTGTGTTGAAATGTAAGCAAAAATGGGAATTCGAGGAAGCTTACTAATTCCTCTGTTTTGTAATAATATAAATTTCATCTCAGAAGAATCTGTTTTCAAAATATTATTATGGGTGTGTTTGTTTAGGATTAAAATAAATAAATCATTTTTGACCCTAAAATGAGTTAGCTTTTCCTAAATTATTATTATTATTATTGTTTTAAAAAACTAGGAGGTAAATCATAAAAACATTAAAAGAAGTTATTTTTATGGGCAGTAAACAAACAGAAATTGTTCAGATTTTTTTTTTTAATATCTAAAAATTAATCTCTTTATCCCAAAATCCTTTTTTTTTTTTTTTGTAAAGCTAAAACAAACACACCCTATTTTCTCATATATCTACATGCATATTCATTTGAGATTTATTTTTTATTTTTGTAATATCATTTGAATATTTACATTGAATTGTTTTGATTGGATTCTACATGATCAGCTTTATCGGTTCCTTGTTCGGAGAACTGGCAGCAATTTCAATGCTGTTATACTCAAGCGGTTGTTTATGAGCAAGGTTAACAAACCTCCACTATCTTTGTCAAGGTTGATCAAGTATACCAAGGGCAAGGTTTGTCAATCTCTGCAATCTTCGATTTCATAGTAATTTTTTGTAAATCAGTTTATTACAGTTATAATGGGTACCATTTTGAAATTTACCCATGTAGGAAGGTAAAATTGCTGTTGTGGTGGGGGCTATAACTGATGATGTCCGTGTCAATGAAGTTCCAGCCATAAAGGTTACAGCACTCAGGTTTACCGAGAGGGCAAGGGCAAGAATAGAAAGTGCTGGTGGTGAATGCTTGACATTTGATCAGTTGGCTCTTAGGGCCCCTCTGGGACAAAATACGGTATGTGTCGATCTCACATTAACCTTGTCAGTTTCTGAGTGATTAACTCTATCAGTTGCTGCATTTATTGTGAAATGATTGAATTAGTACTGCTTTTGATTATTGAACGTCTTTTTCATTGACCTTTTTAGACAATGGAATTTGTTTTCTCTCTAGTCTCTAACTAAGGAATCACTATAGTACTATTGCCGTCATTTGATATATTGATGGAATCTTTTCTTAAAATGAACAGTCGAGGATCAAAGTTATACTTGTATGTTCTTTATTGTGGTCAAATATATTTCACATTTTCCCTGTTCAAGATCAAAGTTATACTTTTATCTGTACATTTTCCTTAATCTTTGCTTAGAGTTAACTGAACAAGATCAACGTTATACTTTTGGATTCTTTATTGTTGTTGAATATTTTTCATATTTTCCATCTGTAGCTGTTTGTGTAACTACTGTGATCTAAGGTTTGATAGAATGAAAGGTTATGCCGAGGTTATAGGGGATTTTAATATATATAATACTTGGATGCAGGTTCTTCTTAGAGGCCCAAAGAATGCTCGTGAAGCAGTGAAGCATTTTGGTCGTGCTCCTGGTGTCCCACAAAGCCACACCAAACCCTACGTTAGAGGAAAGTCAAGGAAGATCGAGAAGGCTAGAGGAAAGAGGAAGAGCAGAGGATTCAGAGTTTGATGTGATAGTATTTCTTTGCTGGTATTATTACTTTTGAAATTCAGATTTTGTCCACATCTAGACAGTGTTGTTATTTATGTTTGAAAATGATTTTCAGTATGGAGATTTTATTCCTTGCTCCCCTATATTCTGTGCAAGATTTTTGTGTTGCTTTCGTTACAGTTTTGATGTTAGAGAATGGGGTAGCTGTTAATTTTGGATGAATGCTTGTGCGTTTTGAAATTCAAACATTAGCCCTTTTTTTTTTATGCCGCTTGGTTAGATTTTCTAAATTACACTTGGAAGTTGTTTGGTTCAGAAAATCAATCCCACTTCATTTCTGCCACCTTTGTTTTGACTGTATTTTTTCTATCTTTGAAATATAAATCACACTTAGTACACACGATTTGGTTACCAAAATTAACCCTGGTACTGACCTTGCAAAAGAATTTAATGAAGAGATGGTTGAACATAATTTTGAACTTTGATGTTTGAACTAATCAGCAACCTGGTGGGGAACACCAAAGTAACTTAATTTATTCCATAGGAAACATTTATCAAACACTATGAAGACATTTTTAAACCAATTATGAGAAATATAAGCTATGCTTTGGAGAAGACTATCTCGGCTTTCCCTGTTTCTTGCGCTTTCAGCCAAATGAATTTTTCCCACATCCACTTAAAAGCAAGACACAAGTTTTTTTTTTTAAAGTTCATAGAGTTTAATCCTAATATGTTAGTTTTACTGGTTTTAGTAATTTTATTTTTGGTGATCTTTTTTTTTTTATTTGGTACGCATAATGAGTTGGTACTTGGTGTTTTTGAAAGGATGAGTTGGTACCTAAAGGAGTTGAGATCCTATTTATTTCAAAAAAGAAATTAAGCTGTTGAACCAAAAACAACATTTTACGATCCATCACCTCCCTTTCCTTCTCCTCGTCTTTACATTACGATCCTCTCTTCTCCCTCCCTTTCACATAATTTTGCCATGACATTTTAGGGCCACAGATTAGTTACTCCATTATTCCTAATAGTTAGACCCACACTAGACACAATTACTCATCATCTCTTGCACATTTTTTTCTTCCGAGAATGGACCCAGTTTATCCTCACAATCTTTAGCCATATGACTAATTTTCCTACAATGAAGGGTCAGCTCCTCCCTTAATAGACTGTTTCACATTAATAGGATTGGAATGTACTAGACACATGGCTTATCGGTCCAAGCTACTACTAGCCAACAAAATATATGTTGCTTGCCTCATACCTCGTAAGAAATATTTTAATCAACGAAATAAATGAAATACTAATTCACTAGCATGTGTTTTGGAAACTCACGAAAATATATGTTGCTCGCCTCATACCTCGTAAGAAATATTTTAATCAACGAAATAAATGAAATACTAATTCACTAGCATGTGCCACGGTGAAAAGGCATGGTAGGAAAAAAGCTACACCATCTAGCTTTTCAAAATCACAGTGAAATTGACTTTGAACGTGTGGTAGTGATTACTTATCGACAAACAAACAAGTACGATTGATTGATCTAGTGGTGAGGAGTTTGAGTAAAAAGAACGAGATTTTAGATTCAAACCTTAGTCCTCGATTATACCCAAAAATAAAAATGAAATACTTGAAGTTTTAGGAGTTTCACATCGAAGAGTCTCACAAAAATAGAGGTTAATAAGCCTAGAGACTTTGTGACCAATAAACAAGTGTTTTAAGTTTGACTCTCTTTTTGAACTTATGCTTGAGAGTTGACTTTTTGTTTCCGAATAAAGTGTCATAGAGTAAAAAACTCCAAGGACATAAACTATGAAACAATGACAAATTACGATGTATTCCATTTTAGAGAGTTTCACATAAAAAGTGAAGGTTATTAGTCAAATGATTCAAACACCTCATAGGTCATTCTTTTGAGTTGGATTCTCTTTTTCAACTTGTACTCTAATATGAAGCGGCTCAAACAAGCTTTTAAACACAGTCTCAAGTTTATTATTGGTATTAAATCTAATCTATGTAAAGGTTGAGAAAAACAACAATAACAATCTTCATGCAACATGAACTAAGAACAACTTTTATTATATTAAAATAGATGGAACAAACAAGAGCACTCAAATGAAAGCTCAAAACAAACAAAGGACTTGTAAATTTAACATTCATAAAATAGTTTGCCAATATCAAAGTTTCTTTCTACTGAACTTTAATTTAGAGAGAACAGTCCCACAATTAAGTACTTGTGGATCAGTACTTCTGAATAAAGTGATAAATGTGATTGCTAATGTCTTGTGCTGCTTCTTGGTTGTTGAAGTGTGCTATCCCTTCCTGCACAACCACTTCCTCCAAACCTGGCACATCTTTCTTGAAACCACCATCGAGGATATATTCCTTCATACTCGGTGTAGTGTATACCAAACCACAATCGCCTGTAATGTACTTTACCGGTACATTCACCACTCCTACTTTTCTCCATGGTGATGTTAGCTCCCAATTCCTGCAAATTAACCATTTATCAGCTAGTGAAAAGATGTGAAGTTCTATACTTATATGACTTTTGACACCTTTTTATTTTTATGAATTTTGGAAAATATAGTGACAACAAGAATGAAAACTTACAAGCTCAAATTTCTATAGTAGTTCAACCCTCCAGTGAAGCCAGTTTTGTTGAATTTAGTAACATAATAATCAAGATCTTCTTCGGAAAGCCAAGATGGTAAGATATCTGGCATATCTGGATTGAATCCAGTTCCATACCCTCCTTTTGGGAAATTTGGAGGACCAGGTTTCCTCGTTGTCATCATGTTACGCAGAAAATAGGCAGCCCCTACTTCAGCCAATTCAGCTTCTGCTTTTCCAGGTTCCTATCAATGTCATCAATAAGGTGAATACTCTTATATCCTAAAATTTTGTTGTATATAGTACTCAATCTTCAAAATTCATTTCACATAAAATAATTTTGAATTAATTATAGCTGAAATCTGCACACATAGTAGTCATCTCCATATTTGGCATGAAAAACATCATAGTTGTTTACTTTGGGGTTTCTTCCAAGGAAGGGTCGGAATGGAGCACTAAGACAAACATAAGCCTTGACTCTTTCTGGTCGGAACATGCAAACATACCAACCGATGATCGCACCCCAATCATGTCTGACAAGGTACACTTTGTCCACACCTAGAGAGTCAATGAGTGCAATGATATCACCCACAAGGTGAAAACAGGTGTAGCTGGTCACCGTGGAGCTTCAGTGTCACCGTAGCCCCGAAGATCAGGGGCCACTGCACGGTAACCCTTGGAGCTCAAATCCAGAATCTGATGGCGCGAAGAGTACCATAGCTCAGGGAAACCGTGCAACATCAACACCACTGGACCTTCTCCTTTCTCTGCAACATGCATTTTAATGCCATTTACTTCTACTATTCTGTGCTCTTCCCTCTCCATCTTTTTCTCTGTGTATGTGATCGTGTTTGTTTTGCCTTAAAACTTTTGTATTTATAGAACACAAAATCGACAATAATGCAATATTTTATAGATTGCTCATGTATCATTTTATCATACAAGTGGCTAATGTTATGAAGTCTTTTTCCCTCGAAAAAATGAAGTCTTTTAAGAATATTATTATAATGAAGTCTTTTTTTTTTTGTTACATACTATAACGAAGTCTTCAATTTATGAAAGATTAACAATTTTTCTTTTATTTTAAAATATAAAGTATCAAATTAGTGTTCCCGTAAGCTTAACTCAGCTGGTAGAGACAACACATAATATATACGGGGATCAGTGTTCGAACCTCGTGCACTCCACTTTTTCATCTAAAAAATGTGAATTTCTAGCAACCAGACTACTTAAAAAAAATTAAAGTTATTAATATGTACGTTAAATTGTTATAGTACTTCATCATTGTTTATTAACCAGTAAAAAAGAATTGTATAAGTCAGTAACACACCCTCATCATGATCGTCATCTTGTGTACATATGCGGCGGTGCTCAATTTGGCTCAAGTTCTAGCAGATCAACAATTGAAAGTGATTTGTTTTAAATTTGTAGGAGAAAAAACACCATTTTGATATATATATATATATATGTGAGTGTATATTCTTTGTCTGTTGTTTGCCTTCTACCAACGTGCTCTGGACAGTTTAATAACTATTTAAAGAAAACCAACAGATAATAATTTAGTTTATCTTCTATTCTTGGTATTAAAAAGAGTAAAAAAAAAAGTCTCGAGTAGGTTTTATTTTTTATTATTTTTGAATTAAAAAATCACCCGATGCCAAGATTATAGTAAATGCGATTTGGATTTAATCAATTTGTTCGGGTTTTTATTGATACATAAATATGTATGAATTTCTATTATGTCAAATGGTTATGTTAAAATGACACATGTATTAACCTCGGTTGGTTGGTCCGGTGGTGATGTCACGAGACATTGGAGTATGTTCCTTTTAAGATTTTAAGTTCGATTTTCGATTCTGTGTCAATTTTAGCAAATTAGTTTTGCTTTTTTTTTTTTTTTAAAAGAGACACATTTATATTACGAGTTAATGAATGGTACTATCAAAAGGACACAATGGATCAATAAAATCAACCAGGTGATTAATTATAAGCACTCTTTATAAGCACAAAGCATAACATCAAGATCACCATTTAAGCAACGTCTTTTTGTGCTTATGATGTTCAGGAATACCAGAAAAGTAAGGAACTCCAGTTGCCACAATCCAGTCACTACCATGGAAGAACTTAGATGGTGCAAACCAATGTGCAGCCTTCGAATTTAAGTTCCAAATTCCAGCCCATTTCACACGCTTTGATTTGTCTGAACCAGGGCCATAGTTACGGTATTCAGCATAGAAGCAAGTGTCCATATTAACAGGCCCCACTTCTGTCTGCCATGGCAAAAAACCATCGGGATGAATCAAATCATCGATGAATGTATCCATGATGATAGTCCTAGAGAAGTTTTTCCATGGACGGGCTAGGTAGGCCTTGTTGTCGAACCTGACTGGGTAGAACTGAGGGTCAGCAACAATAGAGCCTCCTTGGATGACTATTGCTGATGGTGCCGTTCGTTCTTTTCTTCCTTGTGCGGTCACAATGCATTGTTGGTTTGACATAGGCTTTCGGACCACGAATTTGCAGTTTTGGAATACCGATTCTGCATTACCAAAGACAAAGTCGATGGTACCTGAAATAGTGCAGTCACGGTAGAATTGACGCATGGCATGTACATAAAGTGTGTCTTGATTTCCATCCATTGAGCAATTGAAGAAGATGGCCTTATCTCCTTGAACTCTTAGTGCCACTGCTTGATGTTTTTGTGGACCAGCTGAGTTCTCAAAACCCATGTTAATGGCGGTAAAGTGATCTCCTTGAATAGCTGCAATCATATATGCATAAAGTTCTCGTCAATTTATAATTCATATATCGAAATTGGAAAGGAAATAATTAGACAATTAAGCTCTAAAGAAACATACCAACGGTGGCGGTGTTGTAGGTGTTAACTCCATCCATAAAGTTTTTGTTACCGGTGATTATTGACTTTTTACCACCATCACCAAGAAACACAACATGAGTCATATTTTTTAAAACTTCGATATACTCTCGGTAAACACCGGCCTTAATGTAGATCACAAAGGGTGTTTTGCTCTTCTCATGAGGAACCTTTTTCAAAGCCTCATTGATGCTCTTAAAATCACCACTACCGTCTAAAGCTACGGTAACATTAGGCTTATGTTTGAATGTGTTTGTCTTTGCATCAAGGAGTTTGCGATGTTCAACCCAAGAAGGAGTCTCAGAATCTTGAAGGAGACGACGTCCAACAATTTTGGTCACGTTCCAATCAGAGATAGC
>Ga0099826_10002550_pt1 | contig 11836 bp, 7 predicted proteins | sample Mtrugardesep15_FD_76830 | JGI IMG/M metagenome (GOLD analysis project Ga0099826, IMG submission 76830) | Root nodule microbial communities of legume samples collected from California, USA - M. trunc garden sep15 | ecosystem: Host-associated > Plants > Roots > Nodule | place: USA: California...
AGTCTGTTGGTGTGATATGCTAGATGAAACATATCTCATGTTAATAGGTGTTACCGATAGGGAAAAACTCGATTAATCTTTGACACGTATAAACTAGATGCCATTAAATAACATATCTTGTATGTTATACTTTGAGATTCAATTTTAACTTTTATATAATATTTGTGGTTTGTCTTTTTTCCTGGTTTGTTTCGTACCATAGTCGTCTGACTATATTTTTGTTTTATTTTTCTGCTTGATTTATAATGAGTTTAATTTTCACATACTGTTAGTGTAAAAAGTTTTTACACTGTTGGCTTATCACAATCTGTGACTTTAGAAGTAGTTTGATTAGAACTGAAATGTTTAGTGATAGCATGACCTAATAAGCATTAAGAGTAAGGGATGTCAACACAAATTTATTAACTAGGTTTATTTTATTTTATTTGTTTTTTGGAATAATTATTAAGTAGATTTTCATTTTTCACTTTATCCCTATTATTTCGGTTCTTCCCATTCACTGATACGACACCCGCTTTTCGTCGAATTGAATCTCGCGCTAGGGTACCCTCAAATTTCACTTCTGTTATTTCTTCTTCTCAATCTTTATATGAATATTTTCATTCAAAATTTATGCGCAATCTCATTTTCGTTAATTTAAGCTTAACTTGTGTAGATCGATTTGGTGCACGTGTTTTACTCGATAAAGTGTTTGTTGTATTTCCTGAATGGCGAAAGTAGCTACTCCAAGTGCTATGCCTCCGAGTTCTCACCGAATTCGAAATGGTGTTTCTATTGGTAAAAGAAAAACACCTTCAGAACTTAGGGTAAGTTTTCAATCTCAATTTATAATATAACTGCATTTTAACTTAGTGTTAAGGTTATACTATTTATTTATTCAAATCTTCAATTGAAATGTGACGCGGATGAATCTCATCTTCGATGTTTTATATTGGCAGGGAGAGCAATTGAAGCGGGAAAGTGTCGTGGACCTCACTGATGAATGTTCTCAATCCAGTGGATCCACAAAGTTAGTTTCTTCTTCTGCTTCTTAATTAATTTTAATTAATTGTTTCAATTTGCTGAGAATTTACTTATTTATTTATGTTTGCAGTGCCATTGAGGTGGATAATAGATTTAAAAAACCAGGATTGTTTAGGGCACCGAGATACAATGACACACGACTTGATGAAGTATTTGCTGGTAAAAAGCCGAGGTTTAAGATTCCATCGGGGAAGGAAAATGTGAAGGTTAGTATATTTGCTCAAACCTCGACTAATATTTATTAACTTTATTTAGTTGACTGTTGACATCTTTGTTCTATTATTGATCCGAGGTTGATATTGTTACTATGTTCAGGAAAATTCATCTATGGATTCCATTTTTTCTACTTCGGCGGTTAAGAGACAGCACGGGGTTTCACGGTTTGTCTCGAAGCTTACTTGTTTGCTTGGTCACAGGTTATGTTTTTCCTATGTTGATGATGTTTTTGTTTTCAGCTTGGATAAATCTGCTACCTCAGGAGAGGTTACCAAAGATGGTGTGTTGCAGGCGGGTGAAACAAATGAAAAATGCAGCGAAGGAAAGTTTCTTAGTGTTGCCGATCTTTCTTCAGCTGTTGATAGATCTTCTGGAGCCGCAAATATTGACATGGTATATGATGCATTAACCAACCTTTTCTTCATGGTTTTTCTTCATATCAGATGTTTACTAGGATGTATTATGAATATGGTTTTGCCGAAATAAACGTTTTTTAGGGAAAAGCATTGAGAGGACTAGCCTCGCTTGGACCACGTGGTGATAATGGATTAGCTACCGATTCATCCGATGGACGTGGAGATTCAGCACCAACCATTGCAGTAAATTCTTCCTCTGAATGTCATATACCTGGCAAGAAGGCTCCTTTGGATCTTACTTTAAAAACCAGTATGCGAATAGTATCCCCTGCTTCTGCGAATTGGTAAGTACCTTTGATTGATTAATATATTGGCATCAAGCCTGGCAGGAATAAGATACACCAAAGCAAATAAAAACACTTATACAATGAGATTCTTAGTGTATAGTTTAAAATAGCGTGGTACTATTTTAAGTTGAATTGATGCCTGTATAAAATATCATTTAATTTTATGCTCAATGATGATAGAGTCCTACGAAGACCTTACCAAATGTTGTACTTGTTACACCAAGTGTTTTGGATTTCTATCTATATTTTATAGATGCAGTGGCAGTTAAACTTGATAAACATAACAGTTAGGTTGTGCCCATCCCCTTGTTTGTATTATCACCTGGGCGTTTTGTTTGATGAACACCGAAGACACTGTGTTGGGCTGTAAGATGCAAGTCCAATTTCATGTTATTTCCGAATTTTTTGTAAGAAAAACGTTTTTGCATTTGTTGTGAGAAAAGTAATGTTGATGTCACTAAGCATTTATCATGAATGCTAATGCTGATCTTGGTCTTACATAGTTTTTGTTTTTTTGGGAATTGCCGGTTTTGGGTTGGAAGGTGATTGCTCGTTTGCTATTGGCACGCACTGCTGTATCTTGGTCTTTTTTGATCTGCGAGATTTTTGTGTTTCTTACACAATCTTGACGAGAATAATATTTGCCGATTCAAAAAAAAAAAATGCTGATGCTGCATGTAGAACAATATTTTTTTCATAACTTGTTTTTCTAATTCTCTGTTTTTTCACCATTGAACGAGTGAGGCAATATATTGCTTAGACAATTCTTTTTCTATCATAGTAACATGATACATGACTTTTTTCCCTTCATGTTTCTATCATAAAATTCTGTTTTTCCCACATAACAATTTATTCATATGCATTGATACATGAAAAGGAAACTAGACCCTACTGTTTCTGTGTTATGTAGTTGAGCTACCCTCTTATTTATCTGATTTGTTTAGTTTTTTTTATGCTTACTTTGATATCAGCTATCGTTGCTGTACATTGTTTTCTTTTTTATGAAAGCTTTTATTATTTCCAAATTCTACGATACATATGTTAGTTATGTGTGGTATCGTATGCCTCAGTTAACCTACCTGCACTGTCCTTACAGGAATGAAAATATGAGAAGTTCCCAGGGCTTCAAAGTTTTGCATTCATGGATGTATCCCCAATCTGTTCTTCCGACTTCTATCATATCAGTGTTGAGCTCATCAACTGCAGAAGGAGGTTGTTAAACTGCTTCTGACTTAACTCGTTTACAGCTTCTTCTCTGTGATTTTCGTTTCTCTATTTTCCTCATGTTCCATTTTTCCTTTTTATAAAATAGAATTGGAGTTCTTAAGGAAACGACAAGTGGCTTGGGAAGAATCCTTTCATGACCTCTATTACATGCTTCGGAAGAACATATGTGGCCTCTTTTATGGTATTTATACATGTCCTTTACTTTTTTGTCAGATGGAACTAACTGATTATAGACATCTTATATCATGTTTTTATGTTCTGCATTTTCACTGTTCTCCGTATTTGTGATTTGTAATTTAAATATTGAGTCAAATGCACTTCATGCTCCTAATTTATATGTTTAGTTGCAAATTTCCACCCCAATTTATTAGTCAAACATTTTACTCTTAATTTAACATTGCTTATTTTCACTTTCCCTTTTTATATCATTTTTCTGCTAAAAGATGTCAAGAAAAGTTTAACAAGTTATTAATACCAGTGAAAAGACAATAACCCAAACCTTAAATTTTAGAAACTTTCAAACTCCACATACTAAATATGAAGCATACTTCCCAAAGTTTAATCCCTTTATTAATTAAAGATGGGAGCTCTGACCAGTATAACAGCTGACCTCCCTTCACCCTTGTATCCAATGACTAGTTATAAAGTTGCAAAGTTCCCTTCAGAACTCTTCATTCCCATGACAATCTAAGTACAGTAACCAAGCATATGAAACTGGACATATATTTTGTTAGATAGAAGAGAAGGTACTCAACACAAGCCTAATTGTCAGTCACATTCTAACCACCAATCACTATGCTGACATTTCAACTCAGTTTGTTAAAGCTATCTCTCCCTTACTGAGTTTGTTCCTTTGTGGCTGAAATTGCTAGAATTGCAAGGTTTATGTTACCTGTGTATTTGTGCACTTGTAATTCGTGCAGCTTTATCTGTATATAGGATTGAATATTATTTGGATAGTTATTAGTAATTTAGGAGAAATTTGTGACTAATCAGTTAGTTAAGAAGTCAGCTACCCGTCTGTAAAACGTTGATAGCTATCATTTCAGAGTTACAAAGTTCAGAACTCTCCAAACTCTCTCTCTACACTTCATTTTCCAACCTAAGGAACATCAAACAGGGAGAACCGATTGAAGTAGAGCTCCCCCTGCCTTGTGTTAATAAATAAATTAAACCCTTGAGTTCTGCTTGCACTGGTTATATTCATAAGAGGTACACAGGATACGGGACTTCTTGAAGATTTATGGTTTGTATAAATTTTTCGTTTCACTTGTAGAGCTTAACTTTTGAACCTTTTTTTAATGTTATCTTTAACAGTGAAAATAGTTCAGATAGGAACGTTAACATTAATAGGACAGAGTAGAATGATTAATTCTTAATACTCTAGGATGGAAAGTGCTCTTATAAATCGGGGAGGAAAGTGCATTTGACCCTTAAGTTTATTATTATGATGAAAATATACCTGTTTCTTTTATTGCTAAATCTTCATGTGCCTGTGGTGTTATAAATGCAGATTTAATTTGTCATTTTTTGAGGCCACCAATTTCTGTGCATTTCTACTATGCATATATTTATTTATATATAAAATAATATATGAAACTTTGTAATGGTTTTTCTCCCCTTCTGTATTGTAGTCTGCACTTCCCAGTTTATTGTGATGTTCACTGGTGGTGATGGCTCTGGTAAATCCAAATGCTCGTGCTATGCTTATATTTCTCAGTCAACCAGAGGTTTCAGATCATTGTTAAGAGAGCATGTAAGCCGTATTTCTATAACACATTATGATCTGTGCAGTTTATCTTAGAGCTACCAATCAGCTAGCATCATACAAGTACAGAGAGAATAGGCCTCTCTTTCTGGTAATGTTTGCCTCAGGATAATAATATTTTTTCATTGATGGCCATATTTCTATGAAAATACTCCCTCCGGTCAATTATTTATCTGAAAAAAGTGTAGTAGGTATAAGATATGTTATTTATCTTGTAATTTTTTTTTTCTTCCAATGAGTAGCGTCATCCTAGATGCATGCTCATCAATTTGAGAGTTTTTCAATAGATCCCTGGCAAGAAGCATGCAGCTCAACAAGGGAAGTACTTTTCTGGACTTGGTTCTAGACTTTGACCACTAACATTTTTAATCAAAAAATGTAGTTTTTACAAATTGGCTAGCATTATGAGTCTTTAGTGTTGCGCCTGTTGGGTCAATAACAGGTCGAAATGTGTACGATTTTTTAGGGTTTTATCGTCTGCTGTTTGATGCTAGAACCTCCTTTTCTGCCAACGAGAGTCAAAACTGTGATTCAAATAGCGGAAACCTTGATTCTATGATTATTTTCAGCCTAAGTGATTCTGTAACCACTAACAACTAAAATCGTTGTCTGCGTTTGGGGAAATCGTTAACTCATGAAACTGGGAATTTTTTTTATTTCCACGATTAGAGTCATTGGTTGACACTATAGTGATGAGATTTGTGTGAAGTAACATCCATGCAATGTTTGGAATTTGAAGAGGGCTGCCCGGTGAAGAGAAAGAGATATGGAGCATGCACATATCTCTCTGCAGAACAGAGCTGGGTGAAACCAACAAAGACCAGTTTTTTATTTGGCCAGATTAAACAAATGGACATTTTGACTTATATACGTTGTAAACGAATGGACAAAATAAGAAGAGTTTCTAAATGAGATGATTTGAGCACTTCAGGGCTAATGAGTTTTTTGAACTTTGTAAAATCTTAGGATTTCTATTATAATTCCACAGTTTCTCCCTCACAATTTTAAGTACAATCTCAAATTTGACTACCTTCATGTGGCTTTATACACTATATATACTTTCATTGATATATACTTTGGCGAGGGTCTTTGAACTTATTTTGGCTGTATACCCTCTTTTCTAGGATCTTTGTTTCTCCATGCCTCTTTGCCGTTCAAAAGAGGAGCAAGTTACAACTGAGGATTTGGTTGAGCTGTCAGAGATAGAGAAGCAAAACTTGGGGCAGGTCTGTCTCTATATGTTATTTACATATCATTTGTTTTTTCATGGGATTAGTCGACCCCACTTAGTGGGATAAGGCTTGGTGGCTGTTGTTTTTTCATGGGATGTTTATGTTAAACTATTAATCCCTGTTAATGATCATGGAGAACAATTCCCAACTTTTTGTGCTTACCTCTTTTTGCTTCTATTGATAAATCTGTACTACATACTGAAATCACACCCCTTTGTTGTCTCCTAATTAGTATCAGTATTAACTGAACTATTTGGAGTTTAAATTCTGCCTGTAAAATTTTCTTACACCATCTTTTAATTATATGCTGTTGTATGATTAAAAGAGTTTGACTGACCTAACAAACTCTTCACATGATTAGATAATACTTCACAGTGTATTTTGTTTTTTGACAAGTATACTGGAATTAAAGTCAACTAATTGATTTATGAGAATTTCATTGATAAAAACATGTAAATATTTTTCAAATCATTTATTGTGTTGGAGCTGTGGCTTTTTGTGATCGTTTTTTATCGTTACTTTTTGTATACAGTAGACCTGATTTTAAAGTTTATCACTCAACTCTAACACCGTATTTAAGCTCTATTTATATGGTTTGTATTGATTTATTTTTCATTTGGAACAATGCAGACCCGACGCTCAAGGTCATTCTCTGATGTTGATAATAGCCCAGAATCATTGCTGGTTTTCAGTGGCAGCAACAATGTGCATGGTTTATTTGACCTATTGCTGAATTACAGGTAAGGGAAGCTTCCTATCCCGTTTTCACACTTCATTGACTTCAAATGATGTTCATTCTTATATTTTTATCTAGTTGCTGACTAACTTTAATTGTCTGCACTCTGCAGAACTCTCGTGACCTCACTGTCTAGTGTGGATGTGCCTGTCTTGTGTTCTCCTGTTCCGTTTCGAAGTTCTGCTTTGACTTCTCCTGATGTATGTGACAGTTGACAAGTCCTTAACATAATTTCCCTTTAGTTTGTTCTTTCCATGTCGTGTTTCCGCAATTTGTCAATTTAAATAATCCTTTAATCCACTGCTTGGGAATTAGAATTATTTTCTCCTGTTTGTGTAAACTGTAAAGCTACCATAGTTGTTTTTCCTTTTCTAGCTCATTTAATAATACACATTAGAATCTAAATTCTTCTTTCTATGTTGATATTATCCCCCCCTCCCCCTCTTTCTCAGATTAAATGCATGGAGATGAGAAGAGCTGAAGATATTGCGGCTAATAATGGGTCTATTTGGAAAGATAACAAGTTTGCACAAGGATCGTCAGATGGTCTTTTATGTAGCATTGAAGTTAAGGATACATTTATTCCACCTTGGATTATCAGCGGTATATGTGCATTGATGGGCTCTGAAGGGAGGAGCTTTGAGGCAAGGTACGTGGAGCTTTTGCTCGGTAATATTTATTACATTATTAAAATGTAATTGTTTAGATAGGATTAAGTCCATATGTTGAGCTATGATAACTAGGCTTTCAAATATGTAATTGAGAAAACTTAGGTATGTTTTTGAAGGTTTATTGAATTTTATTTTAGGAATTTATTTACGTTTTCTCTCACTATATATTATTTACCTGGAAATGGATCCTTCCCATTTTTTCCATTACTAAAATTTCAGGGTGATTTGAGATTTATAGAGAATAGCTGGGATCCATTCTGATTTACATGAGGCAATGTTGTTAGAAATTTAGAATACTACCAAAAGGAGTGTTAGGTGCAAGTGTATTATTACAAATAAAGACGGGCGTTGGCTATAAGAATACCTCATAAATTTAGCAGTACGGGTTTAGTAATCACAAACAAAATGATAGAGAAATTACATGATCTTGAGATTTTCCTTCTGCCCATTACCATGTCCGTGCTTGTGTTTCTACGAGCTTGAGCTCCAATACATTGAGCATATCCTTTCGCAGTGACACTTCATTGTGCTAACCTGCTGATTAGTCTTGAGTTGCGATGAGCTCAAGTAAGTAGAATTTCATGAGCTTCTGGACATGTTTGACCGTGCATGCCAATGAATTAAAACTGGAATCTCCTTACCTAGTTATTTGAAACCTGAGTGGTGCTTGGTTTATTTTTTATGTTACAGTTTTGTGACTGAACCGGTCTCCAGTGGCCTGAATGTTGCTTTGAAATCAACTTGTGAAAAACCTGAATCAAAAGCTGCTGGCAGTGAAAGCTTGCGAGGCTGCAGTAATTCCTTTGGCATTCCAGAAGCTGCAGTTACGTCTTCCCTATGTTCATGTACACTAAAAAGTGTAAAGTACTGTGATGGTTCTTATATAGCATCTCTATCCCCTGTATAATCACATGAAAATAAACAACTTATTTTCATCATATTGATGCCTAATTTATTTTAATGCTTACCCTTTCAATTAGTCTCATTCGAGAATGAAAAACAGGTGATGTTTTTATATCCAAAATTGTAAGAGCATGTTGCCCACAAGTCATGTATTTGTAATATCTATGTCAATCGTCAAATATGATTCCTGTCACTTGGGGCATTTTGAATACATCATTTCCACATTCATCAATTATTTCCAACGTTGGACTTATAGGCTTTTACGTCGAGTTACAATGATAATATTTTATTTGCTTTATCAGTACATAATTTACATAGCCTTATATATAAAGTAATTCAAACAAACTTAGTTTCTAATTAATAAACAGCATAGGTCTTGTATGGATTGCCTTTTAGTTCAGGAAAAATTTCCAAATCAGTCTCACTTCTCTTGAAATATGCTTAATGATAAATGCACATTCTATGATCTAGTACACTTACCTCCTTGTTGGAGTTAGACTCATCCAGTTATTATGTTAAAATAGAAGGGTCAACAAATGAAAGTTGAATATTTATTTAAGAAATAAAAAGGGTGTAGTTTATGAAAGCATATGTGTGTGTGTGTGTGTTAGAGGCGAGTAGTTTAAGAAGCTTCTAGCTAAAATTTGTTTACCCATTAAGGTTCTATAGTTTGTGTACATTGATCCAGGTGTACTTTTTTATTTCCAAATTTCTAAAACAAACATGTTTCTGTAAGTGTGTTTTCGGACTACATAATTTGTCTAAAAGTGTAATTTTGAAATGTTTTTTCAAATGTGCAAATTTGAATTCATGTAGGTGTTGGAGACCCTTGATCAATTATACGAGTGATTATGCATTTTTATGGTTAGTACGGTGTAAAACCATGTTGAAAAGGCGGGAAAATGTTGAAAACCAGAAGATTACACTTTTCTTGAGATAAACAATTTTATTTTTAAGACAATGTGAATGAGTTAGAATTATTGATGATTTTATCATGTATTCCTTTACTTCTCAATGTGAATATTAGCGATTCAGGTTGGTTTGATCGGTAAAAGTTGCTCACATTATACCATACACAACAAGAGAGTGAGTTCAATTTTATTGTCTCTGAAGATATCACTAGTTGGTATTATGCAAGTATCTGACTGACCTAAAAAATATTAAATACCTCTGTTAATTCGAATGTTGAGATTTTTTTTAAAAACATTACAAAAATTTGAGACCAAGGATCTTGAATATATGTTAAAAGTATTTTTTTTCTTCTGGATTTGCATAATTAAAAATATAATTTAACATTTAAAAAATATTAGGTTAAGAGAAATGTTACGATCAATTCGTCGCACATTGTATTATTCATAAGTAAACTTCCATTTCTTTTATATTAAAAAATAGAAGCACGTTGTTATTTTAATACTAATATTCTAGTAGTCTAGAAGAAAATTGACAAATCAGAAACACCACAAGCCTCTTCAATCCAAGGAACATTGAGAGACAATTTTCCATCACCTAGCCACTCAAAATCCACATCAGAACCATTCAGTTGAAACTTCTTTGGTGATTCACTTGAATAAGCAAGGAAATTCCCACCACCTTTAACCTTAATCTTAGCACCACTTTCAACATATTCCAAATCAAGAATCGTTCCGCCACTGTTGAACATGTTTGTCAATCCAATTGGTGCAAATTTGATGTTGCCACCAAACTTTGTGACCGGAACAAAATTGTATAGCTCAAATGTGGATGGTTGAATGATAAAGTGAATTGGTTCAGATTTTGGAGTCATCAAAGAAAGTTCTTGAGCTTGATTGAAGTAGACTGCATATTCTTCTGCCTTACCCAAATGAGATGCTTCTTTCTTCTGATTCCATTCAACTTCAGTTACATGCACAGTGCCAGTTATAGGCTTGTAGCATTCAGGGAAGCCCCTAAACTTCTGCTCTTTTGGGTTCCACCCGGCCCCTTGACAGTTGAATGCACCAATCACTCCCCCATACTGTTGTATATATGAAAAGAATTTGTTATTACATAATAGCATATATCGTAACATAAGAAACATTTACACATACATGAACACTCGAATACTAGACACTGACACAAACATAAATGTGACTACATGTGTCTGTCGAACAGTTGAGACATCATCGATAGTAACTGATTAGTAATCAACTTAAACTTTAAATATGGAAAATATTTAGTAGGCCCAGTATTGAAATTTGGTATAAAAATGTGAGTGAAAATAGGTTACCTTATTGAAGTTCCAAATTTTGAGAACAGTTGTTTTGTCAAATAGAGGATTTTTGAAAAGACAATCTCTAGTAGGAAGAGAAAAATGTATGCATTTCGGGATTGTACCATCAGGGAACACAAGTTTCTTAATCAAATCAAAGTCATGAGAGCCAACACTATCACTCAAATAAATTGGACCACCACAAATAGCTCTTGAACCAGCATGAAATTTAGCACAAACATGGTTAGATTGAAACATGTCCCAATCAGGTCGAATCATTTGTCCCATCCATAAGCTATTGTAGGAACAATGAATCATGTGTACACCTTGTAACCAAAAAGCTCCCATTGGATCACCATTAGGATCTTGAAACCAAAAGTCGTCCCCTACACAAAAAAATTGCAAACTTTTGTAAATAACATTTTTTTTTTGCTTGCATATGTATGTATGAATGAATAAAGAAAATATCAAAATTCTTTGATCCAGTGCTTATATATAATGCTTACCAACTCTTCCCAAGGAAACTTGATGTGTTCCAAGGAAGAAAAAGTCGTTACACTGTTGCATGCTAGCAATGATTCCATTTCCATCAAAATTCTTAGCAATGGATTTTGTCAACCCTTCATAGTAAGCTTTTGCAAGGTCAACTCTGCCTCCATATTTATCACACACATATTCGAGACACTGCATACAAATAAAAAAAATAAAATTATGATTATTATATTTCTAACCAAGTACTGCTAACTATTACTTAACTTGTTTATTCATATTGTAAAAAGCTTACAGACTCTTAACTAGTTTTTAATTTCTTTTTTGGAAGAAACCAAACTATCCCACCAAAATTGGCACTTGAAGAATCGAATACAAGATCTTGAGATAAGCACACTTTAAAGTCCCAAGCCACTTCACGAGGCAAACCCAAGTGGGTTTTTATCCGGTTATAATATTCCTAATAGCTATGAAAAGGAAAATAACATTAGAAAACTCACATGAATGACGTCAATTTTGACTCCGGTGACACCAGATTCAGCAAGATAAGAGTGCATGGAGTCATACAAGTCACTGGCTTGATTAGGATCAACTATCCCAATTGAACCTTCCAAAATTTTAACCACAGCAAGATCTTCCAT
>Ga0099826_10002552_pt1 | contig 11835 bp, 9 predicted proteins | sample Mtrugardesep15_FD_76830 | JGI IMG/M metagenome (GOLD analysis project Ga0099826, IMG submission 76830) | Root nodule microbial communities of legume samples collected from California, USA - M. trunc garden sep15 | ecosystem: Host-associated > Plants > Roots > Nodule | place: USA: California...
ATATATATATATATATATATATATATATATATATATATATATATATATATATATTATATTCGCAATTCAAAAAAAATAAAAAGGCACCACTACCTGTCGATTTAGTATTACGATATTGTACACTTGCGCTAGTATGTAATAGCTATATGTTAACATACACTATAACTTACAATAAGATATAGGCATTTGCTTCAGTTTTCTGTTCCTTATTGTGCAGGGTTTTTCAACATCGAATGAGCGAATGGTTTTGTACTTGCCGAGTGCTATGTTTGCACTTTGTGTAGGCTGTGTTACGTTTACTGAATGCTTTAAAGAAATTCCTCTAGTTTACAGCTCTTTTGATGCCACTGAATCCCTTGATAATAGTCATAAGGTATAGCCTCCACTCTTCCGCAGTCTGATTTTCGATTGAATAGGTTTAGTTGATCTGTTACTAAGAAACTCATTATGATCTTTGTAGTTTGAAGACCCTAAGCACCAATGTTTGCATGAATTTTTGGATTGCTCTGTGGAAGTTCTCACAGAAATTCACAAAGTTTCCAATGCTGAGGTGTGATCCTTTACTTACAGAATCTTGTATGTGTTAACTCTCACGGTTTCATAAAGGCTGCCATAATTTTTCAGGTTTCCGAGCTGCAAATATTTCCAGGCATACGGGTTCCCCAAGAAATAAGTGATCAGCTTTTGCTTGAATTGGAGTCCTCTATTCTTGAAGTGTTGGCGGAAGAGGAAAATAATGAAACACATTTACCTGATATATTCTTAAAATGTTCTCTCTTGTCGAACCTACTATATGGTTATTTCTTCACAAGGTTGTCACTTTTCTGTCATCCTTTATCTATTTGGTTATAACTATGGTACTGATGTTATGGTGTTTATGATTGCAAATAGAAGTGGAGTACTCATTAAAAAAAATGCAATTTACTGATGGAGAAGATGAATGCTATTTTCATTTTAATAAAAAATATTAAAAAATACAATTTGCTGATTTGGACCCGCCTCATCAACATCAAAACTGTGATGTCATACCTTTGACGGACACGTCATCCTTCTGTAACGAAGGTTCATTAAAAGGGTAACACCGTAAACTGTGAAGAGATAAAGGACCAATATGGAATTTAAATAACACAAAGGACCAATATGGTATAAACCTTAAACTTAAAGGACTGTGGGATGCATTTGGCCTTCCATTTATTTATTGAGATTTGACTTCAAAGCTGAAGGAACCCATGCGGTCTTTTAAGTTGTCTTTTGGTTCATTTGATTTAGTTCAAGCTATCGAGCTGAACCGAGTTGTTTGTGATCTTGAATCAAGTCGAATTCAAGCTCGAAAATAAGGTTCACAACGTACTCCAATTGATTTTCGAGCTGAATCAATTCATATCGAGTTAAGTCAAGATGAACTCGGCTCAACTCATTTCCAGTCCTTTGTAAAACTAATTTTCCATATTGGATGAAAGGCAAACTATCATTAGATTAGAATGAGGGTAAAATCTCCCTAGTTAAAATCTCCTCTTTAATTGCTTTTAGTCTTGAGACTCTTGTCACCTAATTTCACCATTAATACCATATCAGCATTTAATTTTGATATATGCTTTTATGCTCTCAGGAAAATAAATGTTTCATTCTGTTCTAAATTAAGCCAGTACTTGCAAGTGAGGCTTAATAATGCTGTAAGAATCATTCAAGAAGAAAGTGACCATCGGGTTAGTTCCGTAAGTTATGTTCTTACATGTGAGGACACAAGTTCTCTCGCTGCTTCTGTTCATTGTTTTTTTTCATCACCTATATTTTGTGAATGGAGGGATCAAAATTTGGACTTTGTTCCATTTGGCGAGGTTATCCAATCTGTGGAGAGGCTTTTGAAATCATTTGTTGGTCTATATGATGGTTATTCTCAACATTTGGCGAGTCTTCAGTCTGATATGATCATGCAAGATACAGCTTCTACAGATAGTGTGCAAAGTTCTTGCTCATATGACATAAGTAAAAGCAGGATTGTTGATATGGAGTTGGATGTAAATGATGATTCAAGAGATGCGGATAGTTTGCTTGTTGCAAAAAAAATTGGTAGTGGTGTGTCATCTTCTGCAGAGAAGTGGAAAGTTGGCATGATATCACTGATTTCCTGTTTTTTCTACGCTTCACCTGTTCTGACATGGAATACACTCTTCAAACTAATGGAGGAAGAGTATGACCCCAAGGTAGACTCTTGACAGTCATATTTTCTTTACAGTTGCAAACTTATTATTTTCTTTGTTATTGAACAGTTTCTTTTTCTTTACAGGGTTTTAAGATATGAATGAACGAGATCTTTTTTGTTTTGTTTTTTTAAAATTTCTAAAATCGAGGAAGGGGAAGTTATTATTTATTGAAGTGGCACTAATGGCCATATTACAATTGTTCCCATGGAAATTTAAACTCCATCTCCTGAGGTTACAAGACAACGTCTTATCATTAAGATAACATCTCATGGATAAGGGAATAGAAATAATGAAGACTTTGAATTCTACTTATGATATAATATAAAAGAGGGACTAAACACAAAATATTGTTTATATAAATAATAGACTCTTAAATCTACTTAAATAAGTAAACTAATTTTGATAATTATTAAACTCCTAAATCCTTTGCCTAGTTAAATAAGGAAAATTATCACGGTAACGTAAAAAATATGGAAACTAATCCTAAGAAATAATGTAGGACATTCCAAATTAATCTAAAGACACCCCAAAATATTATATATATTTTTCATATATTCTAACACTCCTGTTTTAACTCAAGCTTACCAAACATTTATCTTGATACGGATAATGAAGATGATGACATTGTTAGAGTAATGTTCTAGATTTTAGGGAACTGAGCTGAAGACTAGCTAAGGTGTTTGACAAGTTCTCACTTGGTCAACCTCCTTAGAATTGAAGGGGGAATAGGACTATATAGTGGGCTGCTATCTTGTACTGGGAGATCGGGCTTTGGCCCACTCCTCTCCTATCTCTAAGTCAGTATTCTGTTAGGAGTTGGTTAAATCTAACTGTCTTTAAATACACCACTGTACTCTTATGACCAACCACTCCTCTTCTCTCCTTTACTTTACTTTCTCTGATTCTCTACTTTTATTTTAATAGTAATAATTACCAGATTTCTTATTGTAATTTTTTTTATTTTTTTTTATTTATAAAATATAAAGAAATAAGGAAGTCAGTCCTAAGAATTAATCTAATATATTCTCTTACTCTAAGACATGACTCAATTATTATAAAATATTTCTATATATTCTTACATTTATTATTTATTTTATTTTCATTCTTTCTAAATATAGGTGCGTGGAAAAATATTGCATCATCTCTGTGAACATCCTCACTGGTCCTCTTCTTCAAGATTAATAGATTTGGTATGAAAATAACTGGGTCTAGATTTCAGTGAACTATTTGTATGTGAACACATCACGATTTGCTTTGTGTTTTGTAGGTTAATGTAATGAGCGATATCATTACAGAGCAAGTTGGACTTAGGCTTTCTTGTGGGAATGTTTTGACTTCTACACATGCTTTACTATCTAACTTAGCTTCCCTGGATGCTGTCGGTAAGGAGAAATGCAGCCTGTATTTAAGTGAAGTGGAAACTGAACAGGTATCTTTGAATCTCAATATATTTTGATTTTCGATATCTTTTCAACTAATACAGTATTAGTTGAAAATATGTTTAGAATATTTGTAATTACTGCATAGATTTACGATAGGCATATCTTAATTTAAATAGGAATATAACCTCCTACTTTTATTTTGTATTTATTACTTTAAGCTTATATAAAATGGACTCCGCTGTGTAGTTGAAACACAGTTTCATTTCAACATCATATGTCTCTGTTCTAACTCTTCAAACATGGCATCTAGATTCTGGCGAAGGAAACCGAAAAGTCGTGCCTGTCTAGTGAACTAGCTGTCTTCTGGGGACGAATTTTTTTGACAACCATGTTTTCTTTTCGATTTTTGCCACTTGCTGCTATGTTACAATATTCCTGCGTGTACCCTATACTATCCAATGCTGCCAGAAATTTTCCTGTGTGAGCACCAGGAGAGGAATATCCCAATCAATGCAATTCCGAAGTTGTAGGTATTCAATTTACGTGCTGAAACTAACTTGCACGTTTTAAAGCTTGGTCTTTGCCTCCTCCGCGCATGACATTGACAGCGCATCTTTGCGAGTTTGCCAATTAATTTTTCCGCAGCTCAGGTCGTTGAACCTTACTTGTCCTTGTTCTGACCTTCCTTATTTTAGGACGTGGGTTCCCACCATTATGCTGTGACAACCGTATTTCATCACTTTTTATTGTTGTTTTCTTTACTCTCTGCTTTGACTATGGTGGCTTTATCTGGTACTCTAGATCCTCCGAAGGCCTATTCGGCTAATTATGGAAATTTTCTTTGTTGGTTTAAGCGTCACAAATCCTCTTGACGTATTGCTTTGGTTGCACAAATTGGTAATTTATTTGCTTGTGTATCTCAGTCACCTCCCCTTGCTCTCTGGGTTCTTGATTTTTTGTGCGGCTGACCATATATCTTTGGTGGTAGGAGTCTTTTCTTCTCTCTTTCATCATCTTGTTATTTGATTGTTGAGAAGTCCCACATTGGATAAGATATGGCCTGACAATGTGCTTATAAGTTGGTGAGTAGTCTTCACCTTAAAAGCCGGTTTTATAGGGGTTGAGTTAGACCTTACCTAAATTCTAAGATGGTATCGGAGCCTATCAAAGATCTGTTAGGCCACCTGCTATCGGGTCACTCTGGTCACACTCCAGATGTTTAGTCTTGGGAGTGAGTGACGTGTGTTCCAAAGTGCTATGAGATATGACCTGGCAATGTGTTTAAAAGTGGTGAGTCATCCTACCTTAAAAATCGGTTTTATAGGGGTTGAATTGGACCTAACCCAATTTCTAAGAGACTATAGCAAATGGTTTCAAAACTCAATCCCTTTGAATTGAGTTGCCAATCCTCTCCCTAAACTATCAGTTGATGATGTTCTTATGTCCCTAAATTTCCCTTTAATTTACTCTTTTTTAGTCGATTAGCTCGTTCTAAGAGACTATAGCAAATGGTTTCACCAAATGTCTTATGCTCACTTATGCTCACACATCCCAACGAAATACGGTTGCTGAACACGAGAATTGGCAACTCATTGAAATCATTTAGACACTTGTTCTACATGGTAATATACCATTTCAGTTAAGATGTTTTAAAATTGGATGCCCCATAATGACAATTCCTCATATATGTTTTAAAATTGAACTCATTGCTATCTTTAAAATTGAATGCCCCATAATGACAATTCCTCACTCGGTAAACTCTCACTTGTTTGTTCAACAATCTCCCACCTGATAAACTCTTGGCATGATTTCTCAAGTATGTTGCTGTCGCCGTACCCGGAAAACATATATGAGAAGAACAGGGGAGAGTCTCTTAGGGTCCGTTTGGTTCGGGAATTAGGAGGGGAGGGGAGGGGAGGAATTTTAACGGAGGGGAGGGGAGATATTTTAATTAAAAGTGTGTTTGGTTCACAAGGGGAGGGGATGGATTTTAAAATTATTTTACTGTTTTACCCTTAAACTTAATTAAATAAGGATAATAAAGTAACGAAACAATAACGATGTGATCGATAACAACACGATGTAGACGATGAAATAATGGATTAGTAATAGGGTTGTTACAATTACAAGTAGGAATAAAAGTTGTTACAATATAACCTATAACCTAATAATAGTAAAAGTTGTTTCAAAATAATATAACCTAATAATAATAAATGTTGTTACAAGGATAATATTGAGATTTTAAATTAATATAAGGATAATTTTGGCAGTGCAATAAAATTTGCTCCCCTCCCCACCCCTCCCCTTCTAAAAATTGAACCAAACACTTCAAATTTAAAATCTCCCCTTCCCTCCCCTCCAAAACTCTCGAACTAAACGGACCCAGTAACCGAACTGAGAACCTGGCTGTAGATGTCACAATCACTGTTTCCAGAAATGTAAAGGGGAGGGGTGCTGGCTGGCCTTCGCAGAAAACAGAACATAGTGTTGTAAACCTCCTAGAAACATTGCCGAGAAGGGTAGTGAACCTGGAATTCACAGTCCCCATTTGCAGTTGCAAGCGCTGTTTCCGAAAAAAGTTTATGTTGCTGGAAATAAAGAGGCTAGGGATGAAGAGTGAAGTCTATTGATTAAGAAAACTGTTTTGAAGGGAAGAGAGTGATTTTAGCAAAAAGACTTAAACCCAATTTTAGTGTATCTCTGTTTCCTTTATACTTTGTCATTTTGATGGTGAGTATAGGGCAAAATTAAACAGTGGGTGATGCCTAAAGCAACCAAGTATTTAAATATTGCTTAGAAACTGACCACTCTGATCTGATTGGAAGGCTTTGATGGGTAAGTTAAACTTCTGTTCCAACGGCATCAGACTCTGTTTTCAGAAGACAAATCCAAGTGAATTGAGTAAATGCATCAGAATTAAGTAAATCCAAGCTCCCCCCCTCTCTCTCTCCCTTTTCGATATAAACCAAGCATAATGTAGAAAATAATATATCTAATATATTTCAAAGTTATTAACAGAGTACATGTACTAATTCGTTTAAATATACTATTGTAAACCTAATGGGCCTGATTAGTGGGCTAAATACAATATAATCACAATTATACGTTATTTACAAGACTAACAAAATTTCTTCTTCTGGTTATCAATTTGTACATGCTTAATGTAGTTTTTTATGATACTACATATTTTCATTATTTTGTCGTAACCGTAGCTTTGTACTCAATTTCATATCTTACCTTGGTGCTTCATAATTTTGAAATGAACATGGTTTGTTGTTATGTATTGATGTTATTGTTATTAAATTAAGTTACTATTGGTTCAATCATGCAGTGCTTTCAGTCACTAACAGACTTGGTACATAACCTTTCAAAAGTTGATCTTGATTGGTTTGGACGGGTGAAGCTTATTGATTGCATCTGTAATCTTATTTCTCTCCACCCTCAATTTGGTCAGGTGATTTTTGTAATTTTCTTGGCCTGGTTTTTATATTTTTTCTAGATACTGTGGGAATGTCCTAGATATGAGAGAAAAGGGTTTTTGCTGAAATTTTTACTTTAATGAGCGAGAATTCTGATATATTTCTGGTAGAAATAATTTTTGCTGTCCGATTTCAGTTATTGTAACGGTATATATCACGATTCAGTTAGACTTACCTGAACTTATGCATAGTTACAATTTCAGTTGCAACTACCTAATCATAATCTTACTATTGCAGCTAGTTTGTGCGTCTTGTACGGACTAAGCTTTGATAGTACTTTGCTGATTCAAAAAAAAGAAAATCTTACTATTGCAACTGTCGGTAACAGAAAAATAATAGAACTGGTTAACTTGCTAATTCCCAGATAGTGATGCCTTGTGTTAGTTCCAACCTTAATACTTATCCATTTATCCATTGTTTTTTCTCTTTTGGCAGACAATGATAGACAGATTACTTTTGATGCTCAATGATATCGATTATCGAGTTCGGTTATCTTTTGCAAGGAGGGTTGGCGTTCTTTTCCAAACATGGGATGGTCATGAAGAGCTTTTTCAGGACTTGTGGTTAGTTTCATTTCAAATGATTGACACATCAATATTTTCATTGAAATATGTTTTTTACAACTTGATGCTCATGTTTATTATTTTACGATTAGACCTTATTGGATTATGCTTTTTGGGAGTTTTAGGATTGTATTTATTTTTTGTTTTTTTCCATTACCCAATTTTATTTTGCACTTCTGTGTGTTAGGAATACTGATGTTATTGTAATATTTGTTGTATCTGGGCCGTCTAGCTTAGCACAGTGGTCCAACTGCTTTCATTTAGTGCCAGCGGTATCTACTTTAGGCAGTTACAGTTATAATTGTCAATAACTTGCGTAAATACCTCTGAATTTGTTTCTCTTCAGATTCAGAATGAAAAATATTCATATTTATTCTCCTTATTAGAAGTTGAACTTAGAGAGAAGTCTTTTGACACTTTGTGCTCAATCTTTGCTCAATCTTTGGATCTATTTATAGATAGCCAAATCTGAACACTAGTTCGAACCACCTGTAACTAACTTCATCAAGTTAGTTACAGGGTTGTGCTATGCTAAGTATGTCCTACAGTAAGTGTGCTGTACTGTAACTAACTCAGTTCGTTACGGTTGGTTACATAAGAGTGAAGCTACTCTAAGTGTAGTCTATCATACTTACACTGTACTCTAATACTCCTTAGCTTTTCTAAATTTTTTGAATTCAGAATTTTAAAACCATGTGTGCGTAGGTTATGGTGGTCACTCATTGAACCATCAATTAGTTCCCCATCCCCCGTGCGAGAATTTTTTTATGTAAGGAGATCTATGATCATCCTTTTGCTTTGGTTGTTTTCCCAGTTCAAATTTTGGTGTTCCATTGGTGGTCTATTCCAAAGTAAAAACTATCAATGCGAAGGAGGTATTAGCTGCTGGTCCTCAGCCTCAACCTATAATGGAAACAGTTTTGATTACTCTGATGCATGTTGCATTGCATAGTGAGAAGGTGGAGTTAGAGGTAACCTTATGGATGTGACATTTATTTTTTCGTTTACTTTTAAAGTTTTTTGATACATTCTTGTGCCACTGTCTAATGCTATTCTTGTGTATGCTACAAAATAGTCAAGTTTATCGTTTTATTTATCAGTGCCATTTGTTTCCTTTCTGATTCTTGATGCCTTTTTTCCAGGCTGTTTTTATGATATGCGTGGTTTCTGCCATTGATCCTTGTCAAAGGTACGGAAAATATTTCCTTGTCATTTTAAAACCTTTGCTTTAGTGTCTTATCTGCCGTAATGTGTTCTAGGGAATTGGTCTGCGCTGTACTTGACAATCTTTCTAAAGAACTTCAGTATACAACTAGAATGAAGGTAATTGTTTTTTATGTCTCTGTTTTAATTTGACCTTGTGCAATGACTATATGATTGTAATTGCCTATCCCATTTCTGTAGTTTGGTATTACCAAATATACGTCTGTAACAATTAGCTTGATCCAAAAGTTTGTTTTGATGCACTTTTTTATTAATAGATGGACCCATTTTATTATGGAAAATTCTACAGGTAGGTTCTGATTTGCTCTATTATGTTCTCAGACAATATCTTGATTCTCATGCTTTTAAACTGCATTCACATTCTAGACCTGAGATTGGTACTCACAAAAATTATTTTATTATGTATTGAAGCTTCAAAAAGCTTATGAACACTAAATGGTATCTTTTGATTTAATTTTCTTTTATGCAGTATTTAGAGGAACTTTTGGGATCACTTCTCTTTTGTTGGGTAGCTTGTGGTGTAAGTTTGGCTGCACTTGTTGAGGTAATTTGTTCATTATATAGTTTACCAAGTCTTGAGTGAGATTTACTACAAGGTAATACCTTAGTTTTGCTTCTAGTACTGCTCTACAAAGCCTGTCAGTTGCAAAGGCAGTCTGTGTTACTTATATATAGGACATCAAATTTTAAATTCCATTTCAAATTTGATAAAAATTAAATGTTTCCGAATTGAAAAGTTGAAATATCATTTTATTTCCAAATTTTCAAAACACCTTTTTCAAACCAGCGACTGGGGAAAGAGAGAGAGAGGGATGAGGGTGTGGGCGATTGGAAATGTGTTTTGTGTACAACAGAGTCCCTATATGTGGCTGCAAGTGTGGGACTGCAGTTGGAAAAAGAGGAATGTTGTCCAAGTATCGAAGGGTGAAACACACTCCGTGGCAGCTGGACATGAGGTATTGTACCTTGTGCGCATGTAGATACAGTAAGGAGAATGGTGGCCGTGCAGACAAGGATCAAGTCTTCGCGGAGCAGCGGTTGGTGGAGATGGGAGCTCCATGTGACGGTATATGCAGATCTTGTTCTCGATGGAGGGGATGGAAGATGAGTTTCAGAACTTGTGAGGGAGGGCTGCAGATCTGGTTTGAGATCTTGTGATGGATTGTTTTGGGGTAGAAGGATGCAATTGGAGAAGAGATGAAGAGAGGACACATTATTATGCAGGTTGGGAGTGGAGGAATTTTTTCAAGAAACGTTGAAAATGATTTTTTACTTTCAAAAATATCAGAAATGTTTATCTTGTTTTGTAAAATTGAGAATTGAAAATGGAAATAGCAAGGTAAACATGTTTTCGTTCTCATTTTGTTTTTTATGTCGGAATCAAAACAGAAATTAGCCAAAATAAACGGACCCTTAAATTTCAGCATGTTGGAAAGATGGATATGTGCATTGTGCATGCTCAAGAGGGAAGTCCAAAATGTTACACATGTAGTAAAACATTCATGAGCTTTCACCTAACAGGTTGAGATTTCATACGAGTTGGTCCTTGGTAGATTATAGGCTGCTGGTCATGTCTTACTAGAAACGCTAGACACTTCCCTTGCCACTGGCCACCTTGGGCTTCCTTTGTTGCAGCCTCCAGCACCTTCATTCTGCTGGGTGTGAGGGGGTGTGTTTGAAACCCAGCTTCAACTATTGTGGACAAAGTAGTCTTTACAAGGCCTAGGCAATCATCACATTTCAAATTCACTATTGGGATTGAGCTAGGTCTATCCCTTATTCTAAGAATTTGCTAAAACCTAATTTTTTTTTATCGCCTTGACTTGACCTTCTATTAGTTTTCTCTTTACTATATCCGGTTATATTTTCTGACGTTAAGGTACCCAATTGTTATACTAGCAAAGAGAGTGGCTGGAGCAACTCGTTTCATATTTGTTTTTAATTTAGCCTTTGGTAGCCTTAAAAGTCATGTTCCAAAGTTGGGAAACACAACCAAGACATCCAACAGTTGTTCAGTCATTCCGAGGAACTTAAAGCACAATTAACTCCTTAAGTTCCTTTGTTAAGGTTTAGAATGCTGTGCTGAACTCATAACTGAACGAGCTACCAGCCTTGGTGTAGTACATGGCCATGCAATAGGAACCTAAGGAAATCCCAAACTTTTATGTTTTGTTCCACTACATCTAATTTAATACCATTATTGTGCTATTTCATCTTCTGGTTTCACTACATTTAATTTAATACAGTTTTTGTGCTATTTGATCTTTTGATTCATCTCCTAGCAAGCATATGTTTCGTGTGGTAATCTTTCTTTTTCTAGATGAATCAATGTGGTAATCTAAAACATTTTCTATGGTGAAGTTTTTTATTTGGACAACGGCTTTCATTGCGGTATTCTGATGAAATTTTTCCTTGGCATTAATAATTGATTTGTTGCTCTACAGACAAGGCATCTTTTTGCGCCAGATGCCCAACCTGGTCATTTCCTTCAGTATTGTTGTACATGGCTTCTTCCTGCTCTGCTTCTTCATCAAAATAGTTCTGATCTTAATTGGGTTGCCAAGGTCTGAGCAGTTTCCATAACTAATATTATATTCAATATAAAGTACGGAAGCTTCTAGATTTCATTCTGTAGGAAATAAAAATTGTAATAGTTTCAATTAGATGCGCTTATGCTTTTAGAATTGCCTTTGGTGAAATGATTAAAACTTTGCACCATCTCTTTCACCGTGTACCTGTGTCATATATTTCTAAGTGCTGTGTCTGTTTGTTGTTTTCTCTTACAGAGTTCCTTTTTGCAGGTCACTGGTCAACCTATGACAGTTCTTGTAAAGCAACACTTTGCTTCAATATTTTCAATTTCTATGGCTTTGCATTGCAGTAAGAAACCAGGATCAGAGAGGGGAACTCATGTGCTTCAGAGTTCTATTCTTCATTTTGGTCAGATATCTGAGAATGAACGGGACAAACTCATAAAGAGACA
>Ga0099826_10002553_pt1 | contig 11834 bp, 5 predicted proteins | sample Mtrugardesep15_FD_76830 | JGI IMG/M metagenome (GOLD analysis project Ga0099826, IMG submission 76830) | Root nodule microbial communities of legume samples collected from California, USA - M. trunc garden sep15 | ecosystem: Host-associated > Plants > Roots > Nodule | place: USA: California...
CAATGATTCCGTGCTAAATTACAGAGGTCTTAAATACGAATAATTCTTTATTCCTCTTTATAGAAGTTGTTAGCCACAAACATGGTTGCACCATAAAAAATATTAAGGAAAAATTCCTTCTGTTTGTTTAGATTGAGGTAGCTATCAGTACTGGGACAGAATTACGTGTATATTTTAATCTGCAGCCAACGTTCGACGAGTGGTTTCGTTGATTATGCTTTAAATAACATATCCTAGATAGAATCACGTGTAATGCTTTATATTTAGCATACGTGACAATAACATATCCTAAATAACATTTTAACGTGTAATGTTTTACTGCGTACAATACACTAAATGGTGGGATCGCTTTCCAGACCCTGCGTATGCGGGAGCTTTAGTGCACCGGGCTGCCCTGAGGTTACATTGTAAATGCCGTGGTCAAATACTTGGTACTTTTATTTATACTGTATTCACTGCAAAATAGGGTAGATTCGACATTTTTGCATCTAAAACTTAAAAAGATTAATAAGTACTTGAACCAAATAAATTGATAATTTGTACAATTTGGTGTCTAAAGCCTTATAAAAATAAAGAAGTAATAGTACACATTTGAACACTACAGTACATCATATTTGTACAGAGGAGCTTGCATAAACTTAAGCCTGCCTTAATCATGTGTGAATCAACTTGCATAAGCTTGAACAGTTGCACTTGCATCTGTACCTTTCTCTTTTTGTTCTCCCAAATCAGATTTGTGTACCAACATTTCCTGGTAGGAACATTCGTTGGTTATGATCAGATCAAACTATTACCCATATTATCATCAATGTGCTATCTTTTGATAGTCATGTATTTATCTATAAAATATAATATATTCTTTTCTGATTTTCACAGATTCTGATTTCGTGTTTTGTCAAGACCTCACATTTTGAAGAATATTTGTGTGTTAAGGTAAGAATACTTCTTATTTATGTAGAATATGCACTTTTTATGATACTTTCCTCACACAGTCATAACTCAGCTTGCAAATGTGAGTCAAAGAGCTGTTGGAAACTATTGACGGACAGTAAATAATAAGATAAAACAAGTACTTCTCCTGCAAAGCTCTTGATTAGGCTTGAGAATTCCTACAAAATAGATTTGATAATTTGAATAGAGCTCATGAGTAATCAGGCGACAGTCCCTTCCACGTGCCACTCGTTGAACCTTACAATCAACTTTCTAGTGTTGCAACTTGCATCTTGCTTACGCTATTATTTAGTCTAGTAGTAATCAGTAGAAGATGGATATACCATGAGCGATGACTGCTTCATATTTGTAGCTTGAATTTGGCTCCTTTAAATGAGTTATAACTGCTTCACATTTGTAGCTTGGATTTGTCTCCTTTGAATAAGTTATAGCCATTGATAGAAAAATCAACCCATAAAATTGCAGTCATTGATGGTTCAAGATCGGGTGATTCCAACCCTAATTTGCATTATTATATGTTCAATCTTGGGTGTTATTGTTTTGCATTTAAACTTTAGGACTTTAGGATTTAAGATGTAATTCATTTGATGGCTATATGTAGAACTTGATTTCCAATCCTATATCAGATGTTTGAAAGTTTAAATCGTCGTAAATAATTAAAACCATAAATAAGTAAACAACCTCAAAAAAAAAAAAAAAAGAGAAATAAAGAAGTAAGCAATGATGAATTACTTTTTAAATTGTGATGAATTATGATGACATAGCTAAATTTTCCTAGTTTTAGTTTACCAGTTTATAGTGTTCTAGAAGTGTGTTCTTGTTTGTTTGTTGGCTTGACATGATACTACAAATATGATCTTAGTTCTGGCAGCAGTTTATATTTTCTCAAGGATTAAGCTGATTTTCCATCTATTGGATTTTAACAACAGGAAACTATACTATTGGATCTTCTTAGAGTTATCAGCCATCACCGGGCCCGGCTTGCAACACCATTCCGTACCCTGCAGAAAATATATGCTGATGTCGACTTGGACAACATACCATACGCAGATTCCACATTTAATGGTGCTGGACCAGTATCTAACCGTCCATTATTAGTGATTGATTCACCTTACAAGAACAATGCAGATGATAAAACAAAAATTCGATCGGCACGTGCAACTGTTGATCAAGATGACAAGACAACTGTGCGGACTAAACTCGATACCAAGACAGACGATAAGGTTGAACCAATCGGAGCACCAGATACTAAGGTTAAAGGAACTCAAGATGAATCTGAAGTGGATGCAAAAGTCATGGCATCTAACTCGGATGTGGGTGAAAACAAGCCACTGAAATCAAATTTAAACAAGGCAAACGTGGAGGTGCCGGAAATGTCTTCTACTTCTAACTCCAAAGTAACTGGTTTGGAAGTAGATAACTCAACCATGAAGGACATCCATGTCAAACAATCCAAGGGTCAAACAATTAAAAATACCAAGCCGAATGTCGACTCAGACAATCTAGTTTCCTCATCAACAAACAGCACTGACAAAACCAACGGAAATATGCCAACAAAACAGCAAGGAGAAAGGAAATCGGCTGCACCTAGGCCTGTTCTTGAAGAGAATATAGTACTAGGTGTTGCATTGGATGGATCAAAGAGGACACTTCCTATTGATGAGGGGAGTGACACTGTGCCAACTCAAGAGGGAAAGGAAATGGCTGCATCTCATGGTGGAAATGGATCTCCAAAGGCTTCAGATGGGAATGTAAAGTAAGGTTGTAGTTGCTACTAGAGGAATATTTTAGTTATCAGTGAGTTTAACTAGGTAGTTGTTTGAAGGCTTAATCTTCCAACTTTAAGTACACACTGCTGAAAATTTTAGCACATTCTCATCACTGAGAAGCTGTATATACTATCACTTCATGTAATTCATTTACCCCTCAAAGGTCTTTGAGGTTTATTGTCATATTAATTTCAGCAATGCATATATGGTTCTGTTATACTGCCAATTTACTATCATGGATTTTTCTTACTAACCAAGATCAGGAATGAGAAAAAATAATAAAATAAGTTTGGATGTTGTCTTATGTTTAAAAAAGAAACACTGACACTGACATGTCTTGATATATAATTATTTTTAGACCACTCGTCGTCATTTTCCATAATTTTTCGATTATATACAGACATAGACAAATATGGCATTTTTTTTTTATTATAGCGTGAGATTAAAAAAATGAGAAGATTTGCATAAGTACATTTAATATAAGAAGATGCAGATTTGAAGAACAATTATAAGTCACTTTGACAATTTTATACAAATTAAGAAATGTGATTAGTATTATATGATAAAGAGAAATTATGAGTCTCTTTACACAATTACCCTTCTATGAAAAACTTAAGCGATTTCGCACATTAAAAATGCAATTGATATTATATGCAAAAAAGAAATTATGAATGTATTTTGGTATGAGAAAGATGAAAGAAAAGGAAAAAAAAAATGAAGTAATAAATGGTAAAAAAGTAAAATAGAAAAAGAAAGACCGATGTTTTATTGATATTGTAAGACACTTGTAATTCAAGACAAAAAATAAAAAATAAAAAATAAAAAATAAATCTTCCAAGTGAGTTCTCCTATATAGGATATAAACCAAAATGTAACATCTGCTAAGGTACAAAAAATTCATAGAAATACTGTTTAAACTCTTCACCTATTTGGTTGATTTGCAAAGACTGATCAATAGACTCTTTTTCTTGTATTGTTTATTCCACACTATAACGTGATTCAAGCAAAAAAGCATAATAATATATGAATGATAAACAACAATATGACTTCTGTTATTGCATTATAAATAATACTGCTCCTGCTAAGAATGCCATCATCTCATACATACATCTCTCACACAAGACAACTACTATACTACTATACTATTTATCAAGCACTCTTACCAAGAACATCATAAACGTAAAAAATAATCTCGTGAATAGGATTAGTGATAATTATTTTATTAACCAGATGCAGATGTCAAATAATAAGACACTGAACTATATATTATAGAGCCTACTAATCTGTAACCAATCTATTAAGCTTGGCACATGCAATCAGGAACAGGGTATGTGTATATGGATTGTTTAGGCTTTCTAAGCCTGAGTTGACCTTGTCTACTTTCATGACCTTCAACCACTGCATGCTCAAACTCTGACCACTCCATGGTTTTGTTCAAGAACAGTTGGCCCATCAATGCCATGTTTGGCCTTATAGTCTTCAAGTTCAAGTATGTCCTGTGTCCAACCTATCATCAACAAAGCAATGATTATCATTTATAAATTCAATTCAACTGTTTCAACTGTCTTGCAGTACCATCATAAATATGTTGTCTAGACAGTTCTAAACACAGATTTGTTATAGTGTTACTCCCTCCATCTCATATATTAAGTGTCATTGTCATTTATAGTTATACACACTTTTTAAGAAAATTATTCCGTGTACTAGTAATTTCTATGAAAAAATGTGTTTCATTTACTAAATAAGAGTATATCAGTAAAAAAAAATTAATGTTATATTGGTATTTTAAAATGACAAATAATGTGAGACGGAATAATTATAGGTTGTATGGCCAAATGCATCTCATATGAAAAACTCATTGAGACAGGGAGTAATTAATTGTTATATGACAAACTCATTAATGTCCCATGTTCACAAGAATTCTGTTTGTATGGCCAAATGCATCTCATAATGAATATGAACATGGCCTCAACATGGTTAAGTCAAGGTCCATTATCAGTATTCCAGACTAGTTACTAATATTGGCAATGCATATGCATTGGAGTCATGTATATGGTAAATCTAGAGGCGAACTCACCAATGCATTGTGCATATTTCCTGGGGAAGCAGAAATGAAGATGTCACTGTGTATACTAATATAGTAGTCAAGTGCGGCTAATAGAGAAGCTTTTCCCTTTATCAGAGCACGCTCAAAAGGCAAAGTAAGGCTCTTTTTGTCTTCCATCAGAGGAAACAATTGCTTCAAAGTAGAAATCCTGGCTGCTCCACCATAAACCTGGAAAAGGGAAGATATTTTAGAAAAGGCACTAATAATTAAAATGAATGAGACTCTACTGCTTCAAACTAAAAAATAATATGTTTAAACCTTATGAGAGGCAAGATATAAACGAGTGCTGTTGTCAAATCCCAAAGCAGCTAGCAACAATCCGACTTCCTCGGGAGTCATTGGGCAACGTCCCTGACTTCTCAACTCTTCATCAGTGAATTGGGAATTAAGAACCCTTCCCTGCCAAATCACTTGTCTATACTTTGCAAGAGCCAACTTTTCAGCCTTTCCCCCACCAAAATCACAGGCTGAATGGGCTGCCATATCCTGCCATAAAATATTATTACACAAACTTTCTCAGTTTACAGGCAAATGCATGTAAAAATAGGGCAGGGAGTGTGTTGTTAGCACTACTGTAACGTCAGGATGTAAAAATAGGGCAGGGAGTGTGTTGTTAGCACTACTGTAACGTCAGGATAGTGATACCAACGAAATAGAAAAATCAAGAAACAAACAGAGGCAAAGTTTACAACATTGTATGTACAAATGATGATGATGATGATAAATGAGAAAAAGATAAATACCTTATCAAATCGGAGATGCAGAACAACAAATTTCCCTGCATTTTTATTATCATCTACATTTGTGACCTCTTGAAGGTAGTTGGAGTTCATTTCTTCAGACGAGCGTTGAGGATTGCGAAGGCGGCTGATGAGGGAATCTCCAAGTGCTCTGATATGGGGAACAAAGTCTAAAGCTTGAAAGTTGACTTTACAACGCAGATGTTGGATATCCATAGGCAAGTTATCAAAACTCAGGCGGTGAGAAAATGGAGAGATTGCAGCAACACCATAACTGCATCAAACAAAAACACCATGATATTAGAATTTCAAAATTCAAAGAGAATATACAGAGCTTGCAGCATCCCCGTAATATACACCTTAAACTCGGCCATATCTTCATTTAAAATCAATACAAAGATTATTTAAAGAACAAAGAAGTAATAATCTTCAAAACAATGTTCAGCGCAGGTTCTGTAATTGATAACGTTATATAAATGCTAAAGCAGTTGCAATTGCAATTATGAATAAAAATGTCTACAATCTTAGTCATTGAATCGACTAATGTTAAAGTTATTGGTCCGGAACATTCAAGTCATGAATGCACTAGCATTTAAAAGTACAGATTCAGGTAACTACTAACCTTTGTAGGACAGGCAAAACATTTTCCAGATACCAGTTGGCTGTTGCATGTACAGGTGCAGCCTTGATTCTGGTATCTCGAATAGCCAATGCATAGTACTCCCTAGTGCTCCACGAGTACACTTCAGGAAGCTCTTTAACTATAGAAACGTCATCCTTCAATACATCAATGAAATGATCCACATCAAATATATCCTCGAATGAGCTGCAGAGAAACATAACCAACCTCAATCAGTACATTACATCGTGCACAATCCACGGAACAAAATAATACAATAAATTGTAGTTCTAGTTTCTGACATTACCTTGAATCCTTCCACACAGGATTTAATTCAAGGTATGGGATCACAAGAGTTGCATTCAGTATCTTCGCAACAGCAACTGCATCACATATCTAAAAAAATAATTAAACACCGAGTAAAAATTATAAATCTTTCGCATACACGAAAGAAAAAGTTTGATCTAATTGACTGGCTTTAAAATACGTACCCCCATCCTTTGCTGGTTCAAACCTCCATCAAGAAATACCTGGATGTATCCTTCAGACTTCTCTGGTAATGCTGCTTCAATTCAAGTTCCAGCATAAAATGATTAGATAAAGAAATATACATAACCAAACATCATGTGTTCTCAAAGATAAAATAAAGTAACTTTCACTCACTTGGCCTATTTTCCGATTCATCGCAAGATTTCCATCCTTGATTTTCTAGCGGTGTCCATATTTCGGAAAGCTGTGATATTGGCTTCACGGGGAGAAAACAATAACAAATTATAAAATATATAAAATGAACAACCAAAACTAACAAAAACCAAAATAAAAGTTGTTTAAAGAAAGCATTCGCTGCTAAAATTAACTTACTGTTTCACGCTGCACAGCACTCCTCAGAAGGCGTGAGTGTCTAGGTTTTATAGGATTCATTTCCTACATAAAGCAAGTTCCAAGTTATAAGGTGTGGAAAGCCAATAAACTAAAATCATAACGAGATGTGAAGGCACGAGAGAAAGAAGAAAAAAAACTAGGAATGAAACAACATGAACATGATGATGTTATGCATTCTAATAGATATTGAGCCTGTTTGGATTGGTCTATTTGAGCTTATCTACTAAGATAAGTACTTGTGAGACTGTTTGGAAGAGCTTATAGAAATAGCTTATGACATGTGCATAAGTTGTTTTCAGCTTATTTCCAATCACATCAATTTCAAAATAGCTTATGAGAACAGGTTATAGCTTATACAAGAACAATTTGACTTTAATTTCTCATTTGCTACAGAAATAGCTTACATATAAGCACCATAAGATAAGTGCTTAATTAAGTTGTTTATCTAAGCAGGAATTATGTGACTTTTACAAGGCAAGAACTATGATCATCAGAATAAAAGGCGCGACCCTATCATCAACTTTTTTTTTGCTGAAGAAGTCAAACTAGCCAACCGAAATTGGCACCAGGGAGAATCGAAGACCCCTATTGACAACTTAGTTAAGAAAAAAACTTTCCTGTAGCAAGTTGCAATGTTGATTCCAACACAAGGACCATAAATAAACCAAGCATCATATGGTTTTTTTTTATGATTTTTTTTTCACTAGCATTAGTAAGCCTTCCATTAAAGTTTAAACACAATTTTGTAATACTTACTTAATTAATTCCTAATTCTGCCTCTTCAATTTTATTTTATTTTCCTAATTCCCTTATTTTGTTAATTGAGATTTCCTCAAATTAATTGCAAGTAACAACAAAGAACCTCACCCACCACACCAAAATGAGTAATAGGATGTCCTAAAGCATGTGATCTATAATTAATAGGCTGTTAAATTAGTTACACAAATTTAGCTAACTCAGTCAACCCAATTAATTCCATTATAGTAGTACCTTTCTATCACTACTTTCATTTTCTAAGCTGTTAAATTCAATTTCTTCACAATCCATCCAAAAATTAATCTTAACTCTATACTGCATCAAACAAATAATCTAAACGGTTCATATTATTTTGCCTAATTTCTTCTAAAACAATAATAAATAAATAAACTAAACCCTAAAACACACAAAAATATTGATCAAACAAACCCCAATTTCTAAAATTTTCTAAAATAAAATTTGCCATGAAACTCAAAAGATTTCTGATAATAAAATAAAACCAACTAACAAAAAAAAAATACAAATCAGAAAAAACACTTAACAAAGTAAATTACATAAAGTTGAGCTTTCAATATCAAAAAATTAATTAAACAAACACACACATAAAATAATCCAAGGAAAAAAAAAACATTACTGAAAATGAAATAAAAGACATAACGGTAAAGTTACTGTTCCACCAAAATTAGAAAGAAAAAAAATGAAGATTTATTAAACTCACCGAGTACAAAGAAGATGAAGAGACATGATGAATGAAAAGGAACAAAGAAAGAGAAACAACAACAAGTGTTGCTCCTCTGTTAAGGAAGCTAAGCTCCATGGTTAAGGTAAAAGGAGCTCAACCTCGGATCTAGGTAGAAAATGACGGTTTTGACCTTTCAGAAGAATTTGAGGAATGTGAACGAAGTAATGTTGAAGATGAAGAAGAAAAGAAGAAGAGAAGAGAAGAGAGAAAATCCAAATGAAGATTATAATGATCTTGTATTTATATATATATAGTGTGTTCTTTGGAGTTATGTGAGTGAAATGTTTTTGTGAAAGTAAGTTTTGTGAATATGGACACCTGGCTTAAGTCACCCAATTTAATAATTATAGGGAGGTTGGAGTCTTTATCATGGTGGGCCCCACTATCATAATAACCAGCATAAACTTAGGATTTTCTTTCCTGTGTATAAAAGTCTTGTCGACTCGATGATTGAGCTCATTAGGGTTAGAGCATCTTTAAAGACCAGAGTATGCGTGTGGATTCTCTGCAATTAAGAAAATTTTAAAGTATATAGAGTTGTTCGATCTTGATTGTAAGTCGAGAAAAATGTAAGTTTGTTTTTAAAACATAAAGTTAGATTGTCAAATTAAGATTAGACGACTAAATGATTGCGTCATTTCTTTTATTGTAAAGAATCTCGATCCCTTTAAGTATTGATATGGGTATTTATAAGTTGTTCATCAACGAAAATCTAACAATAAGTACAAAAATTGAACCATAATTTTGTATGAATCCACTTTTTTTATACTAAATTATTGTATGAAATTTTCACTGTTATTATCAATAATTAATCTTCATTCACAAACTTATAACACGCAAGATATGTTCTCTTCTTTTAATCAATTTTTTTTCATAAGCAATAACCAAATATTAAACTTCTAATCATTTACTTTAAAGGAATTAAAGTTAGACTAATATATTGTAGACGAGTTTTATCAACTTTATCGACATATGATAGCTAAAGTTTTATTATTAAATTAATTAATAATGTTAATAACAAAGGTGAGAGAAATAGGAATGACGAAAGAGAGTCACAGGTGTTGAAAGATGATGCATTGTATTTTGGGGTAGTGGTAGATTAGACCGTTGTGTGTGGATGTGGAAATGTTTTTATATTAATTTCACTCACTCACGAGTTTACAACAACACAATGCAATAGGTAACCCCTTTTTCTTTTGTTTGTTGTTTTGTGTGACCACCGACACATCCAAGGTGGTAAAATTGTACACTATCTTTCCACCTTCAACAACCAAGCATGAGAATCTACCCTTTCACTCTGAACGATCACTGTTTTTGTAGTAATGTAGATGGAGCCATTGGTTGTTAGAGGTTGGATTTTAATGAGGCAATAGCTTTCCATTTTTTTAACCTAATGTTATTAGGATAATTCAGTCCATAATAGACACTTTTGGATATTTCTATAATTTACCAATATGTTGGTTGATTGAATGGTATAGAGAGCCCTAACATTTTTAAGTAAATAGATATTCGATTCTTGACTTTTGTACATGAGAGTTCATTTATATTATAAATACTTCATACTTTAACATGGTTGTAAAAATACATATCTTCTATAAACTACTTTTTGTCCCACGAATTATATTTGGAAATGGATAAAGATCAAAATATGAGTAATAACAAGATAAATGTTAACAAATATTTCAAAGGCACTTGTTTATAACTTCAAGAAAAAAAATCAATCTTGTATATTCAACACATTAAAACTTTAAATATAATTCCTTTTTACATAAGATTTCTAGATATTTTTTCATTTAAATTCTTAACAAATATCTTTAATACACTTGTTAGCGTAACCCACATAAAATAATATCATTCATTTCCACCGTTTTTATAAAACTTAATTTAACCTAATCGATAAAGGATGAAAGAGAGTCTCTAATGACAATCTACACGACTTTTAAAAAAGTTTCTTTAGCGAAACATCCTGTAAATTTTTGTTTACCAATGTACCAGCACTAGAGAAATTGTGGAAGTTTGTACACTTTTGAATAGATTATTGATTTGAAGAAAAGTTCAATGTCTTAGTCTTTTTGTACACATGACATGAAGGTAATCGAAATTTATTTTATTTTGAGAGTACATTTTAACACATCTCAATGAGATCAATCAAATATATCAACGTTCTCCCTCCCCGTGCATAAATAATATATTCATCATTATTATAGACACAAACGTTAAAAGTACAAGAAAAACTTTCAATGGAGACATTCACAAATATTGTTTAGTACCCTTATATGAAATGAAAAAAATTTAAGAAAAATTATTTAGTCGTGTCAATTAGCATTATTCAATTTTATTCTCTTTTATTTATTTTTTTGGTTTTGTGTATGTGTCCAAATATATTTATTTAGGCTTGTGTTTAAACAAGTATAAATAGATCAATTAGGGAAGATCCAATAGTATTTATTAATTACTAGTAGTACAAGTTTGAAGGAAAAATGTTTATTTTAGAACTATTTAAATGAATCACTTGGTTTGAAACAACTATGAATAATAAAAAAGAAGCATGTGTATAGAGTTTAAAAAAAGTGTATGCATACATCTATACATATTTTTTTAAAGTTCTAAAGAGTCTAAATAGAGGAGTCATATAGACTAAGTGTAAAGAGCCACACACCAAAGTCAATGGTGATAGATGTGAAGGTGTGTATTGGAAAAATCTCTATCTCCTATAAAATAGAGTTATATATGAAGATCATATCTGAAATGAGTTCATAAGGAATGACACCATCTTATGCAAAAATCAATTACGTAGTCAATAATATCTTAAAATAAATAGTTACACCTACCAAACTAATATATAGTTAGAAATATAAATGTGTCACAATTCATAAAATGTATATTTTAAATTAATAATGTTGAACATCTTTTTATACTATTCTCAAGTTTTAAGAATTCCGTACCATACACTGAATTGTTTAATAATTATTTATTCTTTCACATGCCCCATACAAGAGTCCAAGTTCAATTTCAACGATCTGAATCAGATCCTGGACTATTATTTTCAGTATTTAGTGCATTAAAATCAGAAGCAGGTCAAGATCTTTTCCCAAATACAAAGAATAATAGTAACATATTTAATTTATATCTCTCCGTTTCTTTATAATTGTCACTTTTGCATAAACTTTTTGTTTCTAATTAACTGTCGTTTTCAAAGTCCAATGTATCATTAAATGTGGTTTTACCTATATTACCCTTAGATATTTATTACAGAGAGAGAAATATA
>Ga0099826_10002554_pt1 | contig 11833 bp, 8 predicted proteins | sample Mtrugardesep15_FD_76830 | JGI IMG/M metagenome (GOLD analysis project Ga0099826, IMG submission 76830) | Root nodule microbial communities of legume samples collected from California, USA - M. trunc garden sep15 | ecosystem: Host-associated > Plants > Roots > Nodule | place: USA: California...
ATGAGCCATACCAAGATGCATAACACTGCATAAAAGCAAAGTTGTGGGGCACATGAATATAGACAAACACTGAAGTATATGCGTTCAATAGGTCATAACCAATTTAAAACAGTGGGTATTGTAAACAAATAGTTAACAGAAGTTTCATATAGAAGAAAATGTAAGGAGAAACATACATGAGAGTGCTGAGCACCAACACCAGAAGCAGCACAATTGGGTCCTCTAAATACAATAGGTACATTTATTTGCCTAGCAGACATATGTAATTTGATTTTGCAGCAGAATTAATGATGTGATCTATAGCCTGCAACACAAATCAAGATGACATGATGATGAAATTGATAAGGAAAACCTAGTAAATCAAGATGATGTGATCTAATTTGACACTTTTATTTAGGATTTGATGTTTTTTTTTAATGATCTTCAGTTTTGTTGCTACTAACTTGTTAATTTTATTATGCCTGAATTTATGATGATTATACATCTATACTAATTTATCCTGACTTCTGATTATTAAAGAATGATGTCTTTCATTCTGGGAAACTTTTCAATTTCTGAGCATTTATTGCATATTGTATGAATTAATCATCTTAGATACATAATCATCATATAGTGATCATCTCGATATAAAATATTCAAGGTTTAACACTCTGCAATTGACAATATGATCTTCAATGCAAACTCACAAGTCAATATGTATCCTAAGCAAATTAATCATCATTTGGAAACTCAGTAACATGTGTATTCTTATCACACTGAAAACAGAATTCATAAGATGCCATCTAATAATCTTTGAGGGAAACCAACTTTTCATGACAAAACTTTATTCATCAAGAGCATGGCTTGCAAATTCCAAAGTTGGTTGTAACTTCTAAGATGGAAATAAACCAACCACTCATGGTACCGAAAAATGTAACAAAAAGAGGAATACTAAAGTATCAATTTCAAGCTGTTACTAGAGTTAAGAAGCAGGAAAAATCTTTTCATGCTCAATAAGCATTTTTTTACAAAACAGAAGTTCGCATGAGGAAAACGGCCCACCATGACACCTCATGCCATCGCATCACATTACATTACCAAAATTTGAATTTGTTCATTTTATTAGATGGATGCACTGATGGTAGGAACAATAAAATTTGTACCAATCCACAAGCACTGGTATATAAACCTCAAAGCAATGACAGGATTAATGTTTATAAAATGTAAACATAAAAGGAGGGGCAGCGAGGCATGGTTTAAACCTCGCAAATCAGTGGCTGCAAAAGTAAAAATAAACGAGTAAGCGTATGTAAGAAAAATAACCTCAGAGATGGGAGTGTCGAGAACCCTCTCAGGACCATACTTCTCCAACAGTCCCTTGGAAATCTAAATTGAAAGAACAGAGAAAATTGATGCGTTTAATAGAGAGAAAAAAAATAATAAATCGACGGCCAGCAAGGAAATAACTTGAACAAGTTGAAACACATAACTAACCTTGTATGCACCTTGATATTCTCCAACTTATAATCAAATACAACCAAAATAAACATAAGAAAATGAACAATAATTCATTTATGTCTTTATACAGTATACATTAATCCATTTCCAGGTGAAATATCCCAAAGCAGAGGTCATAAGCAAAGACCTTATAAGGGGAAGATTGAGTGGGATATACGTTAATTCATGCAATGCAAGTGGCTGGCTAGGCTAATAAACAACCACCTCAACTCTATTGTTAGGTTGATGGTCATATTAACAATGAGGCAAGTGGCACAACTCTAGCAGAAGAAGCCCCGGCTGCGGAATGTACAAATCAGTATTTGCATGTGAGTGAGTTTATTTGTGTGTGTGTGTGTGTGTGTGTGAGTTTATGTATATGCGTGTGTGTTTGTACTAATCAATAGGTGTGTGTGTGTGTGTGTGTGTGTGTGTATTTGTAGAAATTTGTTCAAATGTATATATTTGACAATCGGTTAACTTTCGCAATTCTTCTAGCTCTTCTTATATTGAAATGACCATAGCCAGTTTTTCCCGAAATATTATATATGTAGGAATATAGGACCACAACCAGGTCTCTTAGAGGTATTCTTTATCTCCTTTGCCATTCTCTTTTTCTATGCTTTTGGTTAATATGTATCCAGAAAGGAATCTTACGGTCAACTAAGAACACGAAGGTTACATAACAATGCTGAATAAGTTTAACAGTATTGAGTCAAACGCCTCAGGATTGAGGGGTGCTTTATACTTTCTACCTACTATTAGGAAAAATCTGTGTCTGTAATTACAATATTTTAGTTAGGTCTTCTAGACATTCCGATCAGTTTGTTTTACGAAAATAGGGAGGGACTAGGTCACAACAACAACAAATCTGAAAATGTTGGATCAAGTGTAAAAGAACTAAATGTGCTTGGATAAACGTAATTTTGAAGTGTTAAATTGATTTGGTTACAAATAAGTTGAAGTATTTACATGTTTTTATGCTCAAGACTCAGGAAGTTTGACGTAAATCTTGTCATGGATTTATAATGCAACACAAAAGTCAAAGGCCTAGTTGTTGAGAAGCCTGATATTTTATGAGATATGGTCAGAAAATGTGTTAATGAGTGGCTGACATTTGACCGTTGTCGCCTTACAAGTCGGTTTTGTAGGGTATCAGATCCATTTGCAAAATTACCATAACCAAAATCCAAAATATTCACTAAAATTGCAATTTGACAGGAGATTAAATCAATGTGAATATTCACTAAATATACAATCTATGCGAATAATATATTAGATATTTTGCTACACTCTAGACAACCAATCACGGATGAAACCAGAGAGACTGATCTTGCCTTTTTCCTAGGGTCTGTTAGGCAAGACCCATTTTTGAGCTTATAGCTTATGTCCTATAAGAACATTCGACTAAAAATGACCCGTTTGACAGTTCACTATGTTAGAAAGTGTACCTTCAATCAAGATTGTGCAAGAAAATGGATTCTTCGCATTTTCCACAAATGTATATTTCTCTTCACCAAGGACATGTTCATATACCAATCCTGCCCAACCCAGACATTCAGGACTCAAGTCATCTACAGAGTTTCCAGCCTCACCTCCACAGGCCAAAACCAATCTTTCCATGTTTCTCCTCTTTGCTCTGCGAAGGGCAATTATGTATAAAACAAAAGGACAAAAAGATCAACAAATGAAATAGTACAGGCCAAAGAAATTGTAACAGATGTGTCTGCCTGAGTTCATGACACACTAGCAACATGCAATTGGTGCACCGAGTGTTCTAAGTTCTAACAGTTATATTATTTTCTGGTTTATATTGTATATCATATATTTTTACTAAAAGACAAGTGAATGTGTTTAAAAGCAATTTAGCAAGCATGTATGAGTGCTCAAATGTTACTTACCCCTTCCCTTGCAAGCATGTCCAGTGATGGGGGGTCAATCCCTTTTTGGTTGATGACAACAAAATTGCTATCATTATCTGAACAGACCTGCATACATATACGCATGAAGGCAGTTAGACAAGAGCAGTGAGATCAATTTGCTATTTTTAGCAACGTAGCAGAAGACCGGAGCATGGCCACAGAGGAACATGTGAGAGCTGAGAATCAATACTATACATACAAGGGAAAATCATTTCTACCTTTCTTTTCAGTTCAATAATTTTTTTAACTTTTTCATCAACTTGACGCCTTTCAGCTACAACCATAGCCTCTCTCTGATACCTGAATTTATTTCACTAAGAGAAAATTTGACAATATTAGTCTCATACAAAATTGTAAAATTCTAGATTCTATGCAAACTTGTACGAGTTTACTAAATCTAAAATATAATAATGTTTAATAGTTCCATAATAGTATCTAAGCAAAAGTTAATACTGTGCATCTGGCAAATATTTGAATAACAAAATTTCAATATTTTGTGACCAGACTCGACAGGACAACACTAGACCATACAACTCTATCCAAGTTGAGTTGGGTAACAAAAAAGAAACCCAAATACAGAGAGAAAAAATACTTTCCATTGCTTCATTCCTTCATCCCCCCTCTCCAACTAGCAACCTACAGGCCCATATGCCTACTTAGAATCAAAACAGCATATCAAATTTGTATCAGAATTTTTATTTGAAAAATTGGTCTTTGATACTGCAGCGACATAAATTGGACGGCCTATCGGAGACAATGACAGAAAACGGTGTGACAGTGTTTCATGGATTGACGTTTGTTTATAATAATAGGTGAAAAAGAACCAATTAAGCTGATTACCTCTTTTCGTACTCTAGAGATACATTGCATGTCAAGATGTAACAGTTATCTGCACGTCGCTTCATGTCAGGGTGTTGGGAACCATGATCAAGGACGAGACCATCAACCTAGAAAAAATAGATGAACCGAATGATTACAAGAGAATAACTTAGAAAATTATAGGTAACCTAGCACACGTTGAACTATAAGTCTTCATTTCCAACAAAACTAATGATTTGAAGCGCAACATTTTTTGAAGTAACATATAAAAAGGAAATTTAGGAAAGTCGTCAAAAAGTAAGTTGAACAACTAACTGAACATTCAACAGAAGAGTGGCTAACAACATACCAAGCGTGTGTCAACATCAAATTTGATAGCTGCTTGACAATTAAACACATAAGCAACAAAGCAAGAAATTCATTAACCTTAATCGATGTAACACTCAGATTGCTTCATAAGTTTGCCGATGAAGAGGACAGTGGAAGTTGTGCCATCTCCACTAATGTCATCTTGTGCAACTGCCGTCCTAGCAATCATAATAGCAGTCGGATTCTGGATTTGCTGTAACAATAACAAACAAAACCAGCTCAGCTATGAAGTATTGACACAAACACGGACACTGGACACAATAAATACGTCTATAATCAGAGAAAATAAAACTAATTCAATGTAACATGTGTCAGTCAGTTTTACTGTAATTGTTCCAAGTTAACATGAACATGATCTAAAAAATTTGAAGTCCCAGGGATTAAGAAAAGAGAAACTATTCTATATCTTTTCATGATATTAATTTCATCATAAAATAGAAATGAGTACGGAGATAGTAGATCGTAGCAAAACAAATGCAAAGGGATTAAATTGAAAGCACTAACCATCTTTAGTGAGTTTAATATCACCAACAAGCCTGATCAGATTCATAAACATTAAAGTTAAACAGATCCAAAAATCAAAATCAGAACAACAGGGAAAGTATGACAATACATTTTGATGGTTCCTTTAGGACCGAGATTTGATTTAAGAACATCTTGTTGAAGAATCCAAGTGGAAATGAAGAGAAGCGTTTAAACGACGGGAAAGAGTGTCGTTTAGATGGATGAAGAGAACATGTCTTTTGTGTTTTGTGTAAGATTAGATTAGATTAAATGGTCACGTCACTTTGGTCATCAACTATGCACCTTGTTGTTAAAAAGGTTCATAACTCATGATTATCCTTGGCTTTCCATGCTTTCGAATTTGGTTTTTGAGCATGTTCCGGTTTTTAACCTTTATCAACAACAATTTTCTCCACATTCTGGATCGGGTAAAGTCGACGACACTAAGTTATGTTAAGAGAAAATGGTGAGCATACACTTTTTAAACATTCTCTTATAAGCAAAGACTCCAAATGGATAAATGAAGGCGGTCTTCTCCTGATCCTCCGAAGATACCGCAATCTAACTATACCTTGAATACCCATCCAAAAAACAATATAAGGTTTGGCCAGCTAGCCTCTCTAACATTTGGTCCATGAAGGGCAAGGGAAAATGGTCCTTCCTTGTTGCCTGATTCAACATCCGATGGTTTATACAGATTCTCCAACCAGTGACGGTACAGGTGGGTATTAATTCATTTTTTTCATTAGCCACCACAGATATTCCTCCTTTCTTTGATACCACATGAATAAGACTCACCAAAGTGTTGTCAGAGATAGGATAAATCATACTTGCATCAAGCAATTTCAATACTTCCTTCTTGACCACATCCTGCAGCAATTGGCTCTTAGATTTTTTTTAACATTGAATCCACATCTATCAAAGGCTTACTTTTTTCTCCCTCATCATTTTTTTCTTTCCTTTCATTTTCAACTACACCATTATCATCTCCTTTTCAACTACTCCCTCATCAATATTCTTTTCAACCACACCAAGTTAATCACAACAAGTGTACTACAAACTATCGAAGTAATAAAATTAAGTTCGTTTCCACTGACGACTGTGTTAATCTCAATTCAGCAATATGGTTAATATTTAAGATGTGTAAATTATTTTGATGCCCGAGGCAGTAGATTTGATTGCATAAAATTAAATAACAGAAAATAAAGATTTATTGGAAAATATATAGACAGATGAGACTAGGTCTTTCGAATCCTCTAAGTTTTCCTATTTGGTACATTGCACCTATTCCTTATGAATACTTCTCTAGTTTCACGATGGTTAAATAAAATAGCCCTAATCAATTCCTTAACTTAGGACCCTCTTCTCATATTATAATCCTAATTCCTTAGTTGATCTAATATTCTTTGAAGGTTTTAAGAACGTTAACCTAATATCACAAATAAACGATTATCCATTCCTAGACTAACCTTGTTTATTTGAACAATTCAATTAGGTCTAAGTTGAAAGCTATGGTTTGTAGTCATTCATTCTCACGAATTCATGTTATATGTGATCAATATATAAAAAGCATTAAGAACAATTGAATTGAATAAAACTAGATTGATATTCACATGAAATAGAGTTTCACAGCAACATGGTTCAAATAGGGTTACATCAGATTCATCTCAGACATACTCTCTAAGAGATTTAGCTACTCATAATTGAAATTACAAATATCATAATTAATGGAAGAATTAAAACATACATAAACTGATTAAGAGTTGATGAAATCACCCTCTCTTCAATCCTCAGGTCTCAAAATCACATTTTTCTCTCCAAAAATTGTAACCCTTGTTTTAGAAATTGTCTTCAGCTTAAATAGGCAATTTTTCTGTGCTGAAAATCATGTCACAATGCTAAAAATTGTGCCACGATTCCTTCTTGAACCCTAATTTCCATCGTGATCGTTCCTCAAAATCGTCTCATGCCACAAGAAATCGTATCACGATTTCTTTGGCATGACCGAACATCAATTATGGACAAAATATCGCGTCACAATGCATAAAATCGTGACATGATTCCTTGCTTACTTGTCTTCCAAACTTCATGCTTTTCACTGCCCTGGGTATCTCATGTTGCCTCAGAACTCTATCAAAATGTCAAAATAAGTCCTATATATTACGTAATCACAACATGTCAATAGTTCACGTCTTGGCACTTACTCCCGCTCACAAGATTCGACGCTGATAGAAATTTAGCAAGTGTACTAATTCTATCGAAGTAACACAATTAAGTTCGTTTCCACAAGGACAGTGTTATTCTCAAGTAAACAATACCATTATGAAATAGGATGTGTAAAGTTATTTTAGTGCCCAAGGCAGTAGGTTTGTTGTGCATAAAAGTAAATAGCAGAAAATTAAAATTGATTAGAAAAGATAAAGAGAAATGAGATCAGGTCGTTTGAATCCTATGAGTTCCCCTAATTGGTACACTGCACCTAGTTCTCATGAATATTTCTAATTAATATTCAAATTAATTAATTCAAAGTTATCGTTTGTCATCGCATAATCAAAAGCATACATAGTTTACAAAATTATTTTATTTAAAATCAAAAATTACAGGTAGAGCTCTTGAGCTTTCTTTTAATGACAAATGTTAATACTTAGTTATTAAATTGATATTTACTCATTCATTCGAGTTTTTAAGCATTTATCATGGACTCACTCTCGCAATGAATCAAGGGCTGAGACAAGTGATTATTGAGGGTGATGCTCTTAAGAGCTATCAACATCCAAGGCGGGTGTTCCTCCGTCTAGTACCAATTATCAGATTGGTCGCTAAATCATTGACATTAGTTGTGTAATTCATGACGTCAAACATACATTAGCTTAGTTAAGAAATTAATCTTACATTATAGCTTAGTTAAGAAAGTAATCATACATGTAGCTCGAAATTTGTGTTGTTGCTCTATAGTGAACGCAAGGCTCTTAAGCTTTCTTTTATTGACAAATGTTAATACTTAATTAGTTGTTAAATTAACATTTACTTATTTATCGGAGTTTTGGAGCATTTATCATGGACCGACTCTCGTAATGATCAACGGCTAAGGCAAGGGATTATTGAGAGTCATGCTCTTAAGGGCTATCAACACCCAACATGGTGTTCCTCCGTCGAGTACCTATTATTACAATATTGTTCGCCAGATCTTTGACATTGGTTGTGTAATTGGTCACGTCAAATGAAAACACGCGGTTCTTGAAATTAATAAAGTAGTCGATTGATACTCTCGCCATTCGCCAAGCATGCACGAGTTTAGTTTAGACTCTCATTTATATGTTTTTCATGTTGTTCCAAGTTTCCTAGGTGATTTGCTCAGAGTTGTTTTTCCTAAGTTGTCTCAGTTTATTTTGAGTCTTTGACTTCTTCTTTTACCGAAGCTCAGATGGTATCTACGACTACAGAGACATTTGATATATTGAAATGCAAGTTCAAACATACAATTCTCTCCATTTTTATATATATTAAATATGTGACTTTTGTCACTATACACAACTAAACAAAACTTGATTTTGATAGCTTCTTCAGCATTATTCTACATGGGATACAAGATTGTCCATTTAATATATCAATATTTAATATAGAGGCATCAAAACTAAACAAAACTTTATGAAAAAGAGGCATATACGTGCAAGTAACACAGCATGGTGAGTCTTTTTTTTTTTCACTACACATGTACGTGCGACTATTCTCATTTCAAGTTTAAAAACAACTCTTACTTTCTTCTCCATTCCTCCGCAACTATGTCTTCCTCCAAAGTCGTCAATACCGCCAAATACGGTTTCTCCCGTTATGAGATGTACAAGCAAAACTTTGCTGGAACCGTTGAATCCTACAATCGTCATGTCTTTCTATGTTACAAGAACCACCAAACTTGGCCTCCGCGTGTTGAAGCCTCCGATGACCATCCCCTTCCTAAAAGTGTTGCCACCGCTTTCAAAGCTCGCAAAAATGACATCCTCGTCAAGGTAACTAACTACTAATTCACTGCTTCACTTACCTAATTTGTAGAGTTAGTCCAGCATGTTTAGAGACTTAAGTTTTGTTCAGTCCAAGCAAGATGTGATGACATGGTACAAGACATTCATCTTGAACACTGACTAGGGTAAAATTTATGCTGAATTTATTATATTATATTTTTATAACACTGACTAGGGCTTAAACCCTAGCATGTGTTGCTTGGCCTTTAGGTCAACTCTGTCGATTTGTATCCAATTTTGACGTTATCTCATATTCATTTAGGATTTTACAGTTTGTTGGCTTGTTTATTTGTAGACGAAAATCACAGTTTGTGAGATGCTTGAAGAGGACGGCATCTTTAACGGTGATGTCTTGATTTTTCCAGAAATGATTAAATACAGGTATGCCAGAAAAGTTTTTATACTATAAGATTTCCATTTTTATATTATTTCTTTCTTTCTCTCTTATTTGAATATAAAAATACTAAATTTGAATGTATTTTATAGGTGTTGGGTATACAATGTCAAAATTATGTATAAAATATTTATATAAAAAAAAAATTGTGTAGACAAATATCAACAGTCTTACTATGCTTCTCTCTCTAATTAGATTATTTATTAATTGATTCTAAAATTTTAAGTGGTAAGACTTTCACTCTAAACAAAAAAGTAAGAGTTTTTCATATATAAAAAAGTGGCAAGAGTTTAAGAGCAAGTACTCTCATAGATAGTTTTATTTTTTCCAAAAATATAATTTCATGGTCTTCTTCATATTCACCACCACTAAGACGGTAATTTATTGGTGCCATTTTAACCAAAATAAAAAATAGAAATAATGTTTTGTGCCATTTTAGGCACACATTTTTTTTTTAAGTTGATACTATTGGGTTTTTGAGTTTCACTCAATTTTGTTAATTAGGTTTGTACAACGAGGAGTGTTTCTCTTTATATACATTGCAACAATATTAACTATGGCTAACTCGAATAGATAGACCGATAACATATTAGATTTTCATATTAGGCTTAACTTATCTTTACAAAATTGATTTGTAGGATGTGTGGTATGTCTCCTTATTATGGGTAGCCCAGATAATTGGTAAACACACTCATATCGTATTAGATTTTTTATGTTGAGTTTAACACATCCTTAGAAAGCTTATTTGTAAGGTGAGGAATGTCTATCTTCGTAAATTCTAATCAATCTTATCTGATTTCTACGTGGGAAAACTAACTAAATCTTCAACTAATCAAGTTAATTCAATCACAAACATGAAATGAAACGGATTATAAAATATCATTAGGTTTTATTTTTAAGATTACTGTGTTTTATTTTACTTACTTTTGACCGACAAAAAATGTCTTTATATTGAGAATTGTGTGTTGTGTTGTTAATTAAATGAAAAGGCGTTTGAAGGAATCAAATGTTGATAGCTTCTTCAACGATGTAATGGTGAGTTTTAAATCATGGGATGATGGAGTGCAAGATGTGATATGCTGGCAATTTAATCACATTTAGTCCTGGACCAGATGGAAAAATTATGGGTCATTGGTCAGCTCTCACGTTTGTTTTATTCATCCTCTTATTTGTTTTGAACAATGAAACACTCACGAATACGAATACCAGATACGACACATATATGTTGACACTAATATTTTTTTTAAAAAAAGGATTAATTGAACGTAATTACATGTGTCGATATTATGTGGTGTCCGACACCAACACATATCGAACATCATACAAATCTTTTATCAGAAGTGTCGGTGTTGCAGAGGTTTTAAAGGATTTTACTGTTGTTGGTTAAAATGTTGTGCGTACCTAATATTTAATTACAGGTATGGCTATGTTACTCCTGATGATGTGCCTGCCTTGCTAGACCAACACATTGCCAAGGGAGAGGTCATACAAAAACTATGGAGGTAGCCACTTAATGTGTGCTTTTGACTTCCAGATGGATATTTTATTAGTTGATCAATGTTAGATATCGACATTAGAATTTGTTTATTTGGCCATCATATATTCAATGGACTTATCAAGATAATCAATGTTAAAGTTAATTGTATGATTTTGTATTCTGATTTTCTAATACCGCATATCTTCCAACAATAACGTTCTAACTACCGTTTCTGATAAAGATTTTCAACTATTATTTTTGGGAATGGATTCGAATTTTCATTTGAGGGTGAATGCCAATTAATTACCGTTGAAGTTATTTTCGAAAATTCAAGATGCTTGTGAACAATTTTCCCAACATCTCTTAGGCCCCCACACCACAAGTCACGAATTATGTTCTTTACTCAAACGGTTTCGCTCATTCCCAAGTGAAAAGACAAATATACCCCTACGCATGTTAAGTTACAGCAATAAATGCAATCAGTCATCACATATTCGGGAGCTGCATAACCATATGTCCCCGTAACTCTTGTTGATATGTGTGTATTTTCCCCCTGAGGACCATCTTTAGCAAGTCCAAAATCCGGGAGCTTTGCATTGTATTCCTAAAAAACGATTTTGCATTTTATGTTATGAAGTTGGAGGAAGAACAGAAAATAATTGAAAAAAAACTTTTTCCATAATAAACTCACGCACCGTGTCTAATAGAATATTAGAAGTCTTAAAATCAAGATAGATTATAGGTCTTTGAGCTTCTTCGTGGACAAAATTAAGACCTTTTGATGCACCAAGTGCAATTTTTATTCTGATTGACCAAGGAAGAGGCAACGACCCTTCTGCACAATTCATGGTTG
>Ga0099826_10002555_pt1 | contig 11832 bp, 3 predicted proteins | sample Mtrugardesep15_FD_76830 | JGI IMG/M metagenome (GOLD analysis project Ga0099826, IMG submission 76830) | Root nodule microbial communities of legume samples collected from California, USA - M. trunc garden sep15 | ecosystem: Host-associated > Plants > Roots > Nodule | place: USA: California...
AAAAAAAAAAAAAAAAAATGGTGATGGCATGAAAAAACGCATAAAAGAAATTAATCAAATGCAACAAATAAAGAATAAACAAATGGTGAGAGGTACTAGAAATTATCTAGATTGTGAAACAAATTAGTCCAATGGAAAATTTGTGTGATATAGGTATTAGATTTGATGCTCGACTCCATATTGGATGAGCTCGCAGGTGACCAAAAAACAATCTTGTGCTTAAGGGGAGGTTTTAATATATTATCTTTGGCTTATTCTTAAAAAATTGTAAATTAACGATTGAAGTTTAGTATGTTTTGTTCAACTTTGTCAAACTGCGCTTTTTCGTTCCACAAAGCAAAATTAGCATTGCACTGTAATCTCTAGACACCGCATTGCCCATGCCCTATATTTTAAATCTTGTAGTCATAAATATAGGACCTTTTGACTGTCTTAATTGGACCCTCATTTGTTCAAAAAATTGGACCCTCATTTACATTATATTGGCGGGGAAAGAATCACAATAAAATTTGTCCTCATGCTTACAATCACCGCATGGTCTCCTAGTTTTTTTCTTTTTTTTTTTACTTTCTTCTTCTTTTGAAGTATGGATAAGAAGAAACACAATTCATTTGTTTTATCAGCAGACAAAATGAATATTCCTCATACTTCAAGGAAAAACCTTAAGATTGTTGACCCCAGTGCTTAATAGTATGGCCCATGCAGCTTAATTATATAAAAAAATAACTGCCAAGGAGGTGTCATGTCTCACTTTGAATATTATGCTTTCACAACCTAGGCCGGGAGTTATGAGGTCATCACAAACCATATGGTAAAATCAGCCATGCTTTACAATTTTGAATATTCCTCTTTTTGTACTTGAGACTTAATTTCTTTCTTTTTTGATAAAGGATTGATTTATTTTGGCCGTAAGTCAAAATGGTTATAATATCACATAGCCATATTCGGTAATGTTCTTTTTTAATATTTATTTATCATTTGCACTTCCTTTTACTAACCTACTTACTAGCATCTTGTTCTTATTATCTTTTTTATTAAGAGGTAGCTTAAAGTAGTCACATTACATATTCCCTTCATTTTTAAATTTAATGTATAATAAACATTTATTTTCTCCAACCCAATAAGTCTTAAAAAATCACTCTATTTTTAACATTGAATTTATTCATTAATTTTTTATTTGAAATATGATGAAAGAAATTGAATAAAGAATACAATGAACCACATCTATGCAAGGAAGAGACAATACTTATACAAGTCTTGCATCTCAATAGCAACCGTTCTTACTTCTTCTACATGCTATTAGACAAAACATCTCTTGTTGAAGATGCTCTTAATGATCAAGATCATGGAATGTAAAATGTCTGCCATCCTACTTGCAACGTAATTAATTCAATTTTAGGCGTGTAAATAAAAAAAGACCATTTAATTCCTTACAATTTTCTTGCGGTTCATTTTAGTCCCATGACAACAAAAAAAAATCCTGCTATGTGGAGGCCTAACTCATCCTTAAAAACCGGTTCATAAGGTGAGAATTGCCTCACCTATATAAGCTCTTATCAAGAGTCGTATCTATCTGATGTGGGACATGGGTTTTTTCCCAATACACCCCCGTCACGCTCAGCACTCTTTGGGCTTTGGTGAGTGACTCGGCCGTCACGCCCAGCAACACTCTTTGGGCTTGGTGCGTGAATCGGTAGGTGACCCTTAAATTCGACAGGCTCTGATATCATAATGAAATTGGAGGCCTAACTCATCCTTAAGAGGTCCTCCAATTTCATTATGCATTGTTATATGCATGGGTCGGGGTTCGAACCCCAGACACCCTACTTATTCATTTTAAAAAAAGGTAAATTCAATCCATTATGCTACTTGACAAAAAAAAAATCCGTTGAAAAAAATCTCAAAATCCTCACCATCAGGAGAGATAGATTGATTCAATCGAATGTTTGAGATCTGCTTAATGGAATTTCAAATCACATTAATGATAAGATACTATGGTACATATGTTGGGAGTTATGTAGATGATAATTTATCAACGTTATGCATCAACCCTACTCTTTGTAAGCGGTCCCAAATAGTAATTAAAAGTTGTCCCTACATGAAAATATCTTCTAAAATTATTATATGTATCGATAAAACATTCAAAAACAACGTTAATAAATATAACTCATTGGTTTTGATTTTTTTTTTCTTATGATTGAGATCATATATAATACTACTTCTAATCTTATTATACGAAAAAAGTTGAGTCAACAAAATTTGATGTATTTGGTTTAATTTTTTTTTCAAATACATCAATTTTTATTAATCAAAGTTTCTCTTATATATAAAACGACTAGAAGAGTAATTGGTTGTAGTAAAATACACGATTTAGCATGGTCAATTAGTTATGAAATTAACTGATTAGGTTCATTCTGATTAATTTTTTGTGCTACTATCTCTTATAACTTTTGTGCGACAGTCTCTTTATAACAATAAACATTTTCCTACTGAAGTTCCTACTGGATCACTTGTATTTTATAGAAGCTAAGATCAAGAGTGTAAATATTAATTGAGGAGTTATTGTTTTCTCCCATTAAAAATCTTTGATGTAGTATTAATTAACATCCATCTTTTATGGCAAAAAGTAAAGAGATTGAAATTTGAATTTCTCTTTTAAATTACACCCTCTCTCTTTTCTAACATAAAAATTGAGTGCAAAGAGAGTGTGGTAAAAAAAGAAAATAGATATGTGAAGTGAGCATATATTCCAAAAATGTGTATAGCTCCAAGACGTAGGCGAAGTAAAAGTAAAAGTTGCATGGCAATTACTTCAAGGAACGTCCTTGGTTTTCAAATTATTGCACTAGGAAACCATTTAGTGAAAGAGAAACGATTCTCATTGATGACTAAATGTCGATTGGAATTGAAGGAATAGTTCAAAAACCAAAGAAAGGAGAACAAAACTTGGTATAGTTTCGATAAAGATAGTTGAAGATGATGATGGAAGAGAAGTCTTCGAGGTTCATATTTTGACCATCTTTTCTTTTTCTTTTTTCCCCTTCGTTACACTTATATGGCTTTTTCGCTGTCATGTTCCTTTTCCTTTCTCACATTGTCATATATTCCCTCACCCTTTTCCTTTCTCTTTTGTGAACAAAAAAGAGAGTGATATATAGGGAAAACATATAGCAACGAAAATCCCCCAAACTAAATAAAAAAATGAAAATACTAAATCTAACTAATAGAAATCATCCACAATTTTAATTTCTTGGGGAAGGGTAAAGAAGGCTGCAGCAAGCTGTTGAAAGCAAAAAGAAAGGGTAAGGAGAGTACTGATTCGATTCTCTCATTGGGAAATGCTTCCATGCATGGCCATATCATCAAACCCATGGACGCCTAACGTATTCATATGGTACTATATTTACTTTATCTTTTTCTTATAATATTTTTTTAATCATATTGTTAACATGGTGTCTTAGTAATTATGGTGAAGTCTAAGACAACCTCCATAAAACCGATTTGTGAGTTGATGAATCCTGTCATTTAAAGACATTTGTCTATATTATCTCATATAATGTGAAACATTTTAACATATTATCTCACGTCCATCACTTTTATGTTTGGATGTGGATATAAATAGTGGATGATTCAATAGTGAAAACTTGATAGCATGTAATTCAATGAATTTTATAGGAGGCTTTAAATTTTAGTGCATTCAACAAATTTTACTAGCTACCTAGGTATGTAGCGTGTACACGTAAATGAATACATAGTTTTAAGTATTAATAGGGGAATCTTAACTTGTGTCCTTCAGGCACAAGATAATGAGTTAAAAGTAGAAATTTTTTGTTGTAGTTAATGCATTTGTAATTAATTTTTTGACTTTTAATTAATTGAATGCACTAAATTTTAAAAAAAAAATTTCTACTTTTGGTTGTTTGACATGTGTCTTAAGGACACAAGTTAGCATGACCCTATATTTAATTTTCAAATGTGTTTAATATAGACGTACTAAAAATGATTCAAATGTATACATCTATTATTTTTAGTAAAACCTGAATTTTATAATAATAAAAAAGGAAGAATAAAAATTACATTTTAGTCGTCACACTTTTCACTCATGTTTATAATGAGACCTTATTAGCTGCATTATCTTGTAAAACTTCCTCCCCTTCACCAGAAAAGGGAAAGTGGAAAAAGGACCATACGATTTGGGTTGGATTAGAAGAGTATATGATACAAGTAACCAAGTGATATTAATAGAAGACGATTTGTGGGATCTTTCTCAAAGTCAAAGAAAAGTAAATGATTGGTCCGGTTATCAATGAATTGTAGTGGTTATCCACGGTGCTCTGGTGCGACAGATGTTGAATCTTCACGGCGGAGGTGAAAGATGTTTGCAGGCACGTTGGCACTCCAACGCTAAAGTTAGAATCTGAGTGATGTGGAAAAGTGCAGAAAAATGGTGAAAGTGAATCGTATCTTGAGGGTGATGAGAAATCACGCTTACATAGGTGCGAAGACGCATAACTACCTCTGTAAAATGCGGCGTGATTAGTGGAGTCTGCTAGAGATTATCTTGACGGTCGAGATGGAGCTGAGGCGTGCGTCTATGTGGTTACCCGCATAGAGCTTAGTGTGCTCCCTTGCCACGTTGTCTAGGTCCTATGGGTCTTGCTTTTGCAGGTTTCTACTCGGTCATATCCCTACCAACTGAGTTATGATCACGGAGACATAATATTTTTTTTACTCGTTGAGAGTTATAATAGTAATACACAATTTTCATTATTCAAAATGAGAAAAATACGTATATATGTATGTCAGCACTGGTATGTGTTACATGTACATAGTTTTGTTTTTAATTGTTGCATGCACGTGAGTTGGTAGAAAGACGTGAGTGACGCCATCATAAATTCATAATGATAAAAGTTTTTCCTTTTCTTTTACTTTTTAGACCTCCAAAATCTTTTATAATATGCTCACGATAGTCCCCAAATGCCGATCTTCTTTGATTTTTCACAGTTTTTTACCCTAATGTCCTTCTTCCTTGATCTTTTTAGTGCACGAGCTTCAAACAATTAATATTGATCTCTCAATTATCTAATATCTCACTAATTAATACCATATAGTATACTTTTTATGTTTCTATACACGATGTAATTACAAGTTTTCATTTTTCCCTTTTGCGTTGGTTTTCTTTCGGTAGTTCTTGGTTTTTCTCTCATGTGGACGGTTGTATTTGGGTTGAGTACTTCTTATACACTTATCATCTTTTACAGCTAAAAAAAATAAGGAAAATTAAATCATAATTGCAGTGAGTACAATAGTATTTATCCCGTCATTGATTTGTCAAGATAAGGTCCGAGCTGTTGTGATATGTGAACGTGATAATTGGGTTGATTATGGTTGATCTATTTGTATTAGTCTTGACCTACTAGAAAGCAGAACGACTTCGAGTTCGACCTCGGACGTAGGCTGTCAGCTCCCCCTTCCTAGGGATCATGGCATGTAGTCATCATCCAAGCTCTTCCTCCTTTTCGCTAGGTGAAATCTTGTGGCTAATTATCCCTTGTCGGAGTGGTCTTATAATATGTTGATCTCGCACAATGGCGAGCATGTGTTTGACTCACATGTCAGACCAGTCACTTGAGTTTTGCATTTGGTTAGGATTAGCAAAAATCATGGACTGTTCTTTATTTCTCGGGCCTTAACTAAGTATCCCTAGTCCCTATCTCGGGCCTTAACTAAGTATCCCTAGTCCCTGCAGTGACTTGCTTTTTGCACCCTTTTTTCTCTTTTTAATAAGCACAAATTCATACAAGAAATAGAGACAAAAACACTAACATCATTGTGAATCGAGCAAATTATGTGGTAAGATGTACTCGCTGCGCCTTAAGAGATTGGTCTGCACATTTTTGCGTAGATAATATGTTGGTTTACCCCCCAAAAAAACAAGCATAATAAAATGTCAAATGATATAATGAACTCTAGCACTCGTTTTATTCACGTTTGGCTTATTACATTTTGTCTCAAAGACATAATAGAAATACATAAAGCAACATACATAACCATGGCTGAATAAAAATTTGCTAGATGTAGAGCAAATTATCCATGTCCATGTCCTCCCACCAAAGCATTTCCAATCCCACAGAAGAATAAAAATGAGTAACCCTTGAAGGGGAGAAAGAAAAGTTTTATTTAGTGCCAAGATAATAGCAGAGAGAGAATGAAGAGGCTATACCATTACCAATATACCCCACACCACTATCTATTCTATAACCCCTTTTTAAATTGCTTAAATTAAAAGTATGCTTCTATATCTATAACATGATGATTGAGCTTTACTTCTCTAGTTCAACCTTAACCCCTCAAGTGCCAAATTTGCAGTTAGCCATCTGCAAACTTCATCAGTCTCTTCAGGAACTGTATAGTGACCTAACCTGCACACCGATAATATATAAGACTAATTTCATGTCATACACAAATATTATCACCTTTAGACTTTGTATGAATAAAGAAAAAATAAATTGAATACCCATTGTAGCTTCTAAACATAAGATTCTGGAATCCAGCTGAGTTTAAGGTCCTTGCAGAATTCTCTCCATGTTCATATGCAACCACATCATCAACTACAAAAAAAAATTAAATATAAACATCTGCGACGTGGCGATCAGGTATGAAATCAGTTCGCTATTTCATGATTTAAGATTGTACAAATAACTTTGAAGCTTGAATTACAATAAGGTTGTGAAAATTGAATTTGATTGAATTCATGTTGTAAAATTAAATCTAGTTAAAAGTGAGTTGAATAATAAATTTGAGTGTAAAAATCACATTTAGAGGCAAAAGCTACAAATCCTAGCTTCAAGTTAGAATCAATTCAAGAGAACCTCCAAACCAAAATCAATTTCACATCTTCAGAATGACTGTTGATACATGTATAAAAAGTGAACCAAATTTTTGTTAAATGTTTCGATAATTCAATGAAATCAGAAAAACGTCAAAGTTAAACCAGATGAAGATGTTGACATATCACTAAAAGAATCATTCCATTTAGAATGGTAATTGCAGCTTGTGATAAATCAGTTAAAAATCAAACAAGGAGTTCCATAGATACGAATATTGTTAAACTTTCCAGTAAGTATTAAGTAGTGGTTAAGAGTCTTAACCCATAACTCTTGCAAAGCATTTTTCTATTTTCTTTGAGCACACAGCACAGGAACTATTATTAGTTGCCATTAAAGTTATGAAACTATGCTAATAAAAAAACTCAAGCGATGTGCAGGCCTCTCAATAGAAAATGTAAGAAATCATATTGGAGGACAGATGAAACAATCATGCTTTTATACCGAAATTAATAGAAAGGGAAATGTTATAACATTTTAAATTTCAAGTTACAAAGGATAGTGATGAAAATTATAAATACCACTTCCATGGCCGATAAATAAGGGCAACGATGCTGCACGCCTTATACCATCACGTGACCCTCCGATCTGGTTATTCAAGGTCCTGTATCAATTAGCACCTTCTAAGTTATGTATAAAGCTTACAGAAAAGGAAATTATGGGTGGATGTGCCTTACTGTTCTTGACAGATGGTAGAAACCAAACCTTGAACAAGGAAGCCAGCCACTTAATGAAACAATTACGCTTAAGTTGATAGGATAAATGTTTCCATTTCCATAGTGTCCCAGAACATGACATGTAGCTGAGTAAAGTGCAGTTGCAGCACCATTACTGAAGCCACCAATACCGAGTTTGACTGTACAGTGGACAGTAGCATTTAAGTCAAATTACAAGTCCCTTAAATTTAGTAATAACAGTCCAAGGTATATAATCTAAAATTATAAATGTTATGTTATAAATGTAAAAGGTTGCTTAGCTCTAATTTCTTAAATAAGCAAAAACACTACTGTAATCACTTTAGTCAATATGAAGAAGTAAATAATAGAAAGATCACACCAATATTCTTCTCAAGGGATAATAGAAAACATACTATTTGGGGGCTCTGTTGACAAAAGATTGGCAACATGTGCTGCAGAAGCATCTAAACCCTCCAAATCATTAGGAGCGTCTTCTGAAATATCACCAACATCAGACCCTGGTAACATTAGGTAAATCAAATTAGACTATTGTAAACAGTGGAAATGGAATTGGTATTATCGTTCTAGACCAAATATACAGAAGTCAAATTTTGTAGCCAAAGGAAAACGGTCAAAGAGCAATGGTGTTTTCAAGTGAACAATATGGAATTTTAAATCAATGAGCCTTACAAGCAGTGCAAGGAAATCCACCAAATAAGGCTACAGGCCGCGTAGGAGCAGTTGGACAAATCCATTTAATCTGAAACATAAATTTCAAGATCACAAATAGTAGCTGCTTAAGTACATAACCTTTCCAAATATTGCAGTATCTATTGAAAAAATGCCAATGTCAAATATACACATATTCTTACATTTGGAAGAGGAAGAGTTTCCAATAGTTGGGACCAGCTGCAAGACAAAATAAAGTCCATGTTATTCACCATAGGCCAATCTTGAACTTGTCAACTTGATTAAAAAAAACAAGTTAACTTATAAAAAGAAAATGCTAATGAGTGTGCCCTTAGGGCATTGGTGTGAGGGAAAGCATTGCCTTCGACTTTTTAGGAGTTTAAAATTGTTCTTTCTTATACAAAACTACTATTTTTGGCTTCCTTAGTTGGTGCCCTTGATGCATTTTTTAGCATGACCCTTGATAAAAATATAAGAACTATTTATGGTCTAAGAGCTCTGCTAGTAAAGATGATTTTTGAAACTATTATAAGGTTTCTTCAAGAAAACACTTTATAAAATTATAATACCCCTACCTTATTTTGGGACCACACCACATATTTATAAATGGCATGAGTTCTATTATATGACTCACTGCACTGATCAATATGATTTCAAAATTATGGAAATCAAGAGTTTATTACTTGCATAGGGACTATATGTGTTCTTTATTAGTTGTCATTATCTAGACTATAAACTGTACTTCAAAAAATGCTGTTGTATTAATAATAACTCTTTTTTGACAGTACCTTTTGTGTTATCCTACCATATCAATTGGTAAGATTTTCTAAAAGAGGATATGTAGTTTAAGAACTTACTAATAAACAAACTTTAACAGAAGAAGACAAGATATTGACATTCCCTTACTATCCTTTTAGATTTGCTAGAAGAAAACAAATTTATTGTTTCTCTAAAGGCATATTCTCAAGCACAAAGAGAAGGTATCAACACAAACTAAGTTTACCAATAAAGAGGAATAAACTTTTTCAAACATTAAAGTTCCAAATAACACCAACTCCAAACTGAAAAGCCATGCACACTAACATGGACATTGAGAAAGTACATGGTAATCTATTGCTGTGAGCACAATCAGTTTTTACAATAAAACTTTTAATTCCATTTGCCAACCAGCTTTTAATTCCCTCAAATAAATCTTCAAATGTATTCCAATTCTAAATTCTAATAAAGAGAGTATCCTTCTTTGAATCATGATTGCATAAAACACTTTGTAGCACCGACACAACACCAGCACATGTGATTACATTCAATTAATTAATTTTCTCAAATAATTACCAGAGTTGATGTGTCAGTGCTTCATAGAATAAACATTCAAGTTAGCAACATACCTCGAGCCATTATCACCAATACCATGTAGCCAAACAATAGTTGCTTGATGCCTCCCTTTAGGTCTAACCACATGAGTCCTTCCAAACTCAAATGTCCTGCTAGCATTTCCACTACCTGATACATGAAACCAATAAAGTACATTTAATCCTAGATGATATAGTTTTTATAAAGTTCAACTGGTAAATCTAAAAAAGTTGCAGGAGTTAAAAGACTGAAGTTCAAACTATTGGAAAAACCAAGTCCCGCATAGATTAAAGATAAGACCTGACTAGAGTTTATGCCACCCCTCACCTTACAAGTCGGTTTTATAAAGGATGAGTTAGCTAAGGCTCAATATAAAAAACTTAACATAGTATTGGAGCCTACCGATTCGGGGCACCCACCATAGTATTGAAAAAATGAAGTCCCACATAGATTAAAGATAAGACCTGACTAGAGTTTATAAAGAGTGACACCCCTCATCTTTTACACAGTCATTGTAAAGAGATGAATGAGAAAATAATTAACATAACTAAATTAGTGACATTTTTATATCCAAAAAAAACTAGTAAATCCATGAATGTAGCTTGCAGGGCAATAGAGATGACATTGGTTCACATTGCAACTAACCAGAACTAGCTGAGAAGTTCATGTTGCTCATATTTTCAACTCAAATGCTTATGTTGAGCTTCTGGAATGAAGAAAAGCAACATTAGCAACATCTATTTATACCCAAATGAGAGAATAAAATGAAAACATAAATAAATAATATCAATGAATCTGCATCAGCTACCCTATATTAAAACTAGCTAAAACCTAATGAAAAATGGACAGAAAGTGAAAAGCACTTGAAAAGAAAAGTAGATAGAAACTAAAGCAGCTTAAAAAATAAAAGTTGTAACCCTTTGTGAGCTAGAATCCACACACAAGAAATGAAGCAAAAAATGCATAAGGGTAAGTATTTTACCGTGTAATGGCAAAGAGAATAATAAGATTGGAGAATCTATGCTTGTTGAAATTAAGTAAAGTAATTGGAATGCTAAGAAAACAAGAAGAATATTTTGGCTACTATAAAAACCTTTTATTTTCTTTGACATTTGCCACCTTCCATTGTTCTCAATAGAAAATGAAATTAGCATGTAAAAAAGTTGCATTAATTAAGGAAATGGAGTTGAAAGTTGAAACCTGCACTAGTTGAATGATGTCGCTCCTACTTGAGTTCAGGGTATCAACTTTCTGCTATATATTTCTGTCTTCTATATAAATAAGGGTTAAATATGTTTTTGGTTCCTATAAATATGCAAACTTTTTGTTTTAGTCCTTCTAAATTTTTTTTTCAACTTTTAGTCCCTATAAAATTTTTCATCTTTACTTTTAGTCCCTCTTTTAAAGTAAACTCATATGTAGAATTCATATTTTTGAATAAAATTTTGCAGAAAAATTCATAATATTATAAGAATCTCTCCAAAAAAAAGTTTAGAATTTTTTGACAAAACATGAATTTAATATAAATTTTTATATTTTTGAAGGTTAAAAATTCATATTTAATTTATGTTTTGTTATAAAATTCTAATTTCTTTTTGGGAATTATTTTTACAATATTCTAAACATATCTGCACAATTTCATTAAAAAATGCTAAAATTTACTTAAAAATAAGGACCAAAAGTAGTGATTGAAAATTTTATACGAACTAAAAGTTGAAAGAAAATTTTAGAGGGACTAAAACAAAAAGTTTGTATATTTATAAGGACAAAAACATATTTAACCCTATAAATAATTATATAAAAAAAAATTGTTAACGTTTATATAATTATTATATATACTAGAATCTAAATATCTACCATTAACAAAATTTTGCGTAAAAAAAAACACATTGACAAAATTTATCTCCTAAAAAAAACATTAACAAATTTATATATAAAAAAAATATCTTCTAATTTTCAAGGTGGGTACCTCTAGCCGTTCACCTCGCTAGCTCTTTTGCGGGTCTTTTCTCTTGTTTTTGTTTTGGGTTTTTGTTTTTCTTGTTAGCTTTTAATTTTCTTAAGGGTTTTGGTTTTGTCCCCCCTCATTTTTTGTACTTCTTTCTTACTCCCTCCGTCCCTTAATATAACCCCCCTTTTGTTTATTTTTTTGTCCCTAAATATAACCCCCTTTTCAAATTACAACACACATTAATTATTTTTTTCTATATATACCCTTATTTAATACT
>Ga0099826_10002556_pt1 | contig 11832 bp, 11 predicted proteins | sample Mtrugardesep15_FD_76830 | JGI IMG/M metagenome (GOLD analysis project Ga0099826, IMG submission 76830) | Root nodule microbial communities of legume samples collected from California, USA - M. trunc garden sep15 | ecosystem: Host-associated > Plants > Roots > Nodule | place: USA: California...
TAAAAGTTATTATTGTTTTGCCACTAGGCGGTTGATTTGGTTTGATTTTCAGAAATCAATTAACAGAAAGTAAAAAGTGTTTAAGAAATAAGAGAAAGATGAGATCAGGTCTTTCGAATCATCTATGTTCCCCTAATTGGTTATTGTGCTTTATTCTTGTGAATGGTTCTTTAGTTCCACGATAGTTAACAAATTAGCCTTAATCAATCCCTTGAGTTAGGACCCTCCTCATAAACTACAACCCCTAATTCCTTAGGTGGTTTAATAATCATTGAAGGTTTAAGCACGTTAACCTAATATCACTAACAAACGATTATCCTTTCATAGACTAACCATGTTTATTAGAACAACTCAAGGGGTCTAAGTTGAAAGCTAGGGTCAGTAGTCATTCATACTCACGAATTTATATGTCATCAAGATATAAAAGAATTAAGAACAATTGAATTGAATAAAAACTAGGGTTAATATGTTTTTACCCCCCTGTAATTTAGGCGAGTTCCGGTTTTTCCCCTTGTAAAAAAAAAGTTTAGATTTCAACCCTGTAATTTAAGATTCTTTTGTTTTAGACCCTGAGCCCATCTGACTGGACAAAATGTTGATGTGGCATGCTGAGTGGCGCGCTGACTGTGCATATTTGATTATGTGGCACGCTCACTATATAATTAATTCTATTTTTTATTTTTTTAAGGGCACATGTGACATTTTGCCTATTTTTTTAAAATAAAAAATAAAATAAATGAAATTATATTAATTTAAAAAATCTGAAAATTTATTTTTGATAATAAAAAAATCGTAAAAAACAATATTTTTTGAAAAAAAAAACTGAATTTTCTATAAAAAATAAAAATTCTGGAATTTAATTTTTAAAATAAAAAAACAATAAAATTTAGGAAAAAAATTTGAAATTAAAAAAATAGTTCCTATTTTTTCAAAAAGAAAAGTTTTTAAAAAAATTTCTACCAAAAATAAAAATTCTGGAATTTAATTTTTAAAATATGAAAAAGTTAGTATTTTTTTCTACCAAAACTTAAAATTCTGGAATTAAATTCTTAAAATAAGAAAAACAAATTTGAAATTTAAAAAAAGTACAGATTTTTTTCAAAAAAAAAGTTTTTTAAAATTTTTTCTACAAAAATAAAATCTGGATTTTTTTTTTAAATCTAAATATAATTTTTTTTATAATTCAGGTTAAAATATGAAAATAAAATTTTGAAAATTATATAATCTAAAAAAAAAATCCGATAAATAAAATTTTGAAAGTACTATTCCATAAACAAATGAAATTATCACTTTTGTTACCAGCAGATCCCCATACATACTACTATCCTTTTATCAAATAATATTAAATAATATTATTCTTGAATCCTGTTCGTGAAATAAAAAAAAAAGTTTTATATATTCTTCTAATTTGTATGTCTAGGAAACTACTATAGGATCATATTAACTACTATAGGATCATATTTTTATTTTCTATTTTACTTTAATTTCTTTTATTGTCCTCTTTAGTAGTATTTTTCTTTTGTCCAGATTAAAAAAATTACAAAGGATTCCTTTTTTGCAGATCGAGGTAAGAATTCGAAAAATTTATTTTATTTTAATTTTCAAAATCTTAATTTCATATTTTTTGAAAATAAATCTGAATTTGTTTATGATTTTTCAAATTTTAAAAAAAAAATCTAATTTTTTTTCTTCTTATTTTTTCAATTTTGAAAAAAATAATATGAATTTTTTTCTATTTTTAAAATTAATTTTCATTTTTTTTTAATTTTTAAATTAATATAAATGAAAATAAAAAATAAAATTAATTATACAGACAGCGCGCCACATCATCCAAAAATGTTGACTCAGCGTGCCACGTCATCATGTTTGCACAGTCAGATGACCTCATGGTCTAAAACGAAAGAATCTTCAAATTACAGTGTCTATTTCGAAAGAATCTTTAAATTACAGGGTTGAAATCTAAACTTTTTTTTACAGAGGGGTAAACCGGAACTCGCCCAAATTACAAGGGGTAAAGACATATTAACCCTAAAAACAATAAGCAAATATGTAGAGTCAAAAAGACATATTTGAGGTTAGAAGGGAAAGGTTTTAGCTCAAGTTTTGGGGCCCTTCAAGTGATGATTTTGGTTTTATTTGTCTTACCCCTCACGAGTCTGTCTAGCATAGTTCTATCTTTCTTGTGTTAACGTGGCATCCAAGATCAAAATATTCTGCAATAACTCATGAGAATCTAATTTGAGTCCCATCTATGTGAATAACACTGTCTAGATAAACAAAGAAAAAAAAACATTGTAAAGAGGGGATTTCGAGCCAAAAATGACCGAAACCATCCCTCTCCAATAGATGAAGAAGAAGATAAGTTAGAGAAATGTTGAAACTTATCTCACTAAAAACATTAGGACCGTGAGATTTATCACTATAATATTCAAATTATAACTATCATTTATTGATTTAAATGAATTAAAAAATTATGTAATTTGATGTAGATCTTTTTATTTTGAATGAACTAAGAAATTGATTCATTAGAAGTTATCCAAATTATTTAAAAAAAAATAATATAGAATTTAAAACAACTGCAATTAGAAATACAATATCAGAGTTTTACATTTAAAAACAACTGCTACACACTAATCATCAATTTGAATTTGAATGGTTTAGATTACACAATAATAATATCAATGTTAAACGATATCATTAGAATGTTGAGATGCAATATTGTTTGACATCGTAAATGCACGAAATCCATACTATTTGCATATATATTTTAGATTCAAGTGATCGTAAATGTGAGAGACTTATGTTTTGGTATACTTTAAAGAAGGAATTTTTCAGATGAAACACAAACAAGTTACTAATATATAAAGTGTTTCTCAAATTATTTATGTTGTAAAAACTTCACGCTGTAATCTCTCATCTAAGATGGATGTAAAATTCATTAGTGTCACTGTTATTGATAAAAAATTCCCCTTCCCAAAATAAAATAAAATAAGAAGAAATATAGATAAATGTAGTGTAATTCAGTAATTGAATAACTTAAATATGAGTGGATGAGCGGATCATCATATCATTTACACATTATTGTGACATCGTTATAATCATTGATCTCTCCAATTGCATCATATTCTTATTTTGATCCCATATTTCGACAAACGCCTCACTCAACGTGACTTCTAAGAGTGACGTGTAGAACTACATGTTCCAGTGAATCATTACACGAGTTTTGTTTAATAAAGAAGTAAAATACTTAATCACGTTTTTAGATGTTATTGTGATGTAGTTTAAACAATAACCTTTCCAATTGTCTAAGATTCTTGTTGTGGTCCCTTATTATACACGCGCTCTCAACATGCCTTGTAAGAATGTTTGTTCTTATGTGTTTTGTCCAATTACAATACGACATGACGGAGTAGAAGATATTCTCATGATTTATGGTAACTTTGATAAATCAACCCGGTACTTTTTCGATGTTGAAGGAATCAACCTAGTACTTGATGAAGGATAATTCTTACATAGTAAAAAATACAAATACAACTCATTTAGTGGCATACACAAAAATATACATTAATCAATGCTTTTAATAATAATTTTCTTTCTATTTCTATCGTTTTTCCTTTGTAAATGTTCCTATATCAACTAAATTTATGGTTGTGACCAAACAAACATTATTTCTTGTTGAAGACTTGTCTCTATTTTCTAAATCAAAAATGATAAACAAACACATAAATTTAGACACAAATACGACATCAATGGCATTTTCGTAATTCTAATTAAAATACAAGGACAAGGTCGTAATTTTGTCTCTATTTTGCCAGTCACACTCTTTTCTCTTCTCTCCCTCATCGTTCTACTCTCTCTGTTCCCTGACTTCTCTCTCTGATCTAGTGCGGTGAAGCCAAAGGAGATGAGATGTTTGATTGTGGTGGTGATGTAGGACGTTGATGTAGGATGCGGCGGTGGTGAAGGAGCTCGTGGGATGTGGTTAGATCTTAGAGGATCCGAGAAGCAAGATCCGAGAAGTAAGAGATGGTTGCCGATGAGAGCTCAGGCGGCGGTGACAGTGGTGGTGAGGACGGTGATGATAGTGGTGGAAGTGGGTGAGAGATGGATCTGAGAAGAAGGTTGATGGTGGTGGTGACGATGTTGTGAACACAAATCTGAGAGGGATGGTGGTGGTGAATGGAGATCTTAGAAGGGAGGGAGTGAGAGAGCGGCGGTTGGTTGTTGTGTGGGTGTGAGATGAGAGATTAAGAATATGTAGGAGAAGGAGAGAAGAGAGAGAAAGAGGAAAAAACACTAATAATACATATAATATACATGGTGTCTGTATTGTGTTTGCAATTATGTGTTCAATTATCAAACCTCTTTCTAAAATATCGAAACAAGGCTTCTAACCACTTTGACAACTTAATGTTTTACATAAAATGATCCTATTATGATCTCATATTTTGGCAAGCGCCTCACTCAACGCGTCTTTTAAGAGTGACGTGTACGACTGCATGTACCAAGGAATCACTACCGAGTTTTCTGTAATAAAGAAATAAAATACTCAGTCATGAACAGAGGACCATGCCGTCACGTTTTTTAGACATTATTGTCACGTGGTTTAAATCACAACCTTTCCAACTGTATGAGATTCCCATTGTAGTTCCTTATTATGCATGCGGCTTTCTCAACGTGCCTTATAAGAACTATTTGTATGACTATGTTCTAACCAATTACAATATGACATGACGAGGTAGAAGATATTCTCACCATTTGGGTTTATCTGATGAATCAATCAAGTTTTTTTTGAAGCAATCAACCTAGTACATGATGAAGGATAATTCTTACATAATCAGATATAAAAATCCAACTTATTTAGGCGCGCAGACACAAAGGTACATCAATCAATGTTTTCAATAGTAATAATAATTTTGTTCTTTCTATATCTACTGTTTTCCATTTGTAAGTGTACCTAAATCAATTAAATTTATTGTTGTGCCATACAAACACTACTTTCAGGATGGAACTGCCAATGAACAACAACGGTGGAAGCGGCGGCGTTCACAGAGGAAGAAGAGAACGTGTGTATTGTAAAGAGTGTGTGATGGCGGAAGTGATAAGGACTAAGGCTGATTTTCATTTGTGTGTTCGTGATGAGGTAATTATAGGGTTTAAGACGTCAGCGGGACCAATTTTTCGGCCGGTGAGAAATTCCGGCGAGGATGATCAATGATTTGTGGGGTAGTGTTTCTTTTATCTATTGAAGAAAGGTAAAAAATTTCAAAAAATGAAAGATAAAAATTGTGCATGTAAAAAAAAAGGGGGAATGATCGTCTACGGTATGGTATACAATAAGCAAAGAAAGGTATACCGTATCCATAGTAGACATAGTTATTATGATAAGACATTGAATCAATTTATCCTTTGATGGGTATATAAATGGGCTTTTAATTAAATTAATATCCTTCAATGTAAAGCTTTTGTAGAAGGAGAAGATTAAATGTTGCTTTGTTTAATGGTTATATTGAAGGTGAGAGTTTATGAGATAAGGTTGGTGTATTATTATAGGGATGTTGTCGAGTTGTTACTCTTGTTTGAGGTTGCTCTATCAATGAGCAAGTTGATAAAATGTGTACTAATAAGATAAAGTGTAATGCTTCTTCTTCTTCTGGCATTGTAGATCGTGTGAGTCTATACTAGAAATAAGACTTGTACCTTGTAATTGAATAAATATTAAATATATAACTCTAATGTATTGTTAATCTTCTTCTTGGGTTTAGATGCTAAGTTTAATTTAAGTAGAACTAAGCGAATTGATAAGTGGATTTTTTTTATATGTAAACTTAAAGAGAGCACAAGAATACTTCAAACTCTTAAATATAATTATTATAATTATTTTGTAGGAAAGTGTCTCTTCATCCCTTAAAAATCTTGTATAAATATTTCTTAATGATTTCCTGTGTTGTAAAGAATTCCGTAACTAACTTTCTAGAGAGAGAATGTAAAAGATTCAACTGAATATATTTCTTTATATTGAATTACAATTGATGAAGGTGTCTTGCTTATATAGCACTGAGATCCTTACCTGCTATAGCAGGTTACAGTAGTGACATGTGTCAGTCAATTACAGTTGTATCTTAATAGATTTAACTAAGCCTAATAGTTCTTATACTCTAATATACCCCCCAATAAGCTCATGGTGGCTGTTTGGATGAGAGGGAAGCAGTCACATTGAGCTTGGGCCTGAGATATAAGAACTTGGAGCTTGAAAGAGGTTTTGTAAGCACATCTGCCCACTAATTATCACCACGAATATGTTGCACAGTGAGTTGCTTAGCAAGAACTTTTTCTCGGACAAAAAATAGATCAATTTCCATATGCTTCATACGAGCATGTAAGATAGGATTGTGAGCAAGCAAAACTGCTGATTGTTTGTCACAGTAGATAATAGGAGTAACAAAAGGAACACTAAGTTTAGTTAAAAGAGTCTGAACCCAAAGAATTTCAGCGGTGACATGAGCCAAACTACGATACTCTGCCCCAGTGCTTGTTATGGCCACAACAGGTTGCTTTCTTGACCACCAAGATATTTGATTTGGCCCAAAGTAAATGGCAGCTCCAGAAGTTGAGCGCCTGTCATCTCGGTCAGCAGCCCAATCAACATCACAAAAGGCTTTTTACAGACAGGGGATGATGGATTGAAGCAGGTTGAAAGCAAAGGCCATAATCTAAGGTACCCTTGAGATAATGCAAGATGTGCTTAACAGCTTGCCAATGGGATTCCAAAGGGTGAGCCATAAACTGACACACCTTATTGACAACATAAGAGATTTCAGGACGAGTTATGGTATCATACTGGAGAGCCCCAACAACTGAACGAAACTGGAAGGTGTCAGACATATAATCAGGCCCAGTTTTGGTCAGTTTCAATTTAGACTGCATAGGAGTAGAGACTGGATTGGATTCCAACATATTAGTCTTAGAAAGAAGATCCCTGAGATATTTACTTTGAGTGAGAAGAAGGGTGCCATCAGATTGCTTCTTAACTTCAATTCCAAGAAAATAATCCAAGTCACCTAAGTGTTTAAGTGAGAAAGCTGAGTTCAATTTCTTCACAAGTTGAAGAACTAAGTCAGAGGAACTACTGGTTACTATGATGTCATCAACATAAACAAATAGATAAACTATTTGCTTATTTTTGGCATAGGTAAACAGTGAGGGATCACACTTGCTGTCTGTGAACCCCAAGTTAAGAAGTGTAGCTTTGAGACGTTCAAACCATTGTCTAGGAGCATGTTTGAGGCCATATAAAGCTTTGTTGTGTTTGCAAACAAGAGAGGGATCAGAGGACTCAAAGCCTTGAGGTTGTTGCATGTAGACTTCTTCATCAAGAGTACCATTTAAGAAGGCATTATTGACATCCAGTTGCTGAATAGTCCATTTATATGTAATACCCAAACAAAGAATAATTCTGATAGTAAAAGGTTTGATGACAGGGGAAAACGTCTCATTGAAATCAAAACCTTGTAATTGGTGAAAACCCATAGCAACCAAACGTGCTTTGAATCTGTTCAGAGTTCCATCTGCATTTTCCTTAACTCGGAAGACCAACTTACAACCAATAACACTTCTATTAGGAGGAAGAGGGAATAAATCCCAAGTGTGATTCTTCTGAAGTGCGTCAAATTCATCCCTCATGGAAGCATGCCAATTAGAATCTGACAAGGCCTGCTTTACATTCTTAGGTTCACAGTGAGTCAGTAATAAAGAAGGATAACGTTTAGGTTGCACAAAACCTGATTTAGCACGCGTTTTCATAGAGTGATCATTAACAACCTTGTGTGAAAGAGGAACAACATGTTTAGGAATGGAGGAGGGAGAAACAGATGAGGTAGACTCAACAGGATTAGAAGGAGAAGATTAAGAGGCAGAAGACTCTGACACAGGGTGAATAACATGATCAGAAAAGGGTTGTCGTGTAGCAATAGAACCATATAAATGAGGGGAGGGACTGACAACTGAAGAAGGAGATGGAGTAGGCATGAAATTGGGAAAGGGAGGAAGATTGATGTGTGAAGTAGTATTGGAAGACTAAACTTCTATAGAGGATTTGGGAAAAAGTGTATCATAATGAAATTTGTTCTCATTGAATAAGACATCCTTAGAAATGTAAAGTCTGCCAGATGGAGAGAGACATCTATAACCCTTATGAGAGGGAGAATAACCAAGAAAGAAACACTCTTGAGACCTATAGTCTAGTTTGTGAGCATTGTAAGGTCTGAGAAAAGGAAAACACGCGCAACCAAAGACCTTCAGAAACTTATAATCTAGACTTTGCTTAAACAACACAGTGTAAGGAACTTGGAAATGTAAAGCTGCTATAGGAAGTCTGTTAATAAGATAGACATCAATGAGGAAAGCATAGTCCCAGTAAGAGAGAGGTAGGGAAGCTTGGCTTAATAAAGTGAGACCAAGTTCCACTACATGTCTGTGTTTCCTTTCCACAACACCATTCTGGTGGTGAGTATGGGGACAAATAAGTCTGTGAATGATGCCTAAATCTTTTAAAAAGTTGGTAAAAGGACGAAATTCACCTCCCCAATCAGTTTGTAAAGCTTTCAAAGAATGTCCAAATTGTAGTTCAGCCATAGCCTTAAATTGTTTAAAGATAATAAAGGCTTCTGATTTAGATTTGAGGAAATAAATCCAGGTTAATCTAGAAAAAGCATCAACAAATGTGATATAGTAATTGTATCCCAAGGTGGATGATTGTGGTGAGGGACCCCATAGATCATTGAAAATAAGCTCAAGTGGGTGAGTGTAAACAATGTGTGACTCAAGAGAGTGTAATCTGTGTGCTTTTCCCATGCAACAAGCAGTACAAAAAGAGGAAAAATCTTTATTAGATATGGAATTATTACAATGATTAAGAATCATCCTAAGATTGTGATTATTCAGGTGACCTAAACGTAAATGCCATTAGTATTGAGTACTTTGAGATATTGGTTGAACAGAAAAGCAATTATTCAATGAATACATGGTATTTATAGACGAAGAGGGATTTTGAGACTTAGCAGAAGATAGAGATATGTTGGGGAACTCATAGAGTCCATCAGAACCAACAAATCCACGAAGAAGCACATCATCCATTGCCTGGGATTTAACAACACATTCATTAGCATGAAATTGAAAATAGACACCATTGTCTTTGGCAAATTGACCAACACTTATGAGGTTTTTGGTTATAGTGGGAACATGAAGTAAATTATGCAGTACAAGGTTAACATTAGATTGTGTGGGTGAAGGAAACATGGTAGAACCAGAGTTTACTATATGCAAACCTTGACCGTTTCCAATGAAAATCTGATCAGGACTTTCAAACGGAGTCAATTGTTGAATGTTGCGTGGATCACCAATGACATGAAAGGAGGCTCCTGAGTTTGGAAACCAAGAAGTGGAACCAGAAGTGGATGCATTGGCGAGCAAGGCACTAACAGGAGCTGAAAAAGTAGGAGGCACACGATGCTGCAGCTGAGGCCTCTGCCAAGTGTTGGAAGGAGCAGCATATCCATAGCCATAAGGTGAAGGAGCAAAGCCATGAGAAACTCCAAATAACTCAGCATTAGTGGGTGGATAAGCAGGATAATGCTGAGTAGAAGGTGGCTGAAAACTTTGGTTAAACCTGTGCCAACATGAAGAAGCAATATGCCCAAACTTAAAGCAGACCTGACACTGTGTGTTGGAGAAACAACCACCTCTACCACCATTTCCACGACCACGGGTATTACGACCACCACGTCCACCTCTAAAACTTGGCTGAAAGTAGGTGGAAGGAGGATCAAGAGCAAGAGGTTTTGACTGTGGTGATGAGGAATCATATTCACCATTAGGAGTAGGTGTATGAGCATGTGTGAGGTTCAAAGAGGCAGCATCAGAGAATATTTTCTTCTTAAACTTGTCAAGTCTTAACTCAAGAGCAAGCAAAAGCGCTTAAACTTCATCAATGTCCATGAGATCAAAATGACTCTCAACAACAGAAACAACAAGAGCGTAATCGGAAGGCAAACCTTCAAGGATTACATCAACGTGTTGATTCGTAGGGACATGATCTCTAATTGATGCTAACGAATCTGCAATAGTGCGAATTCGAAGAAGATATTCTTTGATTGTAGAATTGTCGAGTGAACACGAACGAAATTCCACACGAAGATGACGAGCTTTCGCACGTGTTTGCTTTTGAAAATATGCATACAGTTTATCCCAAAGTTCATAGGAAAATCTCGCACAAAGAACGCGAGCGAGGATCTCCTTCGAAAGCGTAGACTGAAGCCACGAAAGAAGCATTTGATCGCGTAAACACCACGACTCATACTCAGGATTAACTGTACCGAAACGACGATCAGGGTCGGTCAGAAATTCCATCGAAATCGAAGGACAAACCACAAGATTAGTGAGGTTATGAGCATTGATATAAGGTTCGATCTGTTGTCGCCAGAGATGGAAGTTGTTTTCATCAAGCTTTTCACTGATTTTCAGAGAGAAATGAAGCGAAGATGAAATAGAGGAAGACGCGAAGGAATGCAGCGGTGTAGATTGCGCCGGAGTCACCACGTGTGGCGGAGTAGAATCCGCCATGGATCTTCAACCTAGCTCTGTGATACCATAAAGAATTCTGTAACTAACTTTCTAGAGAGAGAATGTAAAAGATTCAACTGAATATATTTCTTTGTATTGAATTACAATTGATGAAGGTCTCTTGCTTATATAGCACTGAGATCCTTACCTGCTATAGCAGGTTACCGTAGTGACATGTGTTAGTCAATTATAGCTGTATCTTAATAGATCTAACTAAGCCTAATAGTTCTTATACTCTAATATGTTGGAATGTCTCTTGAAGTTATAACATGTATTAGAATATGTTGCTCTAAAACAATGGATGTGATTTTTGAACTTGAACACGAGTTTGATTGATTCAGAGGATACCTCTAGATGATCTAAATTGACTCAAAAAAGTTTTATATGATTATGGATCATTAATCTTTAAATCGATTTTCTTAAGACTCAATTTTTCCTCCTTAGGACCAGTCAAACAGGAGATAAAAACAATAGGCAAATATGTAGTATAAGTAAGCTTCTACACGCTAATCATCAATTTGAATTTGAATGGTTTAGATTACACGATAACAAATCAATGTTAAACGATATCATTAGAATGTTGAGATGCAATATTGTTTGACATTGTAAATGCACGGAATCCATACTAACTGCATATATATTTTAGATTAAAGTGATCGTAAATGTGAGAGACTTATGTTTTGGTAAGCTTTAAAGAAGGAATTTTTTCGGATGAAACACAAACAAGTTACTAATATATAAAGTGTTTCTTGTAACAACCCGATTTTTCGTTATTTTATTGTTTAATTATTTTATGTGTGTTTATTTATGCTTGTATGTGATTATTTATCTTCAAGTGTTAGTTCTTGGGTTTAGTGTTAGAAGGGCATTGTGGTCTTTTTGGTGAGCAAGGGTAAATTAGTAATTTTGGTTGAGGATTATTTGTAGCGTTTTTAAGTGAGGACCATTTGTTTATTAAATTGTTAGTATGTTATGGTAATTAAAATTAGAGCCGATGGTTACTAGTCATTTTACCGTTAGTAAGATAGAAACTAGAGAATTGGATTAATTAGAGTTTCAGCCCATATAACATTTAGAGAGTTAGGCCCATTATAGTGTGACTATATAACCTAACTTTTGTGAGGAAACTAGGGTTAGAACATTTCATTTCATAACACAAGAGAGAGGTAGAGAGAGAAAGGCTAGAGAAAAGGAGAAAGGGTTTGGAGAGAA